>Ga0335082_10002707_pt1 | contig 19127 bp, 14 predicted proteins | sample Lox_Sample_41_FD_206718 | JGI IMG/M metagenome (GOLD analysis project Ga0335082, IMG submission 206718) | Soil microbial communities from Loxahatchee National Wildlife Refuge, Florida, United States - Lox_Sample_4.1 | ecosystem: Environmental > Terrestrial > Soil > Wetlands | place: USA...
GCGACGCCGTGCGCGACGCGGTCCTCTCGATGTTCGAGCGCATCCGCCGCGAGGGCACCCTGCTCCGGCTCGGCGGCGCGCAGGTGCTCGCGCTGAAGGACGAGGCGAAGCGCCTGCTCGCCGAGACGCCCGGCCTGCAGCTGCCGAACGAGCTGCTGCTCTACGCGAAGACGCTCTCCTACCTCTTCGCGCTCGGCGAGCAGCTCGACCCGCAGGCCGACCTGATGCGCATCAGCGTGCCCTACCTGCTGCGCTTCCTCGCCGAACGCGACGCCTGAGCCGGCGGACTCAGCGCCGCGGCGTCAGGCGGAGCCCCTGCAGGCGGATGAACCCGCCGGCGTCCGCCTGCCGGTAGTCCGTCCCCGAGTCCTCGAAGGACGAGAGATCGGCGTCGAACAGCGAGACCGGCGAGCGGCGGCCGGTGATCGCCGCGCTCCCCTTGTAGAGCCGCACGCGCGCCTCGCCCGTCACGTTCTCCTGCGATTGCTCGATCGCCGCCCGCAGGAAGCGCATCTCCGGCGAGAACCAGAAGCCGTTGTAGATCAGCTCCGCCAAGCGCGGCGCCAGCCGGTCGCGCTCGTGCATCACCTCGCGGTCGAGCGTGATCGATTCGACGGCGCGGTGCGCCGCGTGCAGCACCGTGCCGCCCGGCGTCTCGTAGACGCCCCGCGACTTCATCCCGACGAAGCGGTTCTCGACGAGGTCCACGCGGCCGACCCCGTGCGCGCCGGCGAGCTTGTTCAGGCGGTCGAGCAGCGCGAAGGGGCGGAGGCGCTGGCCGTCGACCGAGACCGGGGTTCCCCGCTCGAAGCCGACCACGATCTCGCGCGGCTGGTCCGGGGCCTTCTCCGCCGCCACCGTCCACAGGAACATCGACTCGTCGGGGGCGCGCCAGGGATCCTCGAGAATCCCACCCTCGTAGGAGATGTGCAGGGCGTTGCGGTCGGTCGAGTAGGGCTTGTCGCGGGTCGCGGTCACCGGAATGCCGTGCTTCTCGGCGTAGTCGATGCAGTCGCTCCGCGAGCGAAGCTCCCACTCGCGCCAGGGGGCGATCACCGCCAGATCGGGCGCCAGCGCGCGGTAGGTGAGCTCGAAGCGCACCTGGTCGTTGCCCTTGCCCGTGGCGCCGTGCGCCAGCGCGTCGCAGCCGGCGGCGCGCGCCACCTCGATCTGGTGCTGGGCGATCAGCGGGCGCGCGAGCGACGTGCCGAGCAGGTAGGCGCCCTCGTAGATCGCGTTGCCGCGGATCGCCGGAAATACGAAGTCGCGGACGAACTCCTCGCGGGCGTCGCGCACCACGCAATCGACGGCGCCGGTGGCCTGCGCCTTCTCCGGCAAGCCGGAGAGCTCCTCCTCCTGTCCGACGTCGAGGCAGAAGGCCACCACCTCGCATCCGTATCGCTCGATCAGCCACTTCAGGATCACGGATGTGTCGAGGCCGCCGCTGTACGCGAGGCAGACGCGGCGCACGGGCTTCATGAGGGCTCTCCTCCCGCCCGGCAGTCTAACCGAGCACCGGCCGGAAGGGTGGCGCGGCGAGGGAGTCCGGCGCGCCCTACTGCTTGAACTGGATCTCGTACAGCTCGTTGTCGTCGATGATGCGCTGGATCTCCTCGTCGGAGAGCGTGCCGGTGGCGTTGACCGTGATCGACTGCTCGCGGCCGGTCGCCAGGTCGCGCGCCGAGACCGACACGATGCCGTTCGTGTCGATGTCGAACGACACCTCGATCTCGGGCTCGCCCTTGCGCGCCTCGCGGATGCCGGAGAGGATGAACTCGCCGAGCAGGTCGTTCTCCTCGGCGACGTCGCTCTCTCCCTGCAGAACGCGGATCTTCACCGCCGTCTGGTTGTCGCGCGTGGTCGTGAAGACGTGGGCGCGCCGCACCGGCAGCGTGGTGTTGCGCTCGATCAGCTTGGCGAAATGGCCGCCGTAGGTGCCGATCCCGAGCGAGAGCGGCGTCACGTCGAGCAGCAGCAGGTTCTTGTCCTCGGAGAGCAGCGCCTCCGCCTGCAGCGAGGCGCCGATCGCCACGACCTCGTCCGGGTTCACGCCCTTGTGCGGTCGCTTGCCGAAGAACTCCGCGACCCGCTCCTGGACGAGCGGCATGCGCGACTGCCCGCCGACCAAGATCACCTGGTCGATCTGCTGCGCTGTGAGGCCCGCGTCCGAGAGGCACAGCCGCACCGTCTCCATCGTGCGGTCGACGATGTCGACCACCAATCGCTCGAGGACCTCGCGCTGCAGCACCACGGAGAGGTGGCGGGGTCCGTTGGCGTCGCTCGCGATGAAGGGAAGGTTCACCTCCGTCTGCACCGCGGACGAGAGATCGCACTTGGCCTTCTCGGCGGCGTCCTTGAGCCGCTGCAACGCCATCGGCTCGGAGCGCAGGTCGATCCCCTCGGCCGCCTCGAACTGCTCGAGCAGATGGTTCACGAGCCGCCGGTCGAAGTCCTCGCCGCCGAGGAAGGTGTCGCCCGCGGTGGCCAGCACCTCGAGCACGCCGTCGCCCATCTCGAGGATCGAGACGTCGAAGGTCCCACCGCCGAGGTCGTACACCAGCACGGTCTCGTCGGACGGCTTGCGGCCGAAGCCGTACGCGAGCGCGGCTGCGGTCGGCTCGTTGATGATGCGCAGCACCTCGAGCCCGGCGATCTTGCCGGCGTCCTTGGTGGACTGGCGCTGCGCGTCGTTGAAGTGCGCAGGGACGGTGATCACCGCCTCGCGCACCGGCTCGCCCAGGTGCTCCTGGGCCACGCGCTTCATCTCGCGGAGGATGATCGCGGCGATCTCCGGGCAGGTGAAGACCTTGTCGCCGAGCCGGATGCGCGGGTCCTGGTTCGGCCCCTCGATGATCTCGTAGGGGCAGAGCTCGGTGGCGCGCGAGACCTCCGGCGAGTCGAAGCGACGCCCGATCAGGCGCTTCGACGCGTAGACCGTGTTGCGCGCGTTGGTGATCGCCTGGCGCTTGGCCAGGTGGCCGACCAGCCGCTTGCCGTCCTCGGCCAGCGCGAACATGGAGGGCGTCGTCTTGTAGCCGCCCGTGTTCGGGATCACCACCGGTTGGCCGTTGTCCACCACGGCCACGCACGAGTTGGTGGTCCCGAGATCGATCCCGATCACCCGACCCATCGCTTCCCTCCCAACCGGCGGAGCGCCTGCAGGGGGCCTCCCTGGGCGCGCAGCTCGGCGCGGGCCTCTTCGTCATTCGGATCCAGCTGCAGCGCGGCCTCGAGCTCGCGGCGCGCGTTCGCCTCGAGCCCGGCCGCCTTGTAGATCTGTCCGAGCAGGCGATGCGATCCCGCGTCGCGCGGCTCCATCTCGACTGCGGCGAGCGCCCACTCCTTGGCCTGGTGCAGGTCTCCGCCGGTCACCCAGGCGAGGCGGGCCGCGCGCCGCAGCAGCTCCGGGTCGTGGGGCCGGTAGTGCAGCGCCTCCTCGAACGCGCGCAGCGCGTTTGCGAGGTCGCGCAGCTCGAGGGCGCTCTCGGCCTCCTTGATCAGCTGCTTGGCGCGCTCCTCGTGTGCCTTGCGCTGGACGTCGGCGAACTGCTCCTTGTAGATCGCGCTCCACGGGTCGAAGGCGATCGCCAGGCGCACGGCGCCGGCCGCCTCGATGAAGCGGGCGGCGTGGAAGGCGCCCATGCCGGCCTCGAAGTAGCGCTTGGCGCGCGCGCGGCGCTCCTTCAGCACGCGCGACGGGAACGAGAACACGTGCGGGCGGCGGGCGGGGCGAGAGGGGACGGACCCGACCGGGGGGCTCGCCGGGGCGCTCTCCGCAGGCGCCTCCGCGACGGCGGGGCGGGCGTCGGGGGGCGTCGCCGCGGCGAGCGACCGCTCGATCTCCGCGCGGGCGGTGGGATCGGAGAGCAGCTCGTAGGCCTCGACGACCTTCGCGAAGACGCGCTCGAGGCGCTTGGCGAAGGGGCCGAGGTTGCGGCGGAAGTAGCGATCCGGATGGAGCTCCTTCGAGAGCTGGAAGTAGGCGCGGCGCAGCGCCTTGCGGTCGGCGTCGGGGGGCACGCCGAGCACCTCGTGATAGGGCGCGTCCAGGCGCGCCCCGAACTCGAGGATGCGCTGCTGGAACTCGACGGGGATGTCGAGCGAGACGTCGATCTCCGGGGCCGGCGTCGCGCCGGCGCCCGAGGGCGCGGCGACCGCCGCCGCGGAGCGCGCGCCGTCCGTGGCAGCCTCCTTCGAAGGCCCCTCGACAACGAGCACGCCTTCGCCGAGCCAGCGCTCGATGCAGCGGTCGACCTCCTCCGGCGGAAGCCCGCCGATCTGGCGCAGAAGATTCCGGGGCGTGCGCCCGTCCACGCGCGAGAGCAGATAGCCCTCGACCGGCGTGAGCGAGAGCCGCGCCGGGTCCACGCCGGGACCGAGCTGCGGAACCTGCTCGTCCGCTGCCGACGTCTTCCCGCCGATCCGCATCGCCTCCATCCGACCGATCGATGGTCCCGACACCTGCGTCCGGGTGGACCGGTCTCGACCTCATCGGCCCGTTCGCCGGGGAAGCTGAGCGAGCTGCGGGCAGGCGAGCCCGACCGCGCGAACGACCATGGCCCCCGCGGGGCAGGGCCCGAATGAGACGAAACTAGGCGAGGAGCAGGCGCTCGAGGATCGCCTTCTGGGCGTGGAGGCGGTTCTCGGCCTGGTCGAAGACGATGCTGCGCGGCCCGTCGAGGACGTCGTCGGTGATCTCCTCGCCGCGGTGGGCCGGGAGGCAGTGCATCACGAAGGCGTCGGGCGCGTGGCGCAGGAGACGCGCGTTCACCTGGAAGGGCTCGAAGAGCGCCTTGCGCCGCTCGCTCTCCGCCTCCTGGCCCATGCTCGTCCACACGTCGGTGTAGACGAAGCGCGCGCCGCTCACGGCCACCACCGGATCGTCGGTGAAGACGATCCGGGCTCCGCTCTTGGCCGCCAGCTCGGCCGCCCGGCGGCGCACGAACGCCGCCGGCTGGTGCGACGGCGGCGTCGCGAGCCGCAGCTCGCCGCCGAGCACCGCGAAGGCGTTGAGCAGCGAGTTGGCGACGTTGTTCCCGTCGCCGACGTATGCCACCGCGACCTCGGAGAGATCGGCGCGCTCCCGGACCGTCAGGAGGTCGGCCATCGCCTGGCAGGGATGGAGCAGGTCTGTAAGCCCGTTGATCACTGGGATCGTCGCAGCCTGCGCGAGCTCCTCGACGAGCGCGTGGTCGTAGGTGCGCGCCAGCATCCCGTGCACCCAGCGCGAGAGGTTGCGCGCCACATCGGCTGGCGACTCGCGCGTGCCGATCCCGATCTGCTCGGGGCGCAGCAGGATGGCGTGGCCCCCGAGCTGCGTCATGCCGGCCTCGAAGGTCACGTGCGTGCGCAGCGACGGCTTCTCGAAGTACATGGCGAGCGTGCGGCCGCGGAGCGTCTGGGGCGACTCGCCGCGCCGGTACATCCGCTTGAGCTCCGCCGCGCGCGCGAGCATGCGGTGGAGCTCCTCGGCCGGCCAGTCCGCGAGCGAGAGGAAGTCCTTCGGCGCGCTCATCGCGTGAGAAGCGTCCCCACGCCGCGGTCGGTGAAGATCTCGAGCAGGACGGCGTGGACGACGCGACCGTCGATCACGTGGGCGCGCGGGACCCCTGCGGAGAGCGCGCGGATGCAGCACTCGACCTTGGGGATCATGCCTCCGCGGATCATGCCGTCGGCGATCGCCCGCGCGGCCTGCTCGCGCGAGAGCTGCGGCACGAGCGCGCCTTCGGCATCGAGGATGCCCTCGACGTCTGTCAGCAGGATCAGCTTCTCGGCGTGGAGCGCCTCCGCGATCGCCCCGGCGGCCTCGTCGGCGTTCACGTTGTAGGTGAGGCCGTCGTCGCCGACGCCGATCGGCGCGATCACCGGGACGAAGCCGGCCTCCGCCACCGCCGTGATCGCGCCCGCGTCGACCGCCACGATGCTCCCCACCCGGCCCAGATCGCGCCCCCCCTCGCAGCGACGGCGCACGCGGAGCATGCCGCCGTCGCTCCCGGTGAGGCCCACCGCCTTGCCGCCGCCGCGCTGCACGAGCTCCACGATCTCCCGGTTCACCGTGCCGCCGAGCACCATCTCGACGACGTCCATCGTCTCATCGTCGGTGACGCGCAGCCCGTCGACGAAGGTCGAGACCTTGCCGAGGCGCTCGAGCGTGGCGCCGATCTGCGGGCCGCCGCCGTGGACGATCACGGGTCGCACGCCGATGTGCTTGAGCAGTACCACGTCGACCGCGAACGACGCGCGCAGCGCCGCGTCCTTCATCGCGGCGCCGCCGTACTTGATCACGATCACCTTGTCGAGGAAGCGGCGCATATAGGGCAGCGCCTCGATCAGCACGCGCGCCTTGTCGATCAGCGCCTGTACCATCTCGCGGCTCCCCGGCTGGTGGTCGCGGGCCTCAATCGGACTGCGCGCTCTCGCGCCGCACCTGCGCCACCTCTTCGATCGATTCGACGAGGCTACGGTAGAGGAGCGCGTTGCGCACCGCCGCCGAGAGCGCCGCCCCGAGCACATCCTGCGTGCGCGGCGAGGTCGCGCCGGCGCGGGGAGCGAAGGCCCGGAAGACGCCGAGCGTCTTGCCGCGGAAGCGCAGCGGGAGCACCAGGAGCGGTCCGGACGCCCCACTCTGCGGCGTGTCGACGGAGGCGTCGAAGCGCGGGTCGGCGGCCGGCTCCTCGCTCGCCAGCGCCTGGCCGCTCGCGAAGACGGCTCCGGAGAGGCCTGCGTCGCGCGGCAGCGCGTCGCGGTCGCCCGCGTCGCCGGCGGTCCACTGCGCCTCGCGCCGCAGCGCCTGGCTGGCGCCGTCGAGCAGGTAGACCGAGACGGGAGTCGCGGACAGCGACTCGGCGACGGCGCGCAGCGCCGAGGCGAGCACGCGGTCGGGCTCGAGCTCGCCGGTCATCGCGTCGCAGACGGCGCGCGCGAGCGCGGCGTCGAGGTCGCCGGGGCTCGGCTCGTCGTCAGCTTGCGGAGCTGCAGCACGTTCCGATGAACCTGGCCCGCCCTCGGCTCGCCTCGCGCCGCCCCCGGCGGCTTGCTCGGGGTACTCGAGCAGCTCCCCGAGCTCGAGCGACGACGCCGCGCCTTCGCCGAGCAGCGGGCGCGTCGGGTCGAGCAGCGGCGAGAGCGCCAGCCCGAGCAGACGCAGGAGCGCGACGTCCTCCTCGCCGAAGCGCGCGCCGCCGCGTCGGTCCGTTGCGCACAGCGCGCCGAAGCGCTCCTGCCCGACGCCGAGCGGCATCACCACGAACGAGGACGACTCGTAGCGCTCGGAGGCCGCCGAGGAGAAGCGGGGATCGGCGCTCGCGTCCTCGACCAGCAGCGCCTCGCCGCGCGCCACCGCCTGGCCCGCCACGCCGCCGCCGATCGGCACTCGGTCGAGCTCCTCGGGCAGGAGCTTGCGGCCGGTCACCGCCGCCACGCGCAGCTGGTCACCCGCCGGCTCGCGCAAGAGCACCGACGTCTTGTTCGCGTCGAGCAGCCGGCCGGCGGCCTCGGCGAGGCGCTCGGGAAGCGACTCGCGATCTGCGCCGGCTCCGAGCAGCCGCTCCACCTCCCCGGCCAGCGCGCCGAGCCGGCCGCGCAGCGCGCTCCAGCTCGCCGCGAGCGCGTAGGAGTCGAGCGCGCGCTGCACCGAGAGGCGCACCTCCTCCTCGTGGAGCGGCTTGGCGAGGTAGTCGCAGGCGCCGAGGCGCAGCGCCTCGAGCACGTATTCCTGGTCGGTGTGGGCGGACAGCATCACCACGCGCAGCTCCGGACGCCGCTCGCGCAGCGCGCGCAGCACGTCGAGGCCGCTCTTGTCGGGGAGCTGGATGTCGAGGACGACGACGCCCACCGCGGGGTCGGCGGCGCCCTCGAGGGCCTCGGCCGCGTTCGCGGCGAGACGGCAGCCGATGCCGTCGGCCTCGAGCAGCTCGCGGATCGCCTCGCGGAAGAAACGCTCGTCGTCCACCACGAGGGCCCTGGTGGAAGGTCCGTTCGCAGGTCCGTTCGGCATCACGTCGCCGTCGCTCCTCCGCGGGTGCGGCTCACAGGATGTAGCGCGAGAGGTCCTCGTCGCGCGCCAGATCGGCCAGGCGCTCGCGCACGAATTGTTCATCGATCGCGAAGCGCTTGCCACCCAGGTCCGGCGCGTCGAAGCTCACTTCGTCGAGCAGCCGCTCCATCACGGTGTGCAGGCGCCGCGCGCCGATATCGTCGGTGCGCGCGTTCACCGCGGCCGCGATCTCGGCGATCGCGCGCACGCCGTCCTCGCGGAACTCGAGGTGCACGTCCTCGGTGGCGAGCAGCGCCACGGACTGGCGCACCAGCGAGTTCTCGGGCTCGGAGAGGATGCGCACGAAGTCCGCCTGCGAGAGGCTCGCGAGCTCGACCCGGATCGGGAAGCGGCCCTGGAGCTCGGGGATCAGGTCGGAGGGCTTGGCGGCGTGGAAGGCGCCCGCGGCGATGAAGAGCACGTGGTCGGTGCGCACCGCACCGTGCTTGGTCTGCACCGTCGAGCCCTCCACGATCGGGAGGAGATCGCGCTGCACCCCCTCGCGCGACACGTCGGGCCCCTGCTTTCCGGTCCCCGCGGCGCTCGCGATCTTGTCGATCTCGTCGATGAAGACGATGCCGTTCTGCTCGACGCGTTCGATCGCCTGCTCGCGCACGCGGTCCACGTCGACGAGGCGCGCGGCCTCCTCGGCCGCGAGGGCCTCGCGCGCGGCCGGGATCCGGAGGCGCCGACGCCGGGTGCGCTTCGGGAAGAGGTTGCCGAGCAGGTCCTTGAACTGCACGCCCATCTCCTCCACGCCCTGCGGCGTGAAGATCGAGAGCGAGGGCGCGCCGGCCGCCTCCGGCAGCTCGACGTCGATCTCGCGGTCGTCGAGGGCGCCCTGGCGCAGCATGCGTCGGAGCTTCTCGCGCGTCTCGGCCCCCGCGACGGTCCCGCCCGAGGAGGGGGGTCCGAAGGATTCGCCGGCCGCGGGAGGCGCCGCCGGCAGGAGCGCGTCGAGGATGCGCTCCTCCGCGCGCTCTTCGGCCTTCGCGCGCACGGTGCGCTTCTCCTCCTCCGTGACCATCGCCACCGCCAGCTCGGTCAGGTCGCGGACGATCGACTCGACGTCGCGGCCGACGTAGCCCACCTCGGTGAACTTGGAGGCCTCCACCTTGAGAAAGGGCGCCTGCGCCAGCCGCGCCAGCCGCCGCGCGATCTCCGTCTTCCCGACGCCGGTCGGGCCGATCATGATGATGTTCTTGGGCGCGATCTCGTCGCGCAGCTCCTCGCGGACCTGCTGGCGCCGCCAGCGGTTGCGGAGCGCGATCGCGACCGCGCGCTTGGCCTCGCGCTGGCCGACCACGTAGCGATCGAGCTCGGAGACGATCTCGCGCGGCGTGAAGGTCCGGCCCTCGCTCACGGCAGCGTCACCACCTCGATGCGATCGTTGGTGTAGATGCAGATCTCGGCCGCGATGCCGAGCGCCTCGCGGGCGATCTCCGCGGCCCCGAGCCCGGTGCGCCGCAGGAGCGCGCGCGCGGCGGCGAGCGCGTAGGCGCCCCCCGATCCGATCGCCGCGATGCCGTCGTCCGGCTCGAGCACGTCTCCGTTGCCCGAAACGACCAGCACCGCGCTCGGATCGCCGACCAAGAGCATCGCCTCGAGCCGGCGCAGCACCCGGTCGCTGCGCCACTCGCGCGCCAGCTCCACCGCGGCGCGCCGCAGGTTCCCCGGATACGCCTCGAGCTTGGCCTCGAAGCGCTCGCCGAGCGCCAGCCCGTCGGCGGCGCCGCCCGCGAAGCCGATCGCCGCCCTCCCCTTCGCCGCCAGCCGCACCTTCAGCGCGCCGTGCTTCATCGCCGCCTGCCCGATCGTCACCTGGCCGTCCGCGGCGACCGCGAGCCTCCCCTCGCGCAGCACGCCGAGCACGGTGGTGGAACGCAACCGCGCGCCCGCGCTCACCGAGGCCCTCTGCGCCGCGCCCCGCTCCGCGCGCGGGGATGCGCCTTGTCATACACCTCGAAGAGACGCTCGGCGGACACGGCGGTATAGCGCTGCGTGGTGCCGAGGCTCGCGTGGCCGAGCAGCTCCTGGATCTCGCGCAGGTCCGCGCCCATGTCGAGGAGATGTGTCGCGTAGCTGTGCCGCAGGCGGTGCGGATGGACGCGGTCGGCGACGCGGGCCGCGGCCGCGCGCGCGATCAGGATGCGGCGGATCGAACGCTCGCCGAGGCGACCCCGGCGCGCGCCCGGACCGAGCGCGACGAAGAGCGGCTCCGCCTGATAGCCGGGCCTCCGGCGCAAGCCGAGGTACGCGGAGAGCGCCTCGCGCGCGGCGCGCGGCAGCGGCACGATGCGCTCCTTGCGCCCCTTGCCGAGCACGCGCACCTCGCGCGCCAGCGGATCGAGGTCGCGCACCGAGAGCCCGGCGAGCTCGCCGACCCGCAGACCGGCGCCGTAGAGCAGCTCGACCAGCGCGCGGTCGCGAAGGCGCCGCTCGACCTCGTGCGGGGTGGCGCGGCCCGCGCGGTCCGTCTCGACCAGCGCCTGGCAGTCGTCGATCGCGAGCGGCCGCGGGAGATCTCGCACCCGCTTGGGCGCCGCCAGCTCCGCGCTCGGATCGCGCCGCGCGCGGCCCTCGCGCACGAGCCAGCGGTAGAACGCGCGGATCGCGGCGAGCTTGCGCCCGATCGAGGCGGGATTCAGCTCCCCGTGGCGGCTCCCCAGAAACGCGCGAAGCGCGTCGGGCGCGACGGCGGAGGGGGTGGCGTCCGGCCCGAGCCAGGCGGCGAGCTGCGCCAGGTCCGAGCGGTAGGCGCGGCGCGTGTGCTCCGAGCAGCCGCGCTCCGCGGCGAGGTGTCGGTCGAAGGCCCGCGTCTCGGCGGCGAAGCTCATGCGGGGCCGATCGCCGCGCGCGGGGCCCAGGCGTCGATCTCCGCGAGCGCGCGCTCGGCCAGGCGCGCGTTGCGGAGCGCGCGCTTCTCGCGCCGCGGACGCTCTGCCAGCTCGGGGAACAGGCCCCAGTTGACGTTCATCGGTTGGAAGTTGCGGGTCGGCTCGGACAGGTGGCGCAGGAGCGCCCCGTGCGCGCTCCCGGCGGGCGGAAGCAGCGGCGCCACGCCGCGCGCGTCGCACGCGGCGAACACGCCCGCGAGCCCGCCGAGCGCGGCCGACTCGACGTAGCCCTCGACCCCTGCGAGCTGCCCCGCGATGCGCAGCCCCGGCCGCCCGCGCACCGCGAGCGTCGGGTCGAGCCGCCGCGGCGCGTCGATGTACGTGTTGCGGTGGACCGAGCCGTACCGTGCGAACACTGCGCTCGCGAGGCCGGGCAGCGTCCGCAGGAGGCGCTGCTGGGCGCCGACCCGCAGCTTGGTCTGGAAGCCGACGAGGTTCATGAGCCCGCCGCGCCGGTCCTCGTGGCGCAGCTGCACCACCGCGTGCGGGCGCCGGCCGCTGCGCGGATCGACGAGGCCGACCGGCTTCATGGGCCCGTGCGCGAGCGTCTCGCGCCCGCGGCGCGCCATCTCCTCGATCGGCAGGCAGCCCTCGAAGTAGAGCGCCGCCTCGAACGGGTGGAGCGGAACGGTGTCGGCGTCGAGCAGGCCGTCGACGAAGCGGTCGTAGGCCGCGCGGTCGAGGGGCAGATTCAGGTAGTCGCCGGGCCCGTCTTGCCAGCGGGAGGCACGGAACGCGACCGAGGAGTCGACCGAGTCCGCGTACACGATCGGGGAGATCGCGTCGTAGAAGTAGAGCGACTCTTCGCCGAGCAGGGCGGCGAGCTCGCTCGCCAGCTCGGAGTCGGTGAGCGGCCCGGTGGCAAGCACCACGAGCTCGTCGTCGGGGATCTTGGCGACCCGTTCGCGGCGCACCTCGATGCGCGGGTGGGCCTCGATCGCGTCGGTCAGCCACCGCGCGAACGCGGTTCGATCCACCGCCAGCGCGCTGCCCGCCGGGACCGCGCACGCGTCGGCGGCGCGCATCACCAACGAGCCGAGCCTGCGCATCTCCTCCTTCAGCAGACCGACGGCGTTGCCGAGCTGGCTCGAGCGCAGCGAGTTGCTGCAGACGAGCTCGCCGAAGTCTGCGGTGCGATGCGCCGGCGACGAGCGCGCGGGCCTCATCTCGTAGAGCCGCACGTCGAGGCCGCGCTCCGCGGCTTGCCAGGCCGCCTCGCAGCCGGCAAGTCCGGCGCCGACCACGACGAGCCGGCGCGACTCCGCGCGATCCATCCCCATTCTGCGGGCGAGCATAACGGATCACCGCGCGACCACGCGCAGACGCCCGTCGCGCTCCTCCACGACGCGTCCCTCGAGCTCGAGAGGCAGAAGGCGCTGGGAGATTTGCTGGGGCGCGAGCCCGAGCCGCGCGCCCAGCTCGTCGCGGGTGGCCGGCTCCGCTCGCAAGGCAAGCCAGAGAGCGCGTACCTCGGGATCGGCGGGCGACTCCGCCTCGGCGCGGAGCGCGGGACGGCTCGGCTCGCGGCCGATCGCGCGCAGCACGTCCCCCACGTCGAGCACCGGAGCCGCGCCGTCGCGGAGCAGGAGGTTCGGCCCCTCGCTCTCCGGCGAGTCGATCGGACCGGGCACGGCCAGCACGTCGCGCCCCTGTTCAGCGGCGTGCTCGGCGGTGATGAGCGAGCCGCTGCGCGCGCGCGCCTCGATCACCACGACGGCCTCGGCCAGGGCGCTGATCAGGCGGTTTCGCAGTGGGAAGTGAAAGGCGAGCGGCGCGGCCCCGGGCGGTAGCTCGGAGACCAGCGCGCCCCGCTCCGCGATCTCGGCCGCGAGCCCGGCGTGTCCAGGGGGATACACGCGGTCCGGGCCGCAGCCGAGGACCGCCACCGTGCGGCCGCCCCCCTCGAGCGCCCCTCGGTGCGCGGCCGCGTCGATTCCCAGGGCGAGGCCGGAGACGACGCCGATCCCGTGCTCCGCCAGCTCGCGGCCCAGGCGCGTCGCGACCGCGATCCCATACGCCGTCGGCCGGCGCGCCCCGACCAGCGCCGCGAAGGGGCCTGCGAGCCCCCTGGGATCGCCTCGCACCCCGAGCACGGGCGCGGCGTCGGCGAGCGCCGCGATGCGGGCCGGGTAGGCGCGCGAGCCGTAGGGGAGCAGGCGCACGCCGCGCTGCGCGAGGAGCGCCCGATCGCGCTCGAAGTCGCGCTCCGGGAGCGCCGCGGCGACCTTCTGGGAGCACAGGCGCGCGAGCGCCGCGCCGGGGTCGCAGCCGGCCTCGAGCGCCGCGCGGGCCTCCATCGGGCGCAGCGCGCAGCGCCGCTGCAGGGCGAGCCACGCGCGCAGCGCCCCGCGCGCGTCCGGACGCGGGTCTCGCGGGTCGAGGACTCCGTCCTCGCGGCTCTCGGCGTCGCTCAGCGGGGGTGGCTCCCCGGGACCGGGGACCTCCCCCTCTTAGCGAAGTCCGCCTCTCAGCGCACCAGACCCCGGAAGTGATCGCCGCGCTCGACCTCCTTCTTCGAGTCGGTCACGACGGCGACCGAGGTGGTCGACTCGGCGGAGACGACGAGCAGGTTCGCGATCACGTCGTCGGGCATCGCCTTGCGCTGCCTGCTCACCGGATCCTTCTTGTCGCCGTACACGCGCACGACCTCGAGCGGGCTCCCCACGCCGAGGCCGGAGTCGGTGCCGCGATTCAGGAACACCCAGTCGAGGCCGCCCGTCTCCTTGCGGAAGTTCGGGGTGTACGCGACCTGTCCTTCCACGGCGGGCGCCGAGGGCTGCACCTCGAAGGTCGAGGAGGGCTCGGTGCGCGGGATCAGTCGGTCGCCGCGCCCCACCTCGTTCGACGACTCGCGAATCACGGCCTCCGAGCTCTCCGGGTGCACGCTGGTCACCTCGATCCAGCCGACCCGGGCGACGAAGGTGCCGAGGATGTGGTGCGTCTCGGGATCGCGCACGTCGTCGCCGGGCCGCACGACCGTGAAGCGATCGCCGGGCTGGACCTGGCCTTCGCCGAGGCTGATGTACACGCGCTGGGGGGCGGAGAGCCAGGTCGCGATGCTGTCCGGGCTCTCGAGGACCGTGCCGAGCCCCTCGAGGAGCTGGGGATCGACCATGCCGATCCCGTCGATCCGCGAAAGCGTATAGCTGGCGAGCGGCTGCGCGACGACGTCGCCGACCGCAGCCGGCGGGCTGGCCGGCTGGCGGGCGATCATCTCGTCGGCCTCGGCGTCCGTCACGCGCTGCATCTCGGTCGGCGAGATCCAGATGCGGTTGCCAGGATAGATGCGGTGCGGGTTCGGGACGTTCGGGTTCTCCTTCCAGATCGAGGGCCAGACCCACGGCGTGCCGAGGTAGGCCTCGGAGATGTCCCACAGCGTGTCGCCCGGCGCCACGGTGTGGATGCGGCCGGTGCGACCCTTCTCGTCGGTGCCGACCGGACCGAGCACGACGGCGTGGTGGGCGGGCTTGGCGTGGGCGCCGGCCGCGGGGGCGACCGGCGCGGCAGCCGGGGCGGCGTCCGCGGGCTTGGCGTCCGTCGACGCACCCGACGCGTCGGCGGCCTTCGGCGCCGCTGCGTCCGCCTGCTCGGCCGGTGCCGCGGCGGCGGTCGCCGCGGGCGGCGTCGGCTTGGCGTCCTCCGCGAGCGCACCGCCAGCCAGTGCGAGCGACGCGATCAACCCAAAAAACGTGCTCACGATCCGCATGAGAATCCCTCCGGACGGGTCCGCGGGACGTCGAGGACGCTCGGGGCCCCGCGGGCATATCGGCAACTCGGCGGGAGGGCTGAAGGGCGGCGTTCGGTCGCGGTCGTGGGGTCAGCCCGAGGTGCGTGCGCCGGACTGCGAGAGCCTCTCGAGCATCGAGCGGGCGTCCTGCAGCCAGGGCGGGTCTGCGATCTGGCCCGCCCCCGAGGGCGGCTTGGCGCCCTGCTTGCTCTGGTCGACCCACTGGATCGCCCGCTCGAGCGCATCGCGGGCCTGGTCCGGCTCCTTGTTGGCCTCGTACGCGACCGCGAGGTGGTAGCGGACGATGCCCATGTCCGGATCGCCCGGCGGAAAGCTCCCCTCGGCCTCCTTCAGGTAGCTGATCGCTGCCTGGGGGATGCCCTTCTTGAGGAGCACCCAGCCGAGCGTGTCGGCGGCGTTCGGGCTGTCCGGCAGCTTCGCCTTCGCCTCCTGGGCGAGGTCGAGGGCGCGGTCGAGGTTCTTGCCCTCCTCGGCCATGAGGTAGGCCAGGTTGTTCTTCGCGATCGCGAGGTTCGGGTCGAGCTTCACGGCCTCCTCGTACTCGGCGATCGCCTCGGCCCGCCGGCCCGAGACCTCGTAGAGCGTCCCGAGCGTGAAGCGCAGCGGCGCGAAGTCGGGGCGCGACTTCACGGCCTGCTGGTAGGTCTCGATGCTCTCCGCGAAGCGCCGCGACACCATGAGGTAGCGGGCAAGCGCCTGGTACGAGGCGAGGTCGTTGGAGTCGAGGTCGATCGCGCGCCGCAGCTTCGCCTCTCCGAGCGAGCCCTGTCCCGCCTCGATCAGCGCGATTCCGTGCAGGCGTACGATCGCGGCCTTGTCCGGGCTCGCCGCCTCCGCCTTGTCGAGCCGGTCGAGCGCCTCCTGCGTCTTGCCCATCGCGACCTCGGCGGCGAGCATCGACTCGAGGATCTCGGGGTGGTTCGGGCGCTTCTCCAGCGCGGCGAGCAGCTTCTCGCGCGCGAACTCCCACTTCTTCTGCAGCATGTCGATGCGACCGAGCGCGAAGTCGACCTCGGCGTCGCGCTGGTCGAGCGGCACTGCCTCGAGCTCCTTGCGCGCGTCGTCGACCTTGTTGGACTGCACCAGGGTCTGCGCCAGCACGAGGCGCATGTCCTTGTCTTCGGGATGCTGGCGCAGGATCTTGCGCGTCTCCTCGATCGCCAGGTCGCGCTCGCCGAGCGCGGCGTAGATGCGCGCGAGCAGCCGCCGCGCCTCGAGGAACTCGGCGTCGAGGTCGACGGCCTTCAGCACCTCGACGCGCGCCTCCTGGCGGTCCCCGTGCAGCATCAGCGCCGAGCCGAGCAGGAAGTGGGCCTGCGGCCACTCGGGACGCGCTTCGAGGGTCTTGCGCAGGGCGGAGATCGCGTCGTCGAGCTTGCCCTCGGCGATCTCGAGCTTGGCCTCGACGAAGCGCGCCTCGGGCAAGTTCGCGTCGGTGGCGAGGACGGCGTCGACGATCGCGCGGCCCTGCGCGAGGCGCTCCTTCGACGCATCCCGGACGCCCAGGTCGACGAGGAGCTCCGCCTTCCGGAGCTTTGCCGGCTTGTTCTCGGGGTCGACCTGGATGGCGCGCTCGGCAGCGTCGAGCGCGCCGGTGAGGTCGTCGTTGCGGCCGCGGTACGCGGAGAGGATCAGGAACGGACGCACGTCCTTCGGCTGCGCGACGGTCGCTTCTTCGATCATCGCGTCGGCCTTGTCCTTGGCGCCGCGCGAGTGGTAGAAGCGGGCGAGCGCGTAGATCACGTCGAGGTTCTTGTTGGTCGCGTCGAGGCCCTGCTTGAGCGTGGCCTCCGACTCGTCGTAGCGCTCGCGGGCATAGTAGTAGCTGGCGAGCCGCTGGAAGGCCTCGGGCTTCTCGTCGTCCTTGGCGAGCTCGAGCGCCTTCTTGTAGGCGCTCTCGGCCTCCGCGTCGCGCGCTTTGTCCTGCGTCAAGTAGCTGGCGTAGAGGAAGTAGGAGCGCGCGCTCGGGTCCGCCTCGAGCAGCTGCTTGTAGAGCGGCTCGGCGCGCTCGCGATCGCCCTTGCGCACGTAGAAGTTCGCGAGCGTGCGCATCAGGTCCGGGTTCTTGGGCTGGAGCTCGAGCGCCTTCTGGTACGCGGCCTGCGCCTCATCCAGGCGCTTCAGGTTCTCGAGCGCGCGCCCCTTGATCACCCACGCCTGCCAGCTGTCGGGCTGCTTTCCGATCACCGCCTCGGCCTGGGCGAGGGCCTGGTTGAACTCCTCGTCCTTGCCGAGCAGCAGGAACTGGCCGAGCGCGAGGCGCGCGTCGACGTTGTCCGGGTCGAGGCGCACTGTCTCCTGCAGCTCCCAGTAGGCCTTGCGCACGTCCTGGGTGCCGAGCAGCGCCTTCGCCAATCCGAAGTGCGCGGGCGCGTGATTGGGAGCGATCTGGAGCGCGTTCTTGAACTCGATCGCGGCTTCCGAGGGCTTGTTCTCCTTGAGGTAGGCCTCGGCGCGCGTCATGTGCTCTGCCAGCTTCGCCTGCTCGCCCTGGCAGCCGGCGAGCCCGAGAGCGGCGGCGGCGAGCACGCCCACGAGGGCGGAGGTCCGGACGGTCCAGGCGGCGCGGGTCATGGCTCCCCTCGATGCGCCTGCGCGGGCCGCGGAGCGCGGCGAGCCGGGCGCAGCCCGGCTTGTTATCCGATGGGCGACTCCTCTTCAACCGCATCGGGCTTCGGGGGCTCCGGATCGTCGCCGTCGACGGGGGCGCTTCGGTTGCGCCGCCATGACGGATGCGTGATACGCATGCGCTGGATCATGTAGTTGAGCTTCCTGCGGCTGACGCCGACCAGCGCCGCGGCGTCCTTCTGCACGAAACCCGCCCGCCGCAGCGCCGCCAGCACCGCGCTGCGCTCGAGCTCGCGGAGCGAGATCCCCTGGGGTGGAATCTCGACCCGCATCTCTCCCGCGACCGCCGGCGGCGCGTCGGGGAGGTCGACGTCGTCGGCCTCGATGCGCTCGCCGTCCGCCAGCAGGACGGCGCGCTCGATCACATTGCGCAGCTCCCGCACGTTGCCCGGCCAGCCGTGCGCGCGCAGCCGCGCGAGCGCCGGTGGCGCCACGCCGCGGACCGGTCGTCCGAGCTCGCCAGCGAACTGCTCGGCGAAGTGGAGCGCCAGGGCCTCGGCATCCTCCGGCCGCTCGCGGAGCGGCGGGAGATGGATGCGGATCACGTTCAGGCGGAAGAAGAGGTCCTCGCGGAAGCGGCCGGCGCGGATCTCGCGCTCGAGCTCTTGGTTGGTGGCTGCCACGATGCGCACGTCCGCGCGGATCGCACGCGTCCCGCCCAATCGATGGAACTCGCGGTCCTGGAGGACGCGCAGCAGCTTGGCCTGGGTCGCCGCCGCCATGTCGCCGATCTCGTCCAGGAAGAGCGTGCCGCCGTGCGCCTGCTCGAAGCGTCCGATGCGCGTGCGATCCGCTCCGGTGAAGGCGCCGCGCTCGTGGCCGAACAGCTCGGACTCGAGCAGCGTCTCGGGCAGCGCCGCGCAGTTGACCTTGACGAAGGGCCCCTGGGCGCGCGGCGAGAGCCCGTGGATCAGGCCGGCGACGAGCTCCTTGCCGGTTCCCGTCTCGCCGGTCACGAGCACCGTCGAGCGGGTCGGCGCGACGCGGCGGGCAAGCGCGAGCGCGGACTCGAGCGCCCGGCTGCGTCCCACGAGATTCTCGGGCGCGAAGCGCGCCGCGCGCTCCGCGCGCAGCTCGCGCACCTCGCCGACCAGGCGGCCGTGCTCGAGCGCTCGGCCCACGCGGACCTCGAGCTGCTCGAGCTCGAAGGGCTTCTGCACGAAGTCGAAGGCGCCCCGCTTCATCGCCTCGACGGCGGTGTCGATCGTCCCGTAGGCGGTCATCAGGATCACCGCGGTGCGCTCGTCGCGCTGGCGGGCAGCCTCGAGCACCTCGATGCCGCCCGCGCCGGGAAGCCGCAGGTCCGTGACGATCACGTCGTAGGCCGGCCTCTCCGGATCGCGGAGCCGAGCGAGGGCGCCGTCGCCGCTCGGCTCCTCGTCCACCTGGCACTCGTCGCCGGCGAGCGCGCGCGCGATGCCTCGGCGCAGCGTATCGTTGTCCTCGACGACCAGGAGTCGCGAGCCGGCGACCCTGCGCTCGGCGCGTCCGCGCGCGTCGCCGCTCATGCCGCGTCCTGCGCGCGGAGCGGGAGCCGCACGCGGAACACCGCCCCGCCGCCCTGGTCGCTCTCGAGCTCGAGGCAGCCGCCGTGTCCCGCCACGACCTTCTGCGCGTGCGCGAGGCCGACGCCCGATCCGCGCTGTTTGGTGGTGAAGAAGGGATAGAAGACGCGCTCGCGGAGCTCTTCGGGAATTCCGGGGCCCGAGTCGGCGACCGTGAAGACGAGCTCGGCCGGCGCGGCCTCCTCCTCTCCCGGCTCGACCTGGACGCCGAGCCGCACGCGCGCGGGCGCCGCGCCCTCGGCCTGCATCGCCTC
>Ga0335082_10002708_pt1 | contig 19127 bp, 21 predicted proteins | sample Lox_Sample_41_FD_206718 | JGI IMG/M metagenome (GOLD analysis project Ga0335082, IMG submission 206718) | Soil microbial communities from Loxahatchee National Wildlife Refuge, Florida, United States - Lox_Sample_4.1 | ecosystem: Environmental > Terrestrial > Soil > Wetlands | place: USA...
TCTTCAGAAGAGAGCCCAGAAATCCGGCCGCCAACCTCTGTAAGATTCGCAGAAACATTAGGTTTGACATGTCTGTCGAGGAAATCTATCGTCCCGCCCTGCAGCGTCACTTTTTCGACTGTGACCGTCTTATCAGGAGCTTTCTTATTCTCCGGCGGGGGTATCTTCGTTGTCGTGGCATTCTCTCCGGCAACAGCACCATTTGCCTCCTCAGCGCCCGAGACGTCCTGAACGTTAAGCGAGCCATCCTCATTAATGATAATGCGAGAATAGAAATTAGCCATCGCTACATCGTCAATATTCAAGAAGAAGGGGTTGTAGCCAGCACGGAGGTTCCCGAAATGGAGCGAATCCCATTTCAGGAAGTCTTCAGCGTTGGACTTGTCCAGCGACCAGAACTTCGCGAGGAATAGTTCCCCCTTGTATGACACCTTAGGGCTCCCGCGTTCTCCATACCCCAGAGTGAGAGCCCCAGACGTCGAAAAATCTCCTTCAGCAAGGACGATCTTCACCCTGTCGCTAAGATATCCCTGAAAAGGCACGATGTCTACCTTATTACAGTTCAATCGCACGTTTGCTGACCCCGGGTTCAGGACAACAGAGCCGACGGCTGAAACAGACCCCTTCTTGCCGAACTTGAGAGAAAGAGAAACTTTGCCGCTCTTGTTCTTTTCTGTCGAAATACCTTCAGCCGCCAGTTTGATCATCTCCGCGCTGAAACTCACCGGCTGAGTGGGAACAAGGTCTTCTCCTTTGACGCCATATCCCTGCGCAGAGATCTTCTTCATCGTTACTGTCCACGGTCTCTCGTTCTGGTTCTGCTTTGCGGCAGGCTTCTTCGCATCTGGGGTAGGTGGCAGAAGGGTTTGTAAATTCCATTTGCCATCCTCTCCCCGCTTCACCATCAAGAAACCTTTCTCTGTGGAGAACTCGCCGACAACCACTTCCCTTTTCTGAAGATCGATCGCTGCCTCTTTCATAGCGATTTCGGGTATTCTGAGAAACTCATCCTTCTCGTCCCTCTTCTTCAGGCTCAGTGATGTAAGGTGAGCCGAAAGGTCGGAAAGTCGCACAGCCTGCTCCTTTTCCGTCTGCTGAAATGCGTATTCCGTCGAAAAATCAAGAACGCCGTCCATGATGTCAAACAGGATCTGCCTGCGATAGTAAGGAGAATATTTCTTTAACGGTATCTTCGCGAGTTCTGCTCTTCCCTGTGATGAAAGCGGGTCAACAGTAAACTCGCCGGAAACCTTGACTCCTTCCTCTGCCTCCGTCCCAAGAGACAATGTGATTGCTGACTTCCAGTCCCTTGCGTTACTGAAACGGTCAATCTTCACCTGAATATTTTCCAGTGTGGATCGGAAGGTCTCCTCTTGCAATAAATCAGAGAAGGTCACTGTCCCGTTAGTCAGATCGATTTCATCGGCGTATAAGGAAAGCACCGGTGACTCCTCTTTCCTTTTCAGGACGTACCCCTTTTTAGGAATCAGGGACTGAAGGTTCACCCTCCCTGTTTTATCCCTGACAACGTGGACCTCAGGGGACTGCAACAGGACCTTTGAGAGAAGAACCCTTCGGGACATCAGTTCCCCTGAATCGACCGAGATGTCAAGCAACGGAAGATGAATGAGAGGGCTTTCCTTTTTATCAACAATCCGGATGTCCTTGAACTGAAGACTTCCCGTCAAGGTAATGGATGGAGCCCTGTTTTTGTACTGTGTGAAAAAAAGAAGGGTGTTCGCGTCCAGACGCCCTGATAGGACCTTGAAGTCCATCTCTGCTGGCATATAAGCAAGATAATGGGCAATATCAAAGTCATTCACGCGAATCTCAACTGAAGTTTCGAGGGAATCTTTAAAGGGCTTGGTTAAACCCTGAAGAGAAATCAGGTGACCGTTAACGTTCGCCTCAAAGAAGGGATTAATATAGGTATCAATGTAATAGGGCAAATTGGAGATGAAGGGAATCGCTGCGTTGAGGTCGCGCACTGTATGACGCGTCCGCTTCGGTCCATCCCAGAAATCGATGCTGCCACCCATAACCCGGATATTGTTCATCGAATACTTCAAAGGTTTGGTTTCAGTCTTCTGACCTGCCGGATGCTCTTTGAGAAGGTCAGAAAAGTTGTAAAGGGTCTCTCCGTTGCGTTCGATGTTCACATATGGCTTCTGAAGCCGTATCTCTTTTAGGACGATACCCCCTTTGATGAGGGATACAAGCTGGGCATTGACATAGAGCTCATCAAAAGAGAGAAAGGGTTTTGTACCATTGCGTTCCTTTATTTCAAATCCATTTATCTTCATCGAGAGCATGAAGGGATTGATAGTCAATTTTTGAATCGTGACGTTCCGATGAAGGTTTTCAGAGAGTTTCTTCAGGAGCACGGACTTGACAATGGGAGGTATGACAAAGAAACCGACCACGGTAAAAAGAAGAATGAAAAGGAGCACCCACTTCGCCACCTTTTTTGTCAGTGGTGATGACTTTACCGTCTCAAGCCTCTTCAGGGTATCTTCAAGTTTTCCCTTGATGCGCTTCACTGTCTGTTCCCCAAGTCCAGTCCGCTCATCTGCGTCTCCTTTCCTCTTTGGTTCTCGATCTCTTGACAGCTTCTAAAAAACTGTATTTCTTACCTCCGATCAATCAATCAGCTTTTCGATATTCTTGGCACCAATCTCTTTGGCCCGCTCCTGGGCGCGCTTGTGGGATGGCCAAGATTTGAGAAATACCATTTTTGGCACACCAACCGATTGATAAAACTCTTTCTAAAGTAAGTATATCAAATGGTTGAGAAAACGCAATTAGTCGCTGTAAAAGATTTACATTATTGTTGTTGGTGAGTCTCCTGACATAAGGCCAGGCTTAGCTAATAGAGGATTACACCACTCATTGAACGCATTATAACTTAATTACCATGCCTTCCCTTGCGAGAATAGCATTTGCAAACATCCTCTGGCATTCTTTTTCTACTCCCAAGAGAAAACTATCATCATGGTCAGGATCGTGATGGAAAAGAGCCAGTTTTTTTGCTTTAGCCTGCAGGGCAACTTCAATGGCCTGTTCCCAACTGCTGTGACCCCATCCTTTCTTCCTCTTCAACTCTTCTGGCGTGTATTGAGCATCGTGAATCAGAAGATCCGCATCCTGGGCAAGTTTCACTACATTGGGATCAATGGTGTCTCCGTGCTCTACGTCGGTACAATAAACCAAAGTTGTCGTCCCTTCCGTTATACGATAGCCATAGGCATTCCCGGGATGGTTATGTTTCGAGGTATAGACTTCAACACCGCTGGGGGCTGTAAAATTTGTAATATCGGGCTGCCAAAATGATATATGTGCGCCCATTTCTGAAAGGGACACGGGAAAATATTCACGCTGCATTTGGGTTGCAAAAATGTTTTCGAGATTTGTGATTTTACTCTCCTTCCCAACTATTGTTATAGTGAAGTGCCTCTTTGGGTCGTAGGCAGGTGTGAAGAAAGGGAAGCCCTGTATATGGTCCCAATGGGTATGTGACAAGCCAATAAAAACGTTATCATATTGTTCGATTCCGCGGGCGAACATATCCCTACCAAGTTTCCGTATTCCAGTACCAGCGTCGAGTATCGCTATTCGCCCATTGTCAAAAGTTACCAATACGCACGATGTGTTCCCACCGAACTGAGAAAACTCAGGTTCAGCTACTGAGATAGAACCTCTCGTACCATAGAAAGTGATTTTCATACCACGTTCTCGGAATAACAGTATCAGAATCTGAGAGTCGAGTCAATGCTTATAAAGATACTTTGCCGTGACAGAGTTAAAATTAAGGTTTTCGTCAGTGATGAAGGGTACGATCTAAAAACAGTTAGCGAGAAATCATGGCGTGAGTGGAAATAGCTCTGCACGACGGGCCCCTGCAAGTCGCTGAAAAGTGAAGGTTTCTATCGGGAAGCATTACCGTGTCAAAAATGCACCAGTATCGGTTCGTCGGTGAAGCCATCAAGACATCTATGCGTTATAAAGGTTGAAACAAACAGTGAGGTAGTGTCAAGGATTGTGTTGCACTGCTACCGCCACTGTTCAGGGCATGTCACCGGACTCGTCTTCCGGCACTTCAGCAATCTTGTACCTTTGTACTACGGAATTATTGTTGCTTTTTGCTCTGCTTCACACAGTTTTCTCCCCATTGCTTTTACAATATCAGAGCGTGAGATAAGGCCAATGAGCCTCTGGTCCTTGTCCACAACAGGAAGCCGCCGTATTCTGCGGCTGTCCATAAGTCGTACTGCTTCACTAATTTCGCTGTCGGGAAACACGGTTACCGCAGGGGATGTCATGATATCCCCCACAAGATGGCCTATTTTCCGTTCAGGAAGGGGATGGCCGACAATGGACCGCAAAAGTTCCTTGAATGTATGGGCCCTTCTCGATCCCACCATGGAAACTACATCCGCTTCGGAGATGATGCCCACCACGCGGTTCTCCCTGTCCACCACCGGAAGACCGCTGATGTTTTTCTCAGCAAGGAGTTTTACCGCGCGGCTGATGTCGTCGAACTTATTAATAGAAAGGACATCCCGCGTCATTGCGTCCCTGACACGCATGGCAGAGGCAACCCGCGCCTGCGCATGCCTGCATGCACCAGAGTAGATTCTGTGCAGGTCGTCTGCCGAGAGGCTCAGGTTGAGCTTCAGATCCCTGATAGCGGCAGCCACGTCCTCGTCGCAAACCTCGTTCTGTGTGCTTTCAAGCTCATAAGTATCCATACACGCACCCCTGGTACTAATTTTGTTATACGTACATGATAAATAGCGGATGCAGGAATATGCAAGGGGGTTTTCCCAAAGCACTTATCTTAAACCCGTTTATGCGGGTGCTGCATAGGGTGGTCAATCTTGGTAGGGCCTGAAATACTTCACTTCATAAACAGAAATCGCCCGGGGCGAGCCATTTTGAAAGCCTTTTCTTCGTTTGATTTTGCACCTTGCATGTGCTATATTCAGCCCAAAATAAAGTTTTCTTGTGATCGGTCCGGGTATAATTTAAGAGGAGGATTTATGACTATTCGACAGGCATTCAATGCTTCAGTGCCCTATTATGACGACTGGATCAGAAAGGCCTTACCAGGGTATGGAGAGATGTTCGACGCGGCGCTGGAAGTCATACCCTTTGGCAAAGATGACCCCCTCTCCGTAGTGGACCTGGGAGCAGGAACAGGGCTTTTTTCATACCATGTGTTCACGAGGTTCCCCCGCGCCACTTTTGTGCTCTGTGATGTGGCAGAGAAGATGCTCGACATTGCCCGCGAGAGATTCAAAATTCAGAGCGATCAGTTTAAGTATGTGGTCAAGGACTATAGAGATATTGAGGGTGAGGGAGCTTACGACCTGGTGATATCGAGTATGTCGATTCATCATCTGTCGGACAGTGAGAAGAAGACCCTCTTCGGCAAGGTGTTTGCAATCCTTCGGCAGCCGGGGGTGTTTGTGAATGTGGACCAGATTAAGGGAGGGACACCATATCTGGAGCAACTGTATTGGACCTGGTGGCTCGCAAAGATAAGGCATGCCGGGGCAAGTGAAGAACAAATACAGGTGGGCGTTGAGCGACGGCATGCCTATGATCAGGACGCGAGTATGGAGGATCAGCTTGCGTGGTTGAGGGGAGCAGGGTTTGAAACAGTGGACTGCGTGTACAAGAATTACTCTCTGGGGGTATTTTTTGGCATGAAGGGCTTCCCGGGAAATACAGCGAGGGGAGATAGTCCACAATAATTTGTCCTTGAGTGTTGCGATATCTTTGGGAAATAGGGATATTTCCCTGAGAACACCCCATCGGTGATTAATTTTCAAGTTCGAAGCATAAACTTACTCCCTTCATCCCCATGCCTGTCAAGTCCAGACACTTCCCTTGAAGCTGCCCTTTCGTCTGGCAATTTTCTGATTAATGATGATTTTATGGTATATTTGATTATTAAGAAGTCCTTGTGGGCCTGTAATCATTTTTTTGGGAACTCTTATGGCAAATCATGAAACCTATGAAGTAATCATTGTGGGAGGAGGGCCTGCAGGGCTCGCTGCCGGCCTCTATTGCAAACGGGCCGCGCTGAAGACAGTCCTTTTTGAGAGGGGTTTGCTGGGAGGCCAGATTGCCATATCAAAGGACGTGGAGAACTACCCTGGAGTGGAGGGAATTACAGGATTTGATCTGGCAGAGAGAATGGTCCATCACGCCCTGTCGTTTGACCTGTCCGTTGTCCAACAAGAGGTTGCGGGGATAGACGCAGGGCCAGACCTGCACTCAGTCCGCCTCGCAAACGGCGATACATTTCATACCGTTGCCCTCATTCTCGCAGCGGGCGGTTCTGTACGAAAGCTCGGCATCCCCGGCGAGGCGGAGTATCTCGCAAGCGGTGTTTCCTACTGCGCGACCTGCGACGGGTTCTTCTTTAGAGACAAGACTGTGGTTGTGGTGGGCGGAGGCGATACGGCGGTGGAGGAGGCGTTGTATTTGGCAAAACTCACCAGGAAGGTGTACCTCGTTCACAGGAAAAATGCGCTGCGGGCAAGCAAGATACTCCAGGACCGCCTCATGGCAGAATCCAAGATCGAAATAATCTGGAACACTGTTATCACCGAAATCAAGGGGGACGGGAAAACGGTGAATGCCGTTTCTTTCGAAAATACCGAAACAGGGGAAAAGGCGGCAATCTTCGCTGACGGCATTTTCATTTTTATAGGGTATTCCCCGAACAATGCGTTGATTCCCTCCGGGGTAAGAATGAATGAGCAGGGCTTTGTAATTACTGATGAGAAGTGTGCCACGAGCGTTCCGGGCATCTTCGCGGTTGGGGACCTGAGACAGAAGTTTGCGAACCAGATCGTGGTTGCTGCCGCGGATGGGTGCATTGCTGCCCTGGCTGCAGCGCATTATGTGGAGATGAAGAAAGCGGAAGCCCAGGCGTCCTGAATATCGGGTGGGTAGTCAGGAACCTCCGGAGGTAAAAACATCTATGAACCTCACAGCTGTGCTCAAAATTTATGCAAGGGAACACGGCGCGTCACTTTTCACGCTTTCTCGTCAGCCGTCGATCATCACTACGCAGCACATCATGGCCACTGCCCAGACTATGTCCGAAAGGGCAAGCTGAAACTCGCAGGTGGAATCAAAGAAAAGATCTACCCGGGGCGTGAACTCCTCATCTTCCAGCCAGAGGATTAGGGAGACCGGAACCCGGGGAAGCGGATAGAAGCGGATAGAGGCGTCGCCAAAGCCGGAGAGGACCTCTGCGCCGTACTCATGTCCTTTGCGGATGAACCCCTCCTTGTCCCTGGCGAATCTCTCCGCGATTATGTCAACCGGCAGCACATGGGTGCCTGCGGAGAACCTGTGGCCGCCCTTCACATCAATGGGCCGTATAAGCCTTCCGGTGGGTGGAATGTCCTTGGCATTGGACATGTACCAGAGCACCGAGAGCCTGAAAAAATCCCTGAGCTTTCCAAGGAAGAGAGAGCCACGTCCTGAAGGGCAGGAGATCCCCATCTCGCAGGGGTTTACGAGAAAGTCGATGCCAAAGGAGCGAAGGAGATAGGCCTCGGCCTTTTCGTCAAAGACCGTCCCTGTCCGCCTGCACACGTCTTCGCGGGAAAGGCCGCAGACCAGTTCCCAGGCCCTTTCCTCGCCGTTTTCAATCTTAATGGGGATCAACTCCATTTTATATTATAATATAACTTCCCGTGGAGCGCGCAACAGTGACCCTCGGCACACGGTACTGGAAAAATAACCGTCTTGCCAATAAAATAGACTAAAGGGACTCCCATGCCGGAAAAATACAGGAAAATCATCACTACCCAAAACATTGGGACCTTCCTCGAACTGGGAGAGAGTTTCCTGAACCGTTCTGACTTCAAAATAGTTCGTGCTGACTCAAACGAAGAGGCACTCGCCATCCACAGGACAGAGAAGGCCGACCTCATTATCGCCGATCTTGATGCGAACGTCATGAGAGGTGAACTGCTCTGCGCCACCATTAGAGAAAGTCAGGGCCTTCACAGGGTCTCTCTGATCATCATCCACTCCGGCGCCGCTTCGGATATCCTGCGGATTTCTCACTGTAGGGCCAATGCCTTCATAGAACAATCTGCGGATCCTGCAATGCTCCTTGATACAGTGCATCAGCTTATGAATATTCCGGTGAGGGAGACCTACCGGGCCCCTATCGGCGTCAGGGTTCAGTGCAGCAGCGGAATAAGACATTCTATGGGCTACTCCGAGAATATCAGCGTCACGGGCATGCTCTTTGATTCCGAAGAAACACTCCTGAAAGGTGATATGATATCGTGCTGGTTCGTGCTTCCTGACTCAACGCATGTGCGCACGGATGCGGAGATAGTCCGGGTTGCGGATAAGGCCTCGGAGCACGATACCAACCAGTATGGCATCAGGTTCCTTGACCTTGCCGCCGGATGCAGGGCCGCCATTGACTCATATGTGAGAAGAAGACTCCGGAACCCATGAGCTGCTCATCTTCCAGGGATGTGGTACTATGGCTCTGCGGGACTATCCTGGTTCCGTGCTTTCTGGGCTTATACGGGAATGACTCAGATTTGCGGGTTATGAAACAGACAAGGGGAGGTTTTAAATGGCAAGTATCCTAGGTAAAGCAGAAAATATTCTCATCAGCCTCGATAAAGCGAGGGAAATTTTGATTATGGAGCATGCGATTGATATCATTTATTCTGAAAAACATACTGTCCGTTTCAGTACGAAAGACGCGGAAGGCATAGATCATCATGTCTCGGATGAAGAATTAAGAAAACTAAAAACTGCCTGTGAAAATCAAGGCTTTCACAGAATTAAAATAGAGATGTAACAGGATGTGTCACTAATCAGCAACAGGGACAGACGAGCGGAATTTTTTCTTTTCGGAGGTGATCCTCTTTTCCGCCAGCATCTTTTCCTTTGCCCTCCTGGAGCGTTTCCTCTTCTGGCGTCTTATCTTCTCAATTCGCTGCTGCTCCTGGCTTTCCTTGCCCTTTGTCAATTCGTCCACCTTTTTCACCAGGATAACCCTCGCCCTATACCGGTTCAGGGACTGTGAACGCTCCTCCTGGCACTTCACCTCTATGCCGGTAGGGATGTGCTTCAGATAGACACAGGTGCAGGTTTTGTTCACCTTCTGCCCTCCTTTTCCCCCTGAACGGACGAAGGACTCCTCTATATCCTCTTCATGGATATTCAGGGCATCCATCTTGACCTTGAGATCCTTTTCCTTTGCCGGACTGACAGAAAATATGCTCATACAGTACATTTTACCATGTAGTAAATTATCTTGGACCTGTCCGGTTGGCGTGGCCGATTACTGTTCTCAGAGAGACTGAGAAAATAGTCCTTGATGAAGCGCTATAGGAATCCTTTTCCCTTTCGAATAAATGACTAAGCAACTGTTTTCATTCGCATACTCAGGTAGTTGACTTTTTTTCTTCAGATAGGTTAAAATAAAAAACTTATACATAAGAAGTTCCACTCCTGGCTGTCCTGATAAGCACTCGACGCGGCACGTTCAGCAACTAAAGACACCAACATGAGTTAGGAAATAAAGAGCAACAGCAGGGATTAACTTCTGCTGCATTACTGCAGCTTAGGCTGTTTAGGAAAAACGCGTGCAGTAAAAAAAATGAGCCTAAGCGCAGAGTATGAAGGAGGTGTGCAAGATGAAAGGCAATATGAAGAGGTATATAGGAACAGTAGTGGGGAAGATGTTGTTGATTACTGTTGTCCTCTCATGTCTGATAGTAATACCCGGCTTTGCCATGGTGTTCGCAGCGAGGGACTCGGTCAAACCTGCACAGGCTGCATATGAGGTGCAGGAGATGCATCCGGGTATCTTCAGGTGGATGAAGAACAACTCAGGGATGTCCGAAGAGGTTCTCTCAGAGGTATACCGTGCTGCAATGAAGAATATCAACTCCGATCTGATACTGGCTATCTGCATGGTAGAATCCAATTTCAACCCCACCGCGAGGAGTAACAAGGGCGCAATGGGCCTTATGGGCATCATGCCCGGGGCCTGGCTGGACGAGCTTAAGACTAAGGGAATTGTGCAGGACAAAGGGGATCTCTATCAGATATCGAATAACATAGCCTCCGGCGCATATGTCCTGCAGAAATATCTCTCCAGCACCAGAACGCTCGAGAGGGCCCTTATTAATTATGTGGGAGGAGACCGTGATTATGTGCGCAAGGTGATGAAGGCCCTGGGAGAACTGTATCTTGCAAAGTGGTCAAGACCGGTGATTGTATAGTTTCCCCGGGGTGATCAGGTTCTGGGCTTAAGGGATAGAAAATTCTTTGATCGGGAAGTCCTCGAATCTCCCGGAGTTCCTCACTTTAGCGCTTCCGGTCTTCCGAACTCGGCAGATACTATAGCGCGGGAATCTAAAACCCCTCTCCTTTCCCCTTAAAAAAGGGATTAGAGAGGGGTTTTACCACACCTTTATCGTTCGCCGATAGGGTGCTGTTACTGCGACGGCTTTTGCATCCCCTTATGACCGAGTCCCTCAGGCCTTTGAGGCTTGCATTTTTTGAGCTCATCTGCATTGCTCGCGGCCTGGACACAGGCTTTTTCTTCATTGAGTTTGTTCAGGCGCTCCTCAATTTTTTGGAGGATACCGGCTTTTGCCTCATTGAAGTTTTCGGGCGTTATGTTCTTTGCTCCCATACCGTGGGAAGGGGGCATGTTTTCTCCCCGCATCTCAGAAAACGAGACTTTTGCTACTGCACTGAGCAACACTACAGTGAAAATCAAAACCATTGCCTTTCTCATGTCTTCTCACCTCCTCTCTTATGTGCGTGATCTTGTTTATAACCTTAGACAAATGGACACAGAAAAGGTTTAAAGGCGACTAAGAAAAAGATCTGCATGCTCGTAAAGACCGAGAATAGTAAATAATAAAACGTGGCTGAAACTCAAAATAAAAGACCGTGAATTGTGAAAGGACTCGGCAAAGGCTTGACAGTCAGGTATTTTAATATACACTGGATTTAGAAAGTACGGGAGAGGGGAAGGAGGGAGCCATGGACAAAAAGGAAGAATATATCCAGAAACTGGATGCGCAGCTCAGGGACTGGAGCGCAAAGATCGATGAACTGAATGACAAGGCCGAAAAGGCAAAGGGCGACATCAAAACCGAATACACGAGGCAGTTAGAGGCACTAGAAGCATTACGGGAATCCGCTCTGAAAAAGCTTGCAGAAATGACCGAGGCGAGCGGGCAGGCCTGGGAAGAACTTAGAATAGGCGCTGAAAAAGCCTGGCATGAGCTGAAGACTTCACTTGACAATGCAATGGCAAAATTCAAGCAGCCTCAACCTCCGGTTTCCTGACATGCCAAATGGTGCAAGGGTTTCTTAATTCCAAAGCGCCAAAGCAAAAGACCGTGAGACATGAACAGTAAAGTGCATAACTAAAGTCCACCTTTCCAAGTTCCCGACCATTGCTGCATAATACGGGGATGCAGATTCAGGAACCTCGACTTTCCAGGCTCGGATATGTGTATGTTCTCCTTGCCGCGGGGTTGTGGGCCTTGTCAGGCCCTGCCGCGAAGTATCTCTTTCAAGGTGGAATGTCACCCTTCGATCTTGTGCAGCTCCGCACCACAATCTCTGCGGCCATGCTATTTGTGTGGCTGGTGGTATGGAAGCGGGATCTCCTCAGTATCGCACGAAAGGATTATCTTTATTTTCCCTTGCTCGGCATCACGCTTGCAGCCATGCAGTTTACGTACCTGTATTCCATAAGCAGGATTCAAGTTGCTGCGGCAGTGCTGCTTCAGTACCAGGCGCCGGCGTTCATCGCCGTGTATGCAATCTTCATCAATAGGAAAAGGCTTTCCATTGGTACCCTTGTCTCGCTTTTTGGCGCAGTCATGGGCTGTTATCTTATGGTGGGGGCGTATAATCTGAATCTCCTCCATATGAACAGGGTAGGCATCATTTCAGGACTGGCCTCAGCGGTTGCCTTTGCCCTTTATTCTGTGAGGAGCGAGTATGGTATGCGTACCTATGCACCTTGGACCGTGTTCTTTTACGCACTGGTTTTTGCGGCAGTTATCTGGAATCTGCTGTATCCACCCTTTTCAGCATTCCACGCGCGTTACGGTGCCTCTGCATGGCAATGGATTCTGTTCATCGGTCTGTTCGGGACAGTGCTGCCTTTCGGCCTTTATAATGAGGGAATCAAGCGTATCCATTCAGCGCGCGCAAGCATCACTGCAACTTTAGAGCCTGTCATGGCAGGGGTGATTGCGTATGGGTTTCTTGGTGAGATGATGGAGCCGTGGCAGATCATGGGCGCAGGCCTTGTCATCGCTTCAATACTCCTTCTTCAGACAACCCAGGATCCCGCGTAACAAATAAACGTGAATCGTGAGCTGTGAATAGTAATTGGAGAATCGTGAAAGGTGGGCAGAAGTACCATGGTTGATAAAGCAAAGATCCATTGGCGAAATAGCTCTCACCCATATCCCACACTCTCTGACACTGGCTTCATGTCTTCTTGGTATAGTAGAAGAAAACATTATCTGAAGGAGGTAATAGTATGATGCCCGAAGATCTGGCAGAACTGAGAAAACTCTATATGGGATTCACCTCAGCCCGCGTGGTGATTACCGCAAATAATCTGGGGTTTTTTGATTGCCTGAAGAAGGCGGCGAATGCAGCCGATACGGCAAAAAAGCTGAAGACGGATGAACGCGCCACGGAAATATTGCTCGATGCACTGGCCGGCTTAGGACTGGTTGTCAAAAGTAAGGATGGCAGGTACCGGAACGCGGTAGTGAGCAACCGCTATCTTGTGAAGGGCATGCGCCTCTACCAGGGAGACATTGTGAGCCACGCATCCACCATGTGGCAGAACTTTTCCTGTCTGGATAAGGTGGTGAGGACCGGAAGACCCGCCAGACAGGGCTTTGACCACGAATCATTCATCATGGGCATGCATAATCTGACCGTTCTCCGCACAGAAGGCCTTATCAAGGCAATCGGGCTTAGTGCGGTCAGGACCATGCTTGACCTTGGCGGTGGCCCGGGTACCAATGCCATGGCAATGGCAAAAAAAGGTGTGAAGGCCACCATCTTCGACCTTCCCGAGACCATCGCAATCGCCAGGAAGGTTGCCCGCCGCGAGGGAGTAAAGGGCCTTAATTACATTACCGGTGACTTTCACGCTGATTCTATCGGCTCAGGGTATGACCTCATTTTGTTGAGCCAGATATTCCATGCCTTTTCTATTGAAGAAAACAAGGCCCTTCTTAGTAAGTGCAGGAATGCCCTGAACCCAGGGGGAAGGGTGGTGGTGCAGGAATTCCCCATCAACGATGCACGGACGTTCCCCCCCCACAGCGCGCTCTTCTCGGTGAACATGCTTGTGGGTACCGAGAGCGGCCGGTGTTATCCACCCAGAGAGATGAAGCAGTGGCTGGCAGAGACGGGGTTCAGGGATATTGTGGTAAAGAATCTGCCGGAGACGGTCCTTGTGGAAGGAAGGGGCAGCCGGAATTAACTAACAGAGGGGCTTCTTAAGTCTTTTAGAGGCAGACTCCTCTTCTTTCCGCGCTCGTCCACACGGACAAAGGTTATGGTGGTTGAGAAGGCCTCTTCCTGGCTCCCGGTCTCTAAGTCTCCGGAAAAGACGTTGATGGTGTACTGCACCGCTGTGTTGCCCTCCCGGCTTCTCCTGCAATGAATCCTCAGGATGGCCCCCTGCCTGATGCTTTTCCGGAAATCCACCTTATCCATGCCGATTGTCACGAAATGGCAGCCCGGGTAATCAAGACTTGCCGCAATCCATGTTGACTCATCCACCCATTTGATGAGAGTTCCGCCAAAGAGGTAGCCGTAGTGATTGAGATGTTCGAGGAGCACAAGTTTATAGGTTTCCATAAGGTTCCCTGTAGCTCACATTTTCTCTGGTATCCGTTTTCTATGTTATACCAAAAGGCAAAAAGAAATCATTGGTCGGATAGTTCGGAAAATTAGAGTTGTATTCGCGCTCATTTTTGATACACTCTTAATGAAAGGTCACGGACAAAAAATATTTCACTCAAATGATGCGAATCAAGGAGGATGGTATGAAGATCATTTGGAGTATCATGGTGGCTTTTTCACTTGTATTGGCAGTTTCATCACCTGCCGTAGCGAAACCGGCCATCGAAGGGAAGGAAGTGAGTTACCGCGCTGCGGGTGTGGAAATGAAGGGCTACCTTGCCTATGACATGAGCGTTATGGGCAAAAGACCAGGGGTTCTTGTGGTTCATGAGTGGTGGGGGCATAACGAATATGCACGGAAACGTGCGCGCATGCTTGCAGAAATGGGGTATACTGCTCTTGCTGTTGACATGTACGGAGAGGGAAAACAGGCAATGCATCCTGACGATGCGGGGAAATTCTCCTCAGAGCTCATGAAGAACTTCGACACTGCAAAGGCACGTTTCATGGCTGCAATGGACTTACTTAAGAAACAGCCCACTGTTGACCCTGGGAGGATTGCTGCCATTGGGTATTGTTTTGGCGGGGGGATTGTGCTGAATATGGCACGGCAGGGCGTTGATCTGAGAGGGGTAGCAAGCTTTCATGGAGGCCTTGCAGCGGTGAAGCCTGCTCAGCCGGGTGGGGTGAAGGCCAAGATCCTTGTTCTCCACGGAGCGGATGATAAGTTCGTTACCCCCGAACAGATCGAGGCGTTCAAGAAGGAGATGAAAAATGCGGGAGCTGATTTCCAGTTTATCGCATATCCGGGAGCTATCCACAGCTTCACCAATCCTGATGCTGACGAATATGCAAAAAAATTTAATCTGCCCCTGGGCTATAACGCGGAGGCGGACAAGAAGTCGTGGGAGGAACTGAGAAAATTCCTTGAGAAGATTTTTAAAAAATAACGAGGAAAGTAATAAAGCCAGGAGCGCCATATCTCTGGAAGTCAGGGGGAAAGATTGGGGCAGAGAAATTAATTTTGAAATTATAGGAAAGGCCCTGTATAATGAATCCAGAGGGATTTCAGGGGCGACTCACGCAGTTCATGAAATCCCGAAAAAATTATTCATATGGAGGTGTAGGATGCGTTATTTGGTTTTTATGTTGCTGTTATTACCTTCTTTAGCGTTTGCCGGACAGGGAGAAAAGTATTCTCTGAAGTGTGAAGACATTTCAGGGGGACAATGCAAAAAAACATGTGCGGAAAGTGACACGAAAGTGAAACAGGTTGAAATAATGGAAGGAGAAAAAAAGGGAACAATCGCTGATACGGATTGCAGCGCATCCGGCAAAGATTACAGCTGTTGTGTTGATAAGGAAAAAATCAAGAAATAGCCTTCTTACGCCTGACCATTGCGTGGCAAGAGGGGATTACGGCAGGGGTTGCATCGGACAGTGAAAAGGCCCGTGTGAGAGCGCGGCCATTTTTCAGATCGTCCGTTGCCGCCTCAATTCCCCTGTTCAGCATCCACTGAAGTAGTTCATCGTTTCTGGTTACTAGTCCGGTCTTTTGCCTCTGTTTATCCTTTTTCCAGACACAGGCCATGAGAGATAGAATGGGCGGATCAATTATGTGCGGAGGTCTTGGTGACGGAAAAGGCCTGGATTGATCTTACTACTGGAAGCACATGGGAAAACATTTGGCGAATGTCGTGGCCAATGCTCCTTGTGATGTTTCTCAATTTTCTTGTGGGTCTCACCGACATCTATGTTGCCGGCTTCCTCGGCCCCGAGATCCAGGCCATCGTGGGATTTGTCTCCCAGCTCTATTTCTTTATTATCATTGTGGCAAACGCCATAAGCATTGCCACAGTGGCGCTGGTCTCGAGGGCTGTGGGCGCGGGCAAATTCGGTGATGCCCTCTCTGTAGCAAAACAGTCCCTTCTTTTCGGCATTGCGTGCGCCCTTGCGCTCACCGGTGCCGGACTGCTCTTTCATGATAAGATCGTGTCCTTGGCAGGTTTTTCCGGGAATGTCCGGCAAATCGCCGATGACTTTTTTATCATCTTCGCCTTCGCCCTTTCGCCGAATTACCTCGTGATACTGTCCAACGCGATCTTTCGTGCAGGAGGTGAGGTTCGCCTGAGCCTCCTGGCGATGTTCTGCATCAGTGTGATTAATATCGGACTGAATTTTCTCCTGGTCTTCGGACTGTCTTCCTTTCACGGATTTGGCTACAGGGGCATTGCCTTCTCCACTGCAGCCGCCATGTCCGCGGGCACGATTGTATGCCTGATTCTTTTCAGAAAGAGCCGCTGGAAGAATATATTTTCTGGCCCATGGTATGTGTCGGCTGATCTTGTGAGGAAGATAGTTCTCCTGAGCTGGCCCGCAGCCCTCATACAAATATCGTGGAACGCCGGCGGTATTGTGCTTTACAATATCCTAAGCCATCTTCTGGAAGGGGGTATCACTGCCATGGCAGCGCTCACCAACGGACTGAGGATCGAAGCCATCATCTACCTTCCCGCTTTTGCCCTCAGCATGGCGGCATCAGTGCTTACGGGTCAGAATCTTGGCGCAGGGGCATCAGAAAGGGCGCAAAAGATAGGATGGAAGATAGCTGTTTCAGGGGTCTTGTTTGTCAGTATTATGGCGCTGCCGATCTTCATATGGGCGGGTGACATTACCTCACCGGTGGCAAAGGATTGGCAGGTACTTGCCGAGACTACGCGCTACCTAAGAGTCACGATGCTGTCCGAGCCCTTTATGGCGCTCAGCGTTATTCTGGGAGGGTGTCTCCAGGGTGCCGGGGATACGAAAGGGGCGATGCTGGTCATCGTGAGCGCACTCTGGATTATCCGTTTACCCCTTGCGTATCTTCTCGCGGTTGTCTTAGGATACGGCGCCTTCGGCGTCTGGCTCGCCATGGTTATATCCATGTGCGTTCAGGGCATTGCCATGACTATCCGGTTCAGAAAAGGAAGATGGAAGGAGGTGAGGCCCTGGGGCTGAACAGCGCTTGCCCCTTTCCCACGCATGTATGCGAACGTCCAGCTGCCTCTGATCGCCTCATGGACCTTGCGGGCAAGCTCGTTCATATCGAAAGGTTTCTGGATGAAATGCACCCCTGCATCGAGCACAGCGCGATGGACAATGACATTTGTTGTGTATCCAGACATAGGAAACGCTTTCATTCCTGATGGGAAGCCCTTAAGCCTTTAGTGGCAGTGAGGAATCCAAGAGGAACATAGACATTGTCAGACGCTCATAAGGTCCTCTTACTCTGTTTCTGCTGGTACATCAATGCATCTGCCCTGGCCAACAACTCATCCAGAGACTTCGTACATTCCGGAGCACAGCGGAAAATTCCGGTACTGAACGATAACTGATAATCCCTGCCTTTGTTCTCATTCCTGGTGCGGAGGTGCGCGTTGAGGCGGTCGATGACGGTCTGCTCCGGGGGAACGTCCACGCCCTCAAGGAGGAGGACCGCGAACTCATCGCCACCCATGCGGCCGATGATGTCTGACTCACGAAAGCATTGCTTCAGGATTAGTGCTGTCTCTGCAATGGCAGCATCACCTTCCTGATGGCCGTACTTGTCATTGATGGTTTTCAAACCATCCATATCAACGGCAATAATAATTATTCCCTTCTTGAGCCGCCGCGCCATCTTTACGTGCTGTTCGGCCATGACCAGAAATCCCCGCCTGTTATAAAGCCCGGTCAGTTCATCGGTTAATAACTGGAGATGCAGCTGCTCCTCCATTTGTTTTCTCTTTGTAATATCATTGAGAGTGACGACTGTTCCCCAGAACTTTTCACTCACGTCTAGCATCCGCTTCAACCTGACATGAAACCAGCGCGCGCCCTCGAGCGTTTCAAGGTCAATATCAAAGGCACTCTCCCCATCCGTGTGTGTCTCAAGCTCTTTCAGTTTATCGTTCAGCCACGGGAGATACTGGTTGTTCGGGTTTTCGTCGTAGTACCGAGAACCAGGTATGTTCATCCCGGTTAGAAGCAAAGCTGCGGAATGGTTGAGGTTGTCGATCTGGTTCCCGCGGTCCAGCAGGAAGATGGGCTCGTGAATGCTTTCAAAAATAGTGAGATACTTGTTCTTTTCATTTGTTATGGAACGGTTAGCTGCCTGAAGCTCATCAACCCTGGCATCGTTTTCCTGGGCAGACCATTCGCTGCAAAACCCGATCTCCACACGGTCAAAGACACGATTTACAAAAAGAATATATAGTTCTCTCTCGATATCCCCGAATGATGACCCCAGGACCAGATCTATATAGCTTTGCCGGTAGTATTTCATCAGACCCAGGAACATGGCAATACTGATACCTCGTGCCCTGTGGCGCCGGGCTTCTTGGATACCGAAGGCTGCAATAGGATCCTCGCCAACTCTTTCATCCGGATCCAGTTCAGGCGGTGCGCCGTGCATATGAATGGCTGAAATGAGGGTATCCGAGAGTCCTTTGATTGAGATCCTCCACGCCTCAGCGAGGGTAGAGGTATATTTCGTATACCCGTAATCTTTCGCATAGTAAAGTACTCTGTGCATGAGCCAGTCCTCGTGGGTGGCAATAAGTTCTGAAAGGGGTTTCATGTTGAAAGGTGCATCCTCTTGCATATGCAATGCCTCACTCTCCTTAATTATGAACGTTTTCTGTCTTCGCGGTAAAGGTTCATCAGCCTATTCCAATAATGTGTATAGGGCAAGACCGATGCCAGTCTGACAAATAAAGCAGAAATACGCCCTATTCCTGAGAACCCTATGATACGGAATGTTTTTTTGTCATTGGTGAGTAAAGGCGCAAAGCAGAAAATTGTCTCATATGGCGCACTGTGGTCAAAACCCGGACGGTGCGACCGGAAATCGGTCAAGTTTATGACCGCTACAATGAATTCTTTGCATGGCGCGATGGTACTGAGATGACTGAAGGCTTTTACGCCCAGGAACCATTGTGGTGGCTTGTGTGGTAACAGAAAACACATCCAAATTGCTCAGGATAACGCTGCCGTGGTACAGTGGACACCAATGAAACATATTAAAGAATGCCATTTCTACACACATGGGAATCCTTTCATCGGGTGAGCACTTGGAAAGGAAGGGAACCCGGGATCAATTAATGTCTGTGCGCCTCGTGCGAACTCATCAACAGGAA
>Ga0335082_10002709_pt1 | contig 19125 bp, 18 predicted proteins | sample Lox_Sample_41_FD_206718 | JGI IMG/M metagenome (GOLD analysis project Ga0335082, IMG submission 206718) | Soil microbial communities from Loxahatchee National Wildlife Refuge, Florida, United States - Lox_Sample_4.1 | ecosystem: Environmental > Terrestrial > Soil > Wetlands | place: USA...
TATCGACGGCAGCGGCTAGACGGCAGCGTACCGCAGTGAGCAGTTCCGGGTCGCGGTCGATGCCGAGGACCACACCGTCCGGGGCCGTGCGCTCCAAGATCGCCGCGGTGTGACCACCGCCGTCGATGGTGCCGTCGATGCAGCGCACGCCCGGCGTGAGCTGCAAGAGGTCCAGGATCTCGTCGGTGAGAATCGGCCGGTGGACCGGCGCCTCGATCGCGTCCACCCGCTCCTCCGGCCGTGCTGCGTCGCTTTACTTGGGCCGACTCGCAGCCATGTTCGCAACCTCGTCCGGCGCAAGCGGACGATTGTAGGCTTGGAACTGGCTGATCGCCCCGTTGGTCCCTGGAACCCCTTGTGGCAGATCAGAACCGACGTAGAGGGGTGTACCCGGCCGGACGTTGAACTGTCCCTGCACCGGCACCTGACCGACCATCTTCCCATCGATGTAGAACGACTGGGTGAGCTGGCCGTTCTCGTCCTGACCCCAGCTGGCAACCAGGTGGTGCCAGTCGCCCGGTTGCCAATCGGAGATGTTCTGACCGATGTTGCTCTCCTGCCCGGCGCTGTCGGACATCAGGAAACGCATGTAGACGCCATTCTTGAAGATCTGCAGACGGTCCTCCCACTGGTTGAGATTGCGCAATCCGGCCAGCGAGGCGTTGCTGTCGTCGCCGCCCGCCCAGCCGGGCTGCACCCACATGGAAATTGACCCGCCATCGCCTTTGAGATTCCCACCGTTTGGCACTACAAATTCCGAGTTGGTCGAGAAGACCGCACCGTCTCCACTGTCGAAGGTGACACCTTGTTCGACGACCGCTGCGTCGCCTCGATCGGGCTCCGTCGTCTTGTTGAATGGCAGGGACAACACCGGCCCGCCGTCGTCGGGGACGGGCTTGCTGCCGTCAGCGGGCTTGTCGGTAACTTCTCGCACGGTGTCGTGGGACGCCCCTTGCCGACCTCCCGCGCCTCCGATCGGCCCGGTGATGGGTCGGGCACCTTCGAACGGCACGTTTGCGACGGGTACATTCGAGCCCGCCTGGATCGCGTCCCCAGCAGTGCCGCCACGGGCCGCACCCGTACCGACGCCCGCCACTCCGCTGCGCGTGCGGTCGACGAACACGCTCGCGCCGCCACGACTGGATGCGGCCCCCTCCGGGCCGGCACTGCCGCGCGCGCCGGCAACCCCTGCGATGCCGCCGGTGCCGCGTTTCGCGGTCGAACCACCCGAACCGCCAGTCGATCCATCGGCGTCGCCCTGCCGCGCAATCCAACCACCCCCTTGGGACCGGGGCAATTCGGGAAGCGCTGCCTGTTGGCGCGTCCGCGATGGCTTTTCTGTCTCTAGGTCCGCGTCCGAACCGGAGAAATGCTTGATGCCGACGACCACCACAAAGAGTGCGGCGGCTCCGACTACCAGGTAGACCCACGATCGTTCCATTGCGCTGCTATCCTGGGACAATGGTGTTGTGCGGCTCCGGAATTGTCAACCCCGCTCGGGGGCATCAACAGGGGACGCCGGCGCATGCAACCCCCTGAACCAGGTGTACCGCGCCGGCTGGTGTTTGTTGACAACCGCAAGACCCACAGATACACGATAGCGTCTTTTGCGCAGACCGCAACGTCGATTTCCAGCCGCCATGACTCAGACTGCGACCGATCGTACGACAACCCCAACCGCTGAGGCGGAGGCGCGCGCGCCGGCGCGGCGCGCGAGTAGCGCGTTGGACCGCAGGGTCGCCGGCAATCTCACCCTGGAGCAGTGCATTTACATCCTGGTGTTCGGCGTCGCGCTCTTCACGCGCTTGTACATCCTGGGCGTCCGCCCGTACCATCACGACGAATCGATACACGCGTTCTTTTCCTGGAAGATCACGCAAGAAGGTGTCGGCGACTACAAGTACGACCCCGTCTATCACGGTCCCCTGCTCTACTACGCGACGGCGTTGACCGTGCGTCTGTTTGGCGATTCCGATTTTACCGCCCGTTTGAGCCCGGTGTTGTTCGGCCTTGGAGTGCTGGCGTTTGCCTGGCCGTTGCGGCGCTACCTCGGCCGCTGGGGAGCCGTCTCGTTCCTCATCTTGGTTACCTTCTCGCCGAGCTTGTGTTATTTCACGCGCTTCCTGCGGCACGACATTTACGTCGCCCTGTGCAACCTCGCCTTTGTGTACTTCGCGTTCCGCTACGGTGAGACGCGTGCACCGCGTAACCTCTACCTGAGCATCGCGGCGCTGGCAGGGGCGTTCTGTACCAAGGAAGACATGTACGCCCTCGGTCCCGTCTTCGTCGCGGCTTTTGCACTCATGCTCGTGTGGGAAGTGCTCTATGCATCCAACTGGCGCCCCGCACTCCGATCGGTGACCAGCGAGACGACGGCGTTCTGCAGGCAGGCGGTGCTGCCGTTCATCACCAGCGTCATCATCTTCGCCGTCATCTGGCTGCTGCTTTACACCTCGCTGCTGACACACAAGGAGAACTGGAACGGCGTGACCCGCGCGCTGTCCTACTGGTGGGGGCAGCATGAGATCAAGCGCATCGGTGGACCGTGGTGGTACTACTTCCCGCAGCTGGTGCTCTACGATCCGCTGATCCTGTTCCCGGCGTTCCTGTTCCTCCTGACGCCGCTACTGCATCCCCGCCCGCGTGAATCCGCGTTCGCGCGGACGGTCGCGTACGCGATGTGGATTGCGGCCGGAGCCTTTGTCGTATCCCTCTTTGCCTATCCGGCGCGCGCGCCGCTGGTCCTGCTCGCCGCCTTGGCTCTGGCTGGGATCACGATGATGCAGCGCTGGCTGCCGGATCGTTTCACGCGCTTCGTCGTGATCTGGACGCTGGGCAGCTTCGGCTTCTATAGCTGGGCACAGGAGAAAGTGCCCTGGTTGCTGGTGCCGATCCTGCTGCCAACGGTGTTGTTGGCAGCCATGTGGTTTGCGCAGCTCATCGAGTCGCGCGCAATCACCCGGCCGCTCACCGCCCTCGTGTTGGCTGCGGTGGGAGCATTGACCGTCTGGACGCTCATCACCAGCAACTACTTCTATGACGCGCCCCGGCCAGACGAGCCGGCGAACCAACGCCACGCCGAACTGCTGGCCTATGTGCAGTCCACCTACGACATCGAGAAGGTGATGAAACGCATCGAGCAGGTGGGCAAGATCCTCGGGACCGGCACGCAGACGCGCCTGGCCGTGTCGGGCAACGCCACCTGGCCGCTGAGCTGGTATCTCCGGCACTACCCGGTGAACTGGTCGGCGGATGTGCGCTCGGTGGACACGCCGGTGGTGATCATCGACAAGGAAGCGACGGCGGCGCTCGACAAAGCCCTGGCGGACACCTACGAGAAGGTCCCCTTCCAGATCCGCGGTTGGTGGGAGCCCGATTGGCGCCAGATGGATCTGAGCAAGTTCGGGCGGTATCTCTTTACACGCGAAGTCTTCAGCGGGGTCGGGTCCAGTGATGCCGTGATGTATGTGGCCAAGGATCTGAAGGCCGGGACGAAGTTTGCCCCGGTGGCCGTGAATCCGCCGCCTGCGCCGCGCGGCTACCCCGGCGCCGCATCGCTCCTGGCACCGGTGGGCGTGTGGGGACGCAAAGGAACCGCGCTCGGTCAATTCGATGAACCGCGCGGCCTCGGTGTGGATGCCGCCGGCAATGTGTACGTGGTCGACAGCAAGAACAACCGCATCCAGAAGCTCGGCCCCGACGGCAAGGCATTGCAGGAGTGGGGACACGAAGGGCAGGAGAGCGGCAAGTTCAAGGACCCGTGTGGCATAGCGGTAGGGCCGGACGGCTCCGTCTACGTCGCCGACACGTGGAATCATCGTATCCAGAAGTTCGACGCCAACGGGCGCTTCCTGCTCGAGTGGCGTGACCCCGGGTTCTGGGGACCACGCGGCATTGCCGTCGCCCCCGACGGCAGCGCCGTATATGTAACCGACACCGGCAACAAGCGCGTGGCGAGCTTCGATCCGGGAGGCAATCAGCTGGCCGTCTGGGGGAAGGACGGGTCCAAGCCCGGAGAGTTCATCGAGCCCGTGGGCATTGCGGTCAACGGCGAGGGCCAAGTCATCGTTGCCGACACGGGCAATCGCCGGATCCAATTCTTCGACCGGCAGGGGAAGTTTGTAAAGGAGTTCCCCGTCTCCGGATGGGAGGAGTTCTATACCGAGCCGTACCTGGCGCTGCTGGGCTCCGACATCCTGGTCACCGACTCATTCGGTCACCGCTGCGCCCGCTACTCGAACAGCGGTACGCTGCTGTACTCCTGGGGAAAGAGCGGATCGGGTGACGGCGACTTCAATCGGCCGATTGGCATCGCCACGGATGCGGCAGGCGCGGTCTACGTCTCCGACACGCTGAACAACCGCATCCAGAAATTCGTCCTGCCAGCGGCGACCAAGTAGGGACTGCGACGGGACGTCCTTTCCATGGGCCGCTCCCGCCCGTCGCTGCGGGGTTCCAAGTCCGACACGCTGCAAGAGGGCCAGGCTAGCGGTCTCAGCCGCCCGAAATGATCTTCTGCCGCAGGCGAAACAAGTCGTAGAAGGCTTTCAGGATCACCGACAGGTGGGCACCGGTCTGCACGCCCGCGGTCCGCGGGTAGTGATGCACACCGACCTCCTTGATGCCGAAGCCCTGGCGCACGGCGCGGCCGTACATCTCCGCGTTGATCAGCGCGCCCGTCGATTCCAGTGTGATCGCATCGAGCACCTTCTTGGGAATGAGCTTGAAGGCGCAGTTCAGGTCGCGCACCCGCACGTTGAGCATGATGCGCACCAGCCAGCCGCCGAACAGTTTGGCGTTGAGACGACGGATGAACGGGTCACGGCGCTCGATGCGGAAGCCGGTGACGATGTGGTCGTCATCGGTCGCTAGCGGCAGCAGTTTGTCCAGGTCGTTGATGTCGAACTGGCCATCGCCGTCCATGTAGAACACGAAGCGCTTCGTCGCGGCATCGAAGCCAGTGCGCAGCGCCGCACCGTAGCCACGATTCACGGCGTGGTGCAGCGGACGCAAACGCGGCACCTCGCTCGTCAGCCGATTGAGAATGTCTCCCGTGCGGTCGCGGCTCCCGTCGTTGACCACAAGGAGCTCGTACTCGGGTAGGCGCGCCTCGAGATACGCGGCGCACTTGCGGACCACCGCATCGACATTGGCCTCTTCGTTGAACGCCGGAAGCACCACCGACAGCTCGTGCACCACGCTCGATGCGGTGACGGCTTCGGTCGATTTGCTTTTTTGTCCGTTCACCATAGAATCCCCCCCTCAACCACGGGACCGCAACGTGATCATCCAATGCCCATACTGCGCCACGCGCTACGAACTCGATGCGGCGCGCATGAGCGGGTCGCATCCGATGTTCAAGTGCTCGCGCTGCCGCCACATCTTTCCGGCACCCTCCGCCGAGCAGCGGCCACCAGCGCCCGCCGCTGTACCGCGAGGCGCGAAGTCGCACCCGACCAGCGAAGAGAACCTGACGCTACCATTTGAAACGGACGAAAAGGAACCCGCCGACAGCGCTCCCGGTGACCTCACCGTTCCCGAAACCGACGAGGATTTCACGCTGGGCACCGAGGAACACGCTGTCGAGCTCACGGTCCCCGACGATGCCGAACCCGCGACGCCGCCCGCGCGCGCACCAGCACCGCTGCGTGATGCGGCACCCGATGAGCCGACGGCGTTGGACGTGGATCTGGGCGCCGAGGATGAGACCGCGATCGAGGAGGAAACACCGAAGCGCCCACGGCGTCCGCGCGCGACGCGGCCGCGTGAGCGCAGCCACGTCGTGCCGTTGTTCGTCTTCCTGGGCTTGGTGGTCACCGGATACGGTATGCTGACCAGCGCGCTGTTCGCCAATCCCGCGCTCTCCGACAAGCTCGTCGGCCGCATTCCACTGATCGGCATGCTCGGCGATGAACGCCTGTTGGTTCGCAAGGTGGCACTCTCAGACGTGGTGAGCAACTATCAGCGGATCAAGGACGGCAAGGACGTCTTCGTCATCACGGGCAGGGCGCTGAACACGGCGCCGGTGGCGCTGCAGGGCGTGCAGATCGCCGGCAAGTTGTTCGACAACACCGGCGCGCCGGTCGACCAGAAGGTCATCTCGTGCGGCAATGTCATCTCGACAAAGGTACTCAAGGATCTGACGCCGCAGGAAGTGTCGATCTTGCAGAAACTGAGTCCGCCGAAGAAGTTCGTCATCGAGCCCGGTGAATCGTCGACCTTCGTGATCGTCTTCATGGATCCGCCGCGTCAGGCAGTAGAGTTCACGACTCAGGTCGTTGCGGCGCAACGTCAAACCTGAGTTTTGCCTTCCTCTTTGCGGTCCTGGTCGTCCTTCTTGGGCGTGATGTCGATCTCGTCCGGGGTCTTTACCGCCTTGCGGAAATTGCGGATCCCCCGTCCCAGCCCTTCGCCGATTTCGGGCAACTTGCCGGCACCGAAGATGATCAGCACGATGACCAGGATGACCAGCAGCTCTCCGATACCCAATCCGAACATCGCACCGTCCCGTGCGGCGAGTTATACGCGAACGCCCGTACCAGGCGCAAGGCGCGAGGGAGGCGCGAGGGAGGCAGGGCAGAATTCTACGCCAGCAACCGCTCCAGGGTCTTGCCGTAGTCCTTCGGATCGTCGGCCGTGACGTGGACGCGGTGGATGTCCGCGCCGGCAGTGGCCTCGGCGGCGATGCGCTCGCGGCACGCTTCGATGTCGCCGACGGTGCCGAGACGTTCACGCATTGCCGGCGGCACGGCGGCGGCCGCGGCGGCGCTGCCTTTGCTCCACGCTTCCTTCACTGCCGCGACCTCGCTGGCAAATCCGAAGCGCTCCAGCTGGCGCGCGTAGTACACGCCCATGCGGCCGATGTAGAACGCGGTCGTCCCCGCCTGTGCCATCTCGGCGCGGGTGCGCGCCTCGCCGGTGGCAACGACCGCAGCACCGGGCGCATGGATCTCGAACGCCGCCGGATCGCGCCCCGCCGCAGCGATGCGACCGCGCATCGTTTTCACTTCATCGGCGAGCTTGTCGATCGGAATCATCACCGGCAGCCAGCCGTCGGCATGTGACGCGGTCAGCGCCAGCGCCTTCGGATTGAGAGTCGCGAGATGAATGGGAATGTGCGGGCGCGGCGGGGCGAAACGCAGCGTGAAGCCGCGCTCGAGCGTGAACAGCTTGCCCCTGTAGTGCAGCGGCTCGTGCCGGATGAGGATGTTGAAAACCTCCATGACCTCCTTCAGCCGCGTCAGCGACGGCTCGAAGCGCACGCCGTGGAAGTGCTCGATGACCTGCGCGCCGCTGGTGCCGAAGCCGGCGACCATGCGTCCGCTCGACAGCTCGTCGAGCGTGGCGAAATGCTGCGCCAGCGCGGCGGGCGTACGCGAGTAGACGTTGACAATCCCGGTGCCCAGGCGGATGCGCTTCGTGCGTTCCGCCAACTGTGTCAGCAACGTGAAGCAGTCGCGTCCCCACGCCTCGGGTATCCACGCCGAGTCGACACCGACTTCGTCGGCGATGCGCACCCGTTCGAGCACGCGCTCCCGATCGAAGTTGCCCTGCCAATCCACCGAAATCGCCAGCTTGTGTGCCATCGCGTCCTCCCGTATCCCTCTCTCGCCGAGAGCCGCGCGAGATGCAAGCCGCCGCGGTGCGGCCCCGATGGCACCGACCTATTGATCTCGAAGCGGTGAGCACGGCTGCGGCAGCTACGCCACGATTCGCAACGCTTCTCCCCTGTTGTGTAACGGAACCACCTGGTCGCTGCGCAACGCCAGCTCCGCGTACGTCTGCCCGTCCTCATCGCAGAATTCAACCTCGTAAACATGGGGCGCGAGGATCTCCACGACCGTGCCGACTTCACCGCGCTTGAGCTTGCGCTCCGGCAGGTCCGCCAGTAACGCCACGGTGTCGAGCAACTTGATTCCGGTCCGTCTGGCCATCAGCCTTTCCTCTTCTTCTTCACGTAGCACGTCGTCAATCGAGGCGCAGTCTTGCCACGGATCACAATCCAGCCACTTCGGATGGTTGCCCTTCCGCCCTTCGTTACCATGTCGAAATCGATCGTGTAGCGTTGGCCGTACAGGTCACGTTCACCCCGTTTCGCATCTCCAGTCCGCGCGATTTCTTGCAGCTTTGATTGAAGAATCGGGGCATCCGCCGCTGTCAGTCTCAGCGCCGCAGCAAAGACACGCGCCTTGTGCCGTCCTCGCGGACTGTCCGCGTTGAGGCAGTAGTCCCGCAACTTCCGAATGTCGACAACGGCCCGCTCTCCTTTGGGTAATTTCACCGCGGTAGACTACACGTCGCGCATGCAGCTCGGCAACACCACCAGCCGAACGGCTTGGCGCTCAGGCGCGGCCCGCTCTTGGCCGTCGCCAGGAGCGGCAAGTTAGATTAGGTCACGTTCCGTGGAGGACATGATTTGCGAGCAGCCATCCTCAGGTAAGCAAGAAGACCCTGCTCTGTCGGCCCGTGGAGTCCTTCCATTCCAGCCGCGCATGAAACGGCGGACGAACGTCGTGAGAGGTTGCGGCGATCAGTTGCACCTCGGCATCAACCGGGAGCGATGGGATCGGTAGCTTCCTACTCATCTCGTCGCGCAGGACGGGATAATCGCTGTTAGTAAAGGTCAGGCTTACGTCACTGGCGTCGGCCGGCCCGCTGTTGCTGATCACCACGCTTGTCCCCGCGTGTCCTCGGGTCAGGCGAACCGTGACTCCTGCTGAACCAGCGTTGGGGCCAGCGGTGCCGGTTCCTCGGTTGTCCGCCGGAATTGCCAAAGCTGAGGTCACGGCAACCGGTGAGGACGTTCCAGAAGGCTCCCTTTTGAACGAGACTATCGCGTCGATGATCTTCTGGTAGGCGGCAGGCTGCTCAGGCGAGATCGAAAGCGTTCGTCCGTGTCAGCGCCAGCTGGAAGGCGATGGCCCTCAACACTCGTGCACAGAATTTCCCTAGCCGGCAGAGTGAGGGCCGATCCCATAAGACTGACGACCAGCTCCGCCAGCGAGAGATCGTTGCCGCTGTGGCTCACGAAGATCTTCGTCATATCCGACACCGTTGAGATCGAAGATTCTTCTTCGGCACTGAGTTCTTCGATCGCCATCTGCATTTGGTTCCGCATGATGCTGAAGGCGGGCTGTGTCGTCTGCGTCGAGACAGGGAAGTTCAGGGTGTGAGCGGCGCTCAGGAAGTTTCCGTGATACTGGGGGTTGAAGGTCAGAAGCGGTGCCACCTTGTTTGCCCAGTCGAGGCAGTCACGTTGAGACTTGAAGCCCTTCTCGAGTTCTGGCAGCGCCACAAGAGCTCGAAGCCGAGCGAGGATGTCCCGTCGTTCCATCATGTCCACGGACCTGAAACGCTGCCCTTCGGCCACGCGCGTCCTTGTGCGCGCCACCGCGCGAGCTCTCTTAGGCGCCGGTGTTGCTTTCCACCAATCCACCTCGGTTGACCAACAGCTCGACCAATCTGCCCGTAAGTGTGAGAACGCGCCATGTCTCCTCTTCCGCGAAATCGGCCTGGATACTGTGCAGCGCCTTGTTTCCCCGCTGCCGAATCTCGTGAGCAACGGCCTTCGCCTTCGAAGAAAGCAAATCAGAGGGTACAGGCCGTGGAAATAGGTCTCGTTTGCCTCAGCAAGAAGCGCTCGAAGCTCGCCGGGGAGTCCGGGCACGACAAGAATCACGCGCTCCGCCTTGCGGCGCTCATGGTCATGGAACTCGTGAATGGCACCTTCCTCCCAGAGCCGCTTGTTTAAGACATCGGCATCAAACTCAGGTGGCGACTCTGCAGCCTCTCGAAGGACGCGCTTCGCCAACTCGTGGAACTCAGCCGGAATCTCAAGAAGCTGCACATCCTTCTCCTTGATGTGTCCATAAACAACTGCGCCCCTCGATACGCCGCCAAGAGAAGGCGGCTACTCGGGGTGAACGGTTCAATATCTGCTGCAGAAGATCCGAAGATCCGTTCGCCGAGTAGGCGCCGTTTTCTCAGGGCCCGTATGGAGGGGTGGCGCGGAGAAAATCGACGGTCTCTTCACCGGGCGCCTGATTTCAGACGCGCGATTCACGGCCCGGAGTGGCACCGCCGTCCCTTCACAGTGACCCATTGCCCAACTGCTGGCCACCGCGGCCGCGTCGGCGGCCCTTGCCGGTCGCGACCAGGCATCGCTACAATGCTGCGGGATGACCGATCAATCTCGGCTCACGTGGGCGCTCCTTCTCTCCGTGCTGCTGCACGGGCTGCTGCTCACGCTGCTGCCGTTCATCCGCCGGGCGCACCTGGAGATTCCCAGCCCGCCGCCGCTGTTGGACGTCGATGTCCTCCCGCTGCCGAAGGCCGCGCCACCCGCCGCCGTAGCCAAGGCGCCCGCTCCGGCGGCGCCTCCGCAGCAAGCTGCGCCCGCACCGCCACCGGTGCTCATCCCGGAGCGGCAAATTGTCAGTCCGCCGGAAGTGGGTGAGGAGAAGGAGCCCGAGAAAACCCGCTTCCTGAGCGACCGTAACAATACGGTGAAGGAAGAGATGATACATCGCGCCGAGCCCGCGGCGGGCGACCCAGATGCCAAGCCAGCTCCGCCGCCTGAGGAGGCGAAGGTCGCCAAAGCCGACCATCCCGCCGCGCCCAAGCCGCAAAGCGCACCGAAACCGCAAGCTGCACCCCGACCACAGCCGGCGCGCGAGGCCGCGCACACACAAGTGGCGTCGCTGCCCAAACTCGATGAGCTGCTGCCGCCGGCCGGCGATCTCATCCGTGAGGGACTGGTGAAACCGGAGGCCGCACCACCCCGACCGGCTCCGCAGCAACAGGCATCGGTCCAACGCAACGATCTGCTGCGCCACGGCGACCCGTGGCGTAGCGGCGGCACCCGCGGCGGCTCGCTCGATTTCCTGCCGTCCGTGCGTGAGGGCGACATCACCATGCTGAACACCAAAGCGGAGCAGTTCGCGCCGTTCGTACGGCGCGTCGCCGTCCGCGTCTTCGAGAACTTCCGCATTCTGCTGCGCCGCAGCATCGACGCGCGCAGCGCCGAATCGGTCGAGGAGTACGCGACCATCGAAGCCATCATGGACAAGCAAGGACGCTTGTTGTCGATCCAGCCGAAGGAGCGTTCCACCAATGCCGCGCTGGCCACCGACCGCAATCTCCAAGCCGCGACGCAAGAGGGCTTCTTCGATCGCAACCCACCTCCCGGTGCCGAGGGCAGCGACGGCAACATCCATTTCCTCTTCGACGCACACGTCGGATTGCTGACCGACCCGGGCCGCGGCGTCGTCGGGTACCGGGCGCTGTTTCAGGCAGGGCTGCTGTGACAAGCTCTCCAAGACCTGGCCGCCTGAGGAACGCTACAGTCTAACCGATCAGGTCCGGCGTTCGTCGCGGTCAGTGTGCGCGAACATCGGCGAAGCATGGCGCAAGCGGCGGTATCCGGCATCCTTCGTCAGTAAACTCAGTGACGCGGATACGGAGGCGGGCGAGACGCACGTATGGCTGCAGTTCGCAGTGGAGTGTGACTACATCGACCAGTCGACCTTCAGCGCGCTGAGCGAGCGCTACCACCACATTTGCGCGCAGCTGGTCACAATGATCAATCAGCGCGACCGCTGGTGCAGCATGCAGTAGGCACTTCGCTTCGCAATGCTCCCACTCTCCCACGCTCCCACGCTCTCACTCTCCCACGCTCTCACTCTCTCACTCTCCCACGCTCCCCCTCCAGCGCAGCACCGGCCGCCGCGCCGCCCGCGCCTCGTCGAGGCGGCCGATGGGCGTTTGCGTCGGCGCGTTACGTACGACATCGGGCGTTTCGCGCGCCTCGCGCGCAATCGACAGCATCGCGTCGATGAACTGGTCGAGCGTCTCCTTGCTCTCGGTTTCGGTGGGCTCGATCATGATCGCGCCACTGACCACCAGCGGGAAATAGATCGTCGGCGCGTAGAAGCCGTGATCCAGCAGCCGCTTCGCGATGTCGAGCGTCTTCACGCCGGCGGCCTCGAAGCCCTTGTCACTGAAGACGCACTCGTGCATGCAGGTGCCCGGAAAGGCCAGCTGGTAGGCCTCTTCGAGACGGCGGCGGATGTAGTTGGCGCTGAGCACGGCCATGCGCGTCGCCTGCGTGAGGCCGTCACCCCCGAGCGCCAGGACGTAGGCGTAGGCGCGCACCAGCATGCCGAAGTTGCCGTGAAACGAGCGGACGCGGCCGATGGATTGGGGAACGTCCTCGCTCCACCGGAGCCGTTCCCCGTCGCGCACCAGGCGCGGCGCCGGCAGATACGGAACCAACACGTCGCGCACCGCAACCGGTCCAGAACCGGGTCCGCCGCCGCCGTGCGGCGTCGAGAACGTCTTGTGCAGGTTGATCTGCATGACGTCGGCGCCCATGTGCGCCGGCTTGGCGACACCCATCAAGGCGTTGAGGTTGGCGCCGTCGAGGTACACCAGACCGCCGCGCTCGTGCACCGCCTCCGCCACCTGGACGATCTCGCGCTCGAACAGCCCGAGGGTGTTCGGGTTGGTGATCATCAGCGCGGCCACGTCGTCATCCATGGCGCGCCGCACCGCCGCAGCTTCAATCAGGCCGATGCGGTTACCCTCCACTTGCACGGTACTGTATCCACAGAGCGCGGCGCTGGCCGGATTGGTGCCGTGCGCGCTGGCGGGGATGAGCACCTTGCGGCGCGCGCGGCCACGGTCGACGTGATAGGCGCGGATCATTTTCATGCCGGTGAGCTCGCCCTGCGCGCCAGCCGCAGGCTGCAGGCTCACGGCGTCCATCCCGCTGATCTCGGCGAGCATGCGCTCGAGTTCCCAGATCAGCTCGAGCGCGCCCTGCGCATCGTCGTCCGGCACCAAGGGATGCAAACCGGCGAAGCCCGGCAGGCGGGCAACCGCTTCGTTGGCCACCGGATTGTACTTCATCGTGCACGATCCCAACGGATAGAAGGTCGTCGCCGTGCCGAGGTTCCACTGCGACAAGCGCAGGAAGTGCCGCAGCACCTCGGGCTCGCTCACCTCTGGGAACCCGTCGATCGGGTCGCGCAGAAGTTGCGCTGGGAGGAAGGCGCTCGGGTCGACGTCACCACCCGGCACGGCGAAGCCTCGCCGCCCGCGCCGGCTGCGCTCAAAGATGAGTGGCTCGTCGAGGAGCAGGCCAGCTTGCTTGCGTGGGAGCGTGGGAGCGTCGGACGAAGCGGTCATTCGCTCAATTCTCCAACCAGCGCCTCGGCAGCCGCCGAATCGTGCATCTCCGTCACGCACAGCAACAAGGCGTCGCTAAACTCCGGGTACCAGCGACGCAGCGGAAGACCGGCGAGTACCCCACGACCGTTGGCGGTCTTCCACGCGGCTTCAGCATTCACGCCCCGTAGGACGAATTCGTTGAAGAACGGTGCGCTGAACAGCCGTTGCCACTTACCTGTCCGCACCAGCCGTTCGGCAACGCGGTGCGCTGCTGCGGTGTTGGCGATGGCCAACTCGCGCAGGCCCGCTTTGCCGACGGTCGACAGGTACACGGTCACCGCCAGGGCGATGAGACCATGGTTGGTGCAGATGTTCGACGTCGCTTTTTCGCGGCGGATGTGTTGCTCACGCGTCGCCAGCGTCAGCACGTACCCGCGCCGCCCCGCTCCATCCGCCGCTTCACCGACCAAGCGGCCCGGCATCATGCGCACGAAGTCGCTGCGCGTGGCGAACAGGCCGACGCCCGGCCCGCCGTACGACATCGGCACCCCCAAGCTCTGGCCTTCGGCGACGGCGATGTCGGCGCCGAACGCGCCGGGCGGCTTGAGCAACCCGAGGGCAATCGCCTCGGTCGTGGCAGTGACCAGCAACGCACCGCGTGCATGCGCCAACGCACCGATCGCTTCGAGGTCCTCCACCACGCCGAAGAAGTTCGGATAGCCCACCACCACCGCCGCCGTCTCGTCGTTCATCGCACCGGCGAGCCACTCGGGATCCGTGCGGCCATCGCCGCTCACCGGCGCTTCGACGAGCTCGATGCCGTGTGCGGCTTCGCCGCCGGCAACCGTCGCATACGTGCGGATGACGTCGCGATACTGCGGGTGCAGGGCCCGCGACAAGATCACGTGTGACCGTTTCGGACGGATGCGCAGGGCCATCAGCACCGCCTCCGCGGCTGCCGACGCACCGTCGTACATGCTGGCATTCGCCACGTCCATCTCCAGCAACATCGCCGCCAGCGTCTGGAACTCGAAGATCGCTTGCAGGGTGCCTTGGCTGACCTCGGGCTGGTACGGCGTGTACGCCGAGTAGAACTCCGCTCGCTGCAGGACCTGATCCACTACGGCGGGCACGAAGTGCGGATAGATGCCGGCCCCGAGAAAGCAGCGCTGCGCCGCCGTACGGTTGCGCGCCGCGAGCTGCTCGAGCCGCGCGCGGACTTCCTGTTCGGATAGCCCCGGCGGCAAGCCAACCGTGGCGCGTCCACGCAGATCGTTGGGGACGTCGCTGAACAAGTCGCCGACGTCCGCCACGCCGACGGCCGCGAGCATGGCGCGCACATCTTCGTCAGTGTGGGGCAGGTAGCGCATGGGGGAAGCCTTCAGCGATCAGCTGTCAGCTTTCAGCTGTGCAATAGGCTCGTTTGCGCGGAGCCGCGGGGCAGGGACCGTCTTCGTGCTGATTGCTGACAGCTGACGGCTGACAGCTATTCCTTCTCCTCGGCCACGTACTCCTCATACTCGGCCGCCGTCATCAGATCCTGCACCTCTTCGGGATCACTCATTTCGATCTTGATGATCCATCCGTCGCCGTACGGGTCTTCGTTCAGCATCTCGGGGTTCTCCGGCAAGTCGTCATTCACCTCGACCACCTTGCCGCTCACCGGTGCGTAGATGTCCGACACGGCCTTCACCGATTCGACCACACCAAACGCATCTTCCTTGCTGACCTTGTCGCCAACCGCGGGCAGTTCCACGAAGACGATGTCACCGAGCTGATCCTGGGCATAATCGGTGATGCCAACCGTCGCGACGCCCGCCTCGACGAGCACCCATTCGTGCTCCTTCGAGAACTTCAAGTCTTCGGGAAACTCCATACATGCCTCCTCAACACTCGCGCTTGTAGAACGGCCGCTGCACGACTCGGGCACCGATGACGCGCCCGCGGATGTCGACGCCGAGTTGCGTGCCTACCGCCCCCAAGGTGCTCGCCACATAGCCTAGTCCAATCGCCTTGCCAAGCGTCGGTGATTTGGTCCCGCTGGTCACCGCACCAACGGCGCAGCCGTCGTGCACGATCCGGTATCCCTGGCGGGGAATGCCGGGCTCGGTCATTTCGAGGCCCACCAGACAGCGCGTCAGGCCGCGCTCACGCTGCTGCAGCATGGCGTCGCGGCCGATGAAGCTGGGCTTGGTGAAGCGCACGGCCCAGCCCAACCCGGCTTCGAGGGGTGTCGTCTCGTCCGTCAGTTCGTGCCCATAGAGCGGCAGGGCGCGCTCCAGACGCAGCGTGTCGCGCGCCCCCAGGCCGGCTGGACGAATGTCGAAGCGCCGGCCCGCCTCGAGCAGCGCATCCCACAGCGTGCGGGCGTCTGGTGGTGCGCAGTAGATCTCCCAGCCGTCCTCGCCCGTGTACCCCGTGTGCGCCACGAGCGCCTCTCGGCCGCGTACCGGCCCCTCTCCAAACGCGAACGGCGGAATCTGCAGCAGCGGCAGCGGCGTGAGGCTGGCGAGGATCTCCGTCGCACGCGGGCCCTGTAACGCCAGCAGGGCGAACTCGGCGCTGCGATTGATGACCTGGGCGCCGTGGCGGTGCTCGGTGATCCAGGCGAAGTCCTTGTCGGTGTTCGCCGCGTTCACGCACAGCAGCACACGTTCCGCCGACATCCGATGGACCATGACGTCATCCACTACACCACCGCTCGGCCGGCACAGCAACGAGTATTGTGCTTGGCCGTCTTGCAGCCGGCCGAGATCGTTGACGGTCAACTCCTGCGCGGTGGCGAGGGCGTACGGGCCACGCAGCTCGATTTCGCCCATGTGGCTGACGTCGAACAAACCGGCGTGCTGCCGCACGGCTTGATGCTCGTCGATGATGCTGGTGTACTGCACCGGCATCTCCCAGCCACCAAAGTCGACGAAGCGGGCCCCGAGCTCCTGGTGGGCAGCGTAGAGCGGCGTACGATTCATCGGCCCGGAGCGACCAGCCGGCGCGCCGCGGTGAGCGTATTTTGCATCAACATGGCGACCGTCATCGGCCCGACGCCGCGCGGTACCGGCGTGATGAACGCGGCGCGCTCGCGCGCCGTGGCGAACTCCACGTCACCCACCAGGCGCCCGTCGGCGACGCGGTTGATGCCCACGTCAATCACGACGCTGCCCGGGCGGATCCAGTCGCCGCGGATCATCTCGGCGCGCCCGATGGCGGCGACGACGACGTCAGCGCGGCCGATCTCCTCTCCCAGATCCCGGGTGCGCGAATGGCAGATGGTGAGCGTCGCATGCCGCTCCAGTAGCATGAAGGCGACCGGCTTGCCGACGAGATTGCTGCGGCCGGCGACGACCGCACGCGCGCCCTTCAGCTCGAAACCCGTTGCATCGATGAGATGCATGACACCCAGCGGGGTACAGGGACGTAGTCCGTCCCGTCCCATCACCAGGCGCGCCTGATTGATGGGGTGCAGACCGTCGACGTCCTTCTCCGGATCGACGGCATCAATCACGGCATCGGCGTTGATGTGCACGGGCAGCGGCAGCTGCACGAGAATGCCGTGGATGTCGGCTCGCTCGTTGAGTCCGCGCACCACCCGCAAGAGCTCGTCCTGCGAGGTCTCCTTGCTCAGCTCGATGCCCTCGGAGAACAGACCGATCTCACCGCACGCCTTGCGTTTGCTGCGGACGTAGCTCGCCGAGGCTGGATTGTCGCCGACCAGAACGGTCGCGAGCCCCGGCTTGACACCATGGGCGCGCTGGAAGGCTGCCACCTCCTGCTGCACCTTCTCTCGCAACGCCTTCGCCGCAGCGCTGCCGTCGATGGTCTGACCCATGCCGCGGCCATACTCAATGAGTGGTGGCTTGTAAATCCCCCTTCCACGTCTAGGTCTCTGGTTCAGGGTATCTGGTCTCTGGTTTCGGGTCTCGGGTCCTTGGTTTCTGGTCCTTGGTTTCTGGTCTCTGGTTGCTGCGAACTGGGAACATTTCCGATATCCGATAGGCCAAACTCCCGTGCTTGATCCGCAGGCGCGATCCGACTAACGTCGCCGTCCCATGGTCATCGGCATTCCGAAGGAGATCAAGGCAGAAGAGAACCGTGTCGCGATCACGCCGGCCGGTGTGAGTGCGCTGGTTTCGCATGGCCACCGCGTCCTCATCGAGCAGCACGCCGGCGCCGGCAGCGGGCTCTCCGACGCGCAGTATCGCGACGCCGGTGCACACGTACAGCGCACGGCGCGGCAGGTGTGGCAGGACGCCGAGATGATTCTCAAAGTCAAAGAGCCGCTGCCCGCCGAGTATCGCTACCTGCGCGAGGGCTTGCTCATCTTCACGTACCTGCACCTCGCCGCCAGCGAAGCACTGACGCGCACGCTGTGCGCCAAGCAGGTCGGTGCCGTCGGCTACGAAACCATACAGCTCGACGACGGCTCCCTGCCGCTGCTCGCACCGATGAGCGAGGTGGCCGGACGGCTGTCGATTCAAGTCGGGAGCTGGTGCCTGCAGGCACCGAACGGCGGCGAAGGGATTCTGCTCGGCGGCGCCTCCGGCGTGCGGCCGGCAAACGTCGTGATCCTCGGCGGCGGCATCGCCGGCTCCAACGCCTGCCAGATCGCCGCCGGCGTCGGCGCGCACGTCAGCATCGTCGACCGCAATCCGGCACGCCTGCGCTACCTGCACGACATCCTGGGCGGTCACATCACGACGGTGATGTCCAACCACGCCAATATCGAAGAGGAGGTCGCGGCCGCCGATCTGGTCGTGGGATCGGTGCTGGTCGCTGGCGCCAAGGCACCGCATCTGGTCACCCGCAAGATGGTGCGGTCCATGAAGCGCGGAGCGGCCATCGTCGACATCTCCATCGATCAGGGCGGCTGCGTCGAGACGTCGCGGCCGACAACACTCGACGATCCGATCTACGTCGTCGACGGCGTCGTGCACTACTGCGTGACCAACATGCCGGCGATCGTCCCACGCACATCGACGTTCGCCCTCACCAACGCGACGCTCTCCTATGCCATGGAGCTGGCAGACAAGGGCCTACAACGCGCCGTCCGCGAGAACATGCCGCTGCAGCGCGGCGTGAATGTGCTCAACGGCCACGTCACGCACGCCGGCGTTGCCGAGGCATTCAAGCTGGAGCACGCGCCGCTCGGCGAGTTGATCTGAGGCTGGGCGCGGCGCACGCGACGGCGTATCTCGTATCTCGTTCCTCGTATCTCGTCTCTCGCAAGATATTGACGAAGGTACGCGTCACGAGCGGCGAGAGACGCGGGCCGCGCCGGCGCCGCCTTTCCGGCGCTTGCGCCGCTTCAGCAGCGTGCTGCGTACGGTGAGCACCGGGCAGGCGGCGGTGCGCACCACCTTCTCGGCGACGCTACCCATGAACAGGTGCGCCAGGCCGGTGTGGCCGTGCGTGGCCATGACGATCAGATCGGTTCCGGTGCGTTGCGCGGTATCGATGATGACCTGCGCCGGCGAGCCGTTCTTCAGCACGGTGCGGACTCGATGTCCTTTCTTCTCGAGATCGCCGGCGATGCGCTTGAGCTGCTGCGCGGCCAACCGCTGCTGCTCGTCGATGATGCTGGCGAGATTGGGGCTCGTCATGTACATGTCCGCCGGGGCGGCGTAGTAGATCGGCTCGACGACGTGGACGAGGACGACTTCGGCCTTGAAGGGCTTCACGAGGTCGCGCGCATAAGCAAGCGCGTTGAGTGAATCGCCCGAGAAGTCAACGGGCACGAGAACACGCTTGATCGGCATCGTCATCTCCCCCTCTGTTGCCGCGGCTGATATCATCCGCCTCCGGAAGCCGCAAGGTAGATGGGCACATGAATATTGCCGCAGGGACGCTCACCGGTCTCTTCTCGTACGACGTCGGGTACGAGATCGCGCTCGACACGCTGGTGCGCTTGCTCACCCCGCGCGGAGCCAGGCTGCGCGCCGCCGACGCCGGGCGCGTCGG
>Ga0335082_10002710_pt1 | contig 19120 bp, 18 predicted proteins | sample Lox_Sample_41_FD_206718 | JGI IMG/M metagenome (GOLD analysis project Ga0335082, IMG submission 206718) | Soil microbial communities from Loxahatchee National Wildlife Refuge, Florida, United States - Lox_Sample_4.1 | ecosystem: Environmental > Terrestrial > Soil > Wetlands | place: USA...
GGCGGCGGCCACACGCCCCCCGGAGGAGCGCTTCGCTGAACCCCTTGCTGACCCTGGCATGCATCATCTTGGCGGAGCCGCGCGGGCTGCGCCACTATCTGAAGACTCATTTCCTTGATACCACATTCCGCGGCCTCTATCACGCCAACGCTTTCGACATGGGGCTGCTCATTCCCTACTTCATCGTGCTCATACTGCTGGCGTTTTACGGCATGCACCGCTACCAGCTCGTCTATCTTTATTACAAGCACCGGAAAAACAAGGTCTCGACTCCAGCCTCGCGTTTTGCTGAGTTGCCGCGGGTCACCGTGCAGTTGCCCATCTTCAATGAGCAGTACGTGATTGACCGTCTGGTGGACTGCGTGTGTAAGCTTGAATACCCGCGCGATAAGCTGCAAATCCAGGTGCTCGACGATTCCACCGACGAGACCGTCGAGGTCGCGCGCCATGTGGTCGAACGTTACGCCGCCATGGGTCACAACATCACCTATCACCACCGCACGAACCGCGAGGGTTTCAAAGCGGGCGCGCTCGATGCCGGTCTGAAGCACGCCACCGGCGAGTTCGTGGCCATCTTCGACGCCGATTTCACGCCCCAACCGGATTGGCTGATGCAGGTCATTCATCACTTCGCCGATCCCGGGATCGGAATGGTGCAGACGCGCTGGACGCACCTCAACCGCAATTATTCCTTCCTCACCGAAGTCGAAGCCATCCTGCTCGACGGCCACTTCGTGCTGGAGCACGGCGGGCGCTCGCGCGCGGGCGTGTTCTTCAACTTCAATGGCACCGCGGGAATGTGGCGGCGCAAGGCCATCGACGACGCCGGCGGCTGGGAGCACGACACCCTCACCGAGGACACCGACCTCAGTTACCGTTCGCAACTAAAAGGATGGAAGTTCCGCTACCTGCAGGACGTGGAATGTCCGGCCGAGCTGCCCATTGAGATGACCGCCTTCAAGACCCAGCAGGCGCGCTGGGCCAAGGGCCTCATTCAGTGCGCGAAGAAAGACCTGCCCAAGGTGCTGCGCGCTCCCGTCTCACGGCGCGAGAAAACCGAAGCCTGGTATCACCTGACCGCCAACATCAGCTACCCGCTCATGATTGTCCTCAGCACGCTGCTGTTGCCCGCGATGATCATTCGCTTTTACCAAGGCTGGTTCCAGATGCTGTACATTGACATACCCCTGTTCCTGGCGTCGACGTTTTCCATCTCCAGCTTCTACCTGGTGTCGCAGAAGGAGCTGTTCCCGAAGAGTTGGTTGCGCACGTTGCTCTTCCTCCCGCCGCTGATGGCGCTCGGCATCGGACTAACCATTACCAACAGCAAGGCGGTACTGGAAGCGGTGGTGGGTCACAAGAGCGCCTTCGCGCGCACCCCGAAATATCGGGTGGTGAGTAAGAAGGAAAAGTCCATTGCGGCCAAAAAATACCGCAAGCGCCTCGGCTGGGTGCCCTACATCGAGCTGCTGGTCGGCAGCTACTTCGCGCTGACCGTGTGGTACGCCATCGCGAACGAGAATTACATCACCGTGCCGTTTCTCGTCCTGTTCGTCTTCGGCTACTGGTACACCGGACTGATGTCCCTCCTGCAAGGCCGCTTCGACGCCCTGGTCCGGGAGCGCGCTGAAGAGCACAGCCCCAAACCCTTCCCTGTGGGGGTGTAGGGGTTGAAGCGCAGCTAATCGACAGGGTCAGGGCAAGTTTTCAGCCCGGCGACACCTATACAGTACCGGCCCCCAAAAATGGATCCGCGGCAGCCTATCGCCCCGTCCCCTGCTTCCACCTTTCGCGCTTGAGGCGCTCGCGCTTCGCGCCGCGTCCGCCAACTCGGGACACGCACTAACTACGGTATGATGTGAGGATGGCGCAAACATATCGGGTCGCGGTTACGGCCCTTTTGATCCCTGCGGTTCTTATCCTAGGTGGCTGCAAGTACCTCAAACCCAAGCCCAAGCCCGTTACCGTGAACCTGTTGTGCAACCTGACCTCGCCTTACGGCCACGAGCTGGACCATCGCATCCTGGACTTCCAGACCAGCAATCCGCGCACCGATTCCGGTCGCCCGATTGTGGTGCGCCCGGTAGAGATCGGCGACTACAAGGACATGCTGCAGAAGCATATCGGGCAGGACATTACGGTGCAGATGGTCATTTTGGATGCGCCCGAGGATGCCGCCCTGAATCCGGGCATCCAGGCGGACATGGCGCATGCGGTGAATGTCTGCGCCGCGCTGCGGGCCTGCCCGGCGAACGTCCCCTCGCTGATTCCCTCCGGCACCATCGGCGATGAACTGGATGCCGCGCAGAAGTTCCAGCAGGCGCTGCAGAAGGGCGCGCCGTCATAAGCGCAGTGGCCAATGGCTGGTCAAAAGCGGCTTTCCTGTCAATCTGAAAACATAGATCTCTCGCCGTGAAAGGTCGCGGTGGCCCCGGAGGAGGTGGCTCTTTATCCTCCCTTCACCCGCGTAAAGCCATCCGGGCTCCAGTCTTCGCTGCCGACGCCGTTGTGCACAAAGAAAAGCCCCTCGGGATCATATTTCGCTTTAACGGCCTTCAGCTTCGCATAGTTTGGCCCCCAGTAGGATTGTTGCCAGACGGGATCGAAGAAGTTGCTCTCCGAGACATAGGCTCCTGGCGACGGCGCGACCTTGCGCAGCTCCTCCATCGATTTGGCAACAGCAGCGGCCCTGCGATGCGCAGCGGCGATGTCCGGCTCGTGCCCGCTCACGCCCGGGTAGGCATGCTGCGTGCCAGAGGCGATGATGGCCAGGGCGAAGGCGTCGAGCACGGCAGGATTGGTCGCGGTGTCGCGAGCGGCGGCGATGGCCTCCGCGGGGGCGCCGGCCAGACCTTTGTTGAAGTGCAGCTCCACCCCCTTATGACGTGACGCCGCGAACAAGGCATCGGCCAGACGCTCCTGCGAATCGCTCTCCAATAGCGACGCAGGCAACCATTGGGAGTCGAAGGCGTAGAGGACCTGTCCTACCTGGCCGCCGTCGCCCGTCCACCAGACGTCGCCGGGCCGCGCGCCGGGTCGCGAGTCGGCGACGAAAACGGGGAGGCCAAGCTTGTCCCACGCCACGGGGTCCCACCAACCGCGCGCCGGAACGCCGAGGATGTACGGCTCCTTTTCCACCGTGTAAACGCCGGGTGAGGCTGCTACCCAATCGAGGAACGGCTTCCAGAGCTTGCGGGTTTCTTCCCCGCCCAGTCCTTGCGAGACCATGGAAATCTCGAGCGAGTTGTCAGGATAGATGTGTGCCTGCTCGCCCCAGCGATCGTTGAAGAGCGTGTCGCGGTAGAAGCCGACGAACTGCCGGACCAGGCGGCGATAGGCATCGTCGGAGGCGGCCTTGACGGTGAAGAATGCGCCGCCAAAAAATTCGGGAAGCTCGCGCACCCGCAGAGTAAGCTTGCTGACGGCGCCGAAGCTGCCGCCTCCACCACCCTTGAGCGCCCAGAACAGGTCCGCGTTGGTACACGCATTCGCGATGCGTATCTTACCGTCGGCGGTGACCACCTCGGCTTCCAGCAATCCTGCTGCAGCCATGCCGTAGTGCTTGGAGAAGCTTCCGAAGCCGCCGCTTTGGATGAGGCCGGCGACGCCCACAGTGGTGCAGCCGCCACCCTGCACATACTGGCCGGCTTTGGTGGTAACGGCGTCGTAGGCGTGCAGCCAGATCACCCCCGCGCCCACCGTCACCGCCGGCTGCGGTGCAATCTTGCCGGCGCATCCCTGGGGAACAAACGCCGGGAGCATGGTGATCTCATCCATGTGGCGCGTCCAGACCAGCAGCGAATCCGGCGCGTTCGAGGTGCCCTGATAGCTGTGGCCGCCGCCTTTAACCACCAGGCGCAAGCGGTTGTCGCGTGCGAAGTTGACGCCCGCCGCAATGTCTTCCGCATTGGAAGCGGCGACGGCGTAGATGCTGGGTTTGGAGGTCCACGCGTCAATCCAGCCCAGGCTTTGGGTCAGGCCGGGCTGGTCGCCGATGTAGAAGGGATTGTCCAAATCCTTGAAGAGCGTTTGACAAGAAGCGCTGTTGGACGAAGCCTGACACGCCGCCAGCGGTGATTGCACGGCAAGCAGGCGTCCCCCGACCTGTTGCTTCAGCTTCTCCCAGCTTGCCGTGCTGGGCCAGGCTGCATCGGAAGGACGCACGCGGCGCCCGGAGGGCTTCGCCGCCGCGCCGGCTTGCGCCGGAAGGTTCAGCAGCGACCACAGGCTCGGTGCCAGGGGCAAAGCCGCCAGGCGCTTCAGCAGGGTTCTTCGGTCCATAAGGAATGCACTCCAGGATTGGCGCACCGGAAGCTGCGCATTCGCGCCGCGCCATCATACCGCCTGGGTAAGGGCGCTAGGAAGAGAAGTCTCAAGACACACAATGATGGATGCGCTTGCTCCTCCTCGTGCTATCGTTCACTTTGCCGGTGGGGTGCCGGAAGCAAAGCTATGAGGCGAATCGAGAAGACGGTCTTCCTCAGCTATCGCCGCACCAACTTCTTCGGGGCGCTGGCCATCTTCCAGCACCTCACCCAGCATGGCTACGACGTCTTCATGGATTACACCGGCATTGCCAGTGGCGACTTCGAGAGCATCATCCTGGAAAATGTGCGCACACGAGCGCACTTTCTTGTCCTGTTAACTCCCTCGGCGCTGGAGCGGTGCGGCGAGCCGGGCGACTGGCTGCGGCGTGAGATCGAGACGGCGCTGGATACCAAGCGCAACATCGTGCCTCTGATGCTGGAAGGCTTCGACTTCGGCACTCCCGCAATAGCCAATCAGCTCACCGGTAAGCTCGCGGTGCTCAAGCAGTACAACGCTATGGGTGTTCCGGCAGAGTACTTCGACGCGGCCATGGAGAAGCTGCGCGAGAAGTATCTGAATGTGGCACTCGATTCCGTGGCGCATCCGGCGTCGCCGACCGCCCGGCAGGCCGCGAGCGAACAGAAAGCGGCGGCGGCGGCGGCGCCCGCAGTGGCGGAGGAAGAGCTGACGGCTGAGGGATATTTTGAGCGTGCGTTCAACGCTACCGATCCTGACGAGAAAATCCGCCTTTACAGCCAAGCCATCCGCCTCAAGCCCGACTATGCTGCGGCCTTTTGCAACCGGGGCGTTGCGCGCAAAGCAAAAGGCGATCTCCACGGGGCGATGCAGGATTTCGAAGAGGCCATCCGCCTCAAGGCCGACTTTGCTGAAGCCTTCTATAACCGAGGCAATGCGCGCAAAGCAAGAGGCGATCTGGAAGGCGCGCTTGTGGACTACGACCAGGCCATCCGCCTCCAGCCCGACGATCCCGATGTCTTCTACAACCGGGCCATTGCGCGCAGTGCGAAAGGCGCCCTGGAGGGCGCGATTGCAGACTACAATCAGGCCATCCGCCTCAAGCCTGACTTTGCTGCGGCCTTCAACAACCGGGGCGACGCGCGCTACAAGAAGGGCGATTTGAAGGGTGCATTGCAGGATTTTGATGAGGCCATCTGCCTCAAGCCCGACTACGCGAACGCCTTCTTTAACCGGGCCATTGCGTGCATGGCGAAAGGCGACCTGGAAGGCGCGGCTCAGGATTTCAACAAGGCCGTCGAGCTCAAGCCCGGATTTGTCGAGGCCGTGAGCAGCCGCGATGCCGTGCGCAAAGCCATCGCCGAGCAGTCGAAACGCTGACCCGCCACGTTCTGAACATGCCGACTGCCCTACAGGCCGAGACAGCCGCCCCACCCATGCTGGTGTATGACGGGGCCTGCGGATTCTGCAGCCGGTCAGTGCAGTTCATTCTGCGGCACGAGGCGCGGCACGACCTGCTGTTCGTCCCCCGTGATTCGGAGCTGGGGCGCAGGCTTCGCCGCGACTACGGGATGGAAGCCGTGGAGTCCATGCTGTGGATCGAAGACGGCCGCGTGTTCACGCAAGCCGGTTCGGTGCTGAAGTCGGCGCAATACCTTGGAGGATGGTGGGCGCGCCTCGCCGCTCTTGCCTCGCTGCTTCCAACTCCGCTGCTGAACGTGCTGTACAAGCTGATTGCGACGAACCGCCGCCGGCTCATGCGAGGGCGTGCAAGCTGTGTGGTTCCCACCCCCGAACAGCGTGACAGGTTCGTGAACTGACAGTCGTGCCTCACGGCATCGAAGCTGGGCATCGCGGCATAACCTTACCCTCAAGCAGGTCACCCGCCTGTTCCTCAGATGTCACTCCCATCGGCAACAATTCGTCTTGACAGGGCACAGAGCTGGGCTATGATGTTTCAAACATTTCCTGTGGGATTTGTTTCGGCCTGTGAGGATGCAGCAGACATTTACATCGAACGAAGTCACCGGACTCACCGGCATCACTCCGCGCCAGCTCCAGTGGTGGGACGAGCGCGGCATTGTCGTGCCTTCGCGTGACGGGCACAGGCGGGTGTACTCGGTCGATGACCTGGCGGAGGTGGCCATCATCTGCGACCTGCGCCGGCGCGGCTTCTCGCTGCAGAAGATCCGGCGCGTGGTCCGCTTCCTGCAGAAGGAGCTGGGCCGGCGGCTGGTGGAGACGGTGACGGCGGCCTCGGAGTATCACCTGCTGACCGACGGCCGGCACATTTACCTTGAGGATTCCGCCCGCGCGGTGGTTGATCTGCTGAAAAACGCCCGCCAGCCGATGTTATCGGTGTGCCTGAGCGATACCATTCAGCGGGTGCTGCATCCCCTGGAGCGCCGGAAAGGGGCGCGGCGGGAGGAGCGGTCCGGGACGGAGATGAAGCTGGCAGCGCGCACGGACGAACAAAGGCGGAACGATCGCGTACGTCTCAGCAACGCACGACGTCGCGGGGCTTTTTAGCGGTCCTGAAGGAGGGCACATGATCGGAGAACTGAGCGTCCTGAGCGAGTGGATCCCCGAACAAATGGAGCCTGGAACCATCTTCGTGCTGGAAAATGCCGGGGAGATGGGAGACAAGGATGATCCCTTCTGGGCGGTGTTGGCCTGTCCCGGCTGCGGACAACTGGGACTGGTGACCCGCAAACAACTGGCCGGTCTGTTGTCGGTGATGTGCGGTTCCAGAGAGTGCTCGGCGGAATTCTTTATTCGCGATGAGGAGATCGTCCGGCGCAAGCCGAGCTAGCAGGGCCTCGGAGCGCGACAGTGGATCGGACACGGTCGGCCTTCAGGCCGCCCTTTCCTGTAACTTGTGAAGTCGGGCCTTAGAGTGCGGGCCGATGTTTGGGCTGCCCGTGGTTGGCACAACTTCCCACACACACTCTTCAGCACTGACAAGTGGAAAACTAAACCAAGCTCCGTGGCTTGGGCCTTCCGAAGGCCACGGCAGGCGCCCCGTTTTGCCTATTCGGAAACAGCTCTAGTATCGTCATTACCAGCGTCCGAGCGCCGGCGCGCCATCAAGGCCTCTCATGAGCAACGAAATTCTTCCGCTCTACGTCGGCACCTCCGGCTGGTCGTACACCATCTGGAAGCCGGACTTCTATCCCAAAGATGTCGCCTCGAAGAACTTCCTGAAGTTTTATGCCACCCAGCTTACGGCCGTGGAAGTGAACTACACCTTTCGCAGCCGGCTGTCGGAAAAAGCCGCCACCGGTTGGATGGCCGACGTAGGCCCGAACTTCCGCTTTGCGCTGAAAGCCAATCAGTTCATCACCCACATTCGCCGCCTCAAGAATGTCGAGGAGCCGCTGCAGCGTTTTCTTCCCACCTTGCAGCCGCTGGCCGCGCAGCTTGGTCCGGTGCTCTTCCAGTTGCCGCCTAGCCTGAAGGCCGACGTACCGCTGCTGCGCGACTTTCTCACCCTGCTGCCGCGAAGCTTCAAAGCGGCCCTGGAGTTTCGCCACGAATCCTGGCTCAGCGACGAGGTTTACCAGGCGCTGCAGGATCACAATGCCGCGCTTTGCGTTGCCCTGACAGAGAAGCTCAGCACGCCCGAGGTCCGCACCGCCAGCTTCATCTACTTCCGTTTTCGCCAGCCCGCCTACACCGCTGATGAGGTCAAGAAACTGGCTGCCCGCATCGAACGCTGCGCCGCCGATGGCCTGGAGACCTACGCCTTCTTCAAGCACGAAGAGGACCCGCGCAGCCCGATCAATGCCGTGGAGCTGCTGACGGCTGTGAGGAAGGTGCTCGCATAGCAGCAGTGACGCTCAACCCGCAAACGATGCCTGTTGGCAAGTTGGGTTACTCCCCCCACTTGGTTCTACAATCCAGATAAGCACAAGCTTTACACTTTTCTGTGCGTGGAGGCACCCGTGCCAAGCATTACCGGCATTGTCGTTATCGTCATCGTCGTCCTCTACATCATCAACTCGATCAAGATTTTGGCCGAGTATGAACGGGGTGTCATTTTTCGTCTGGGACGACTGCTGGGGACCCCCAAAGGCCCCGGCATCATCCTGGTCTTTGCGCCAATCGATCGCATCGTACGGGTTTCCCTTCGTCAGGAAGCCCTCGAAGTTCCGCCGCAGGACATCATTACCCGTGACAACGTGACGCTGAAGGTGAATGCCGTCATCTTCCTGCGGGTCATCGACCCCAACAAGGCAGTGGTCGCGGTCTCGAATTACATGTACCAGACCTCGCAGTTTGCGCAGACGACGCTGCGCTCCGTGCTGGGCGAAGTGGACCTCGACGAACTGCTGGCGCATCGCGAGAAAATCAACCTGCGGCTGCAGTCCATCCTCGACCAGCACACCGATCCCTGGGGCGTGAAGGTCACCAACGTCGAGGTGAAACAGGTTGACCTACCCGAAACCATGACCCGCGCCATGGCTAAGCAGGCTGAGGCGGAGCGCGAAAAGCGCTCGAAGATCATTCACGCGGAAGGTGAATTCGCCGCCGCGCAGCGCCTGATTGATGCGGCGCACCTGCTGGCCAGCGAGCCAACCAGTATTCAATTGCGCTACCTGCAAACCCTGACCGAAATCGGCGTGGAGAAGAATACGACCATCATTTTTCCGGTGCCGGTAGACCTGCTCGCCGGGCTGGAAAAGCTGGTCAAGGCGGACACGGCGCGAGTCACGGGATTCGAGCCCTCCAAATAGCAAGGAGAATTATGGAATCCGAAGACACCGAGATAACGTTAGGCCTGGGCCGGATGGTGGGGCTGTTCTTCCTGTTGGCGGCCATTTGCGGCGTGTTCTTTTCCATCGGCTACTCGCTGGGCAAGAGTACCGCTCGCGAGCAGGCCTTGAACGATCCGCCTTCTCAGGTGCAGGCGGCGGCTCCGGAAAACGCTGCCAGCCCCGCCCCGGCGGAAGAGAAGCCTGCGGCGGCCGTGGCCTCGAAGCCTGACGCAGCGCAGCCCGCCCCGGAGCAGAGCGGCACTTCCAGCCAGAGCAACCTCACCTTCTACAAGGCCGTGCAGCACGGCGACACGGCGCTGACGCCTGCGGCGGACGTCACGCCCGCTGCCGCGCCCAAGGCTCCATTAGTCGAAAAGGCGGCGGCCGCAGCCAGCGTTGACAACACTCCGCAAGCCGGCGCCGCTGCCGGCCGCAATGCTGTCCCGCCGGTCAGCCGTTCGACTCCAGTGACCGGTCCAGGCACCATCGTCGTGCAGATCGCGGCCATCTCCCGGGAAGATGACGCGGTGGCTCTTGCCGGAGCGTTGCGCAAGAAGGATTACAACGTCATCGTGGTGAAGAATCCGGCGGTGAACGACCGCTTCTATCACGTTCAGGTCGGCCCCTTCAGCAACCTGAAAGAGGCGGAGGCCATGAAGACCAAACTGGTCGCGGAAGGGTACAACCCGATTGTGAAGAAGTAGATCGCGTTCTGTTTTAACCGGTCCTGCGAAAGGAGCTCCCACTAGGTGGGACTTCGCTACCACTTTGCAGGACTTTAACTCCCACTTTGTCGGACTTTACCCCCCGTCTGTGGGACTAAATGTTGCGATGCCCGCTGCTCAGCCCGCTCCACGGCGTGCTCCGCGTACTCCATCGAAGGCACGGCAATCACCCTCGATTCTCCGGTTATGAGCCGCGCTGACCGCTCATACGTCAGATAACTCCACGCCCACTGGAACATGACTACCACCCGGTTGCGGAAGCCGATGAGAAAGAAAATGTGGATGAACAGCCAGGAGAGCCAGGCAATAAATCCGGAGATGTGCAGCTTGCCGAATTGCGCCACCGCAGCAGCCCGTCCGATCGTAGCCAGCGAGCCTTTGTCAACATAGCGGAAGTCGGTTCGCGATTCCCGCGCAAGATCGGCCGCGATCTGGCGGGCCACGTACCTTCCCTGCTGCATGGCTACGGGCGCCACCCCGGGCAGCATTCTGCCATCCTGTTGCAGGCTGGCCAGGTCGCCGATCACGAATACGTCGCGATGCCCCGGAATGCTGAGATCAGCCTCCACCAGCACGCGTCCCGCGCGGTCCACCGGGGCGCCCAACGCGCGGCCCAGGGGCGAAGCTGCAACACCCGCGGCCCACAGGACCACCGCGGCCGGAACCGCTTCCCCGCCAATGAGCACTTCTCCGGAACGGATCTGGGTTACCGCCGCATTGGTGCGCACTTCGACACCCAGGTGTTCCAATTGCTCGACCGCGCTGCGGCGCAGGTCCGGAGGATACGCGCTCAGCACGTCGGGACCCGCCTCAACCAGCAGGATCCGGGTGTTTGCGGGATCGATGTTGCGGAAGTTCTCCGCCAGCGACTTGTGCGCAATTTCCGCCAGCGTTCCGGCCAGCTCCACTCCCGTCGGGCCGGCGCCCACCACCACGAAATTCAGCGGCGGATGGCGCCCGGTGACCGCGGCTTCGCGCTCCGCCACTTCATAGGCCAGCAGCACCCGCCGGCGGACCTCCAGCGCATCCTCCACGGTCTTCAGGCCGGGAGCAAGCGGTTCCCATTCATCATGCCCGAAATAGGCGTGCGTGGCGCCGGTCGCCACCACCAGGTAGTCGTAAGGAATCTCGAATCCATGAAGCTTGACCGAACGCCGTTCCAGGTCGAAGCCCAGCACTTCGCCGAGCAGCACCTCCACGTTCTCGTGCCGCGCTAGAATCTCGCGGATCGGCGCAGCAATCTCCGCCGGCGACAGGCCTGCCGTCGCAACTTGGTACAGAAGCGGCTGAAACGTGTGGTAGTTCCTGCGGTCCACCAGGGTGATCTCCACCGGCAGGCGGGCCAGCGCCTTGGCGGCTGCGAGGCCCCCAAAGCCGCCTCCTACGATGACAATGTGCGGACGCGGTGTCGCAGACATGACCTGACACTTATGAGATGCGCGAAACCGCGGCCAGGCGGCAATTCCGCGCCGCAGGAAGAAACACACTCACCACGGAGACATGGCGTGCGCCCTGATGCGTTCCTCTCGGTGTCCTCTGTGGCGAATTTGCTGCCGGCAGAAGCCAACTACCGGATGAAGTATCCCGACACCCGCCACTGGCCGTCCTTGTCGAGCATGGGAGTGACGGTCTCGACTGCGGACTTCTTGTTGGCAAAACTGCTGTCGTACTTGATCACCACGTATTCGCCGTCAGGCGCTCCGGGAAGCGAGGTCTTGTACTCGGCTGACTGCAGCTTTCTGGAGAGCAGCGCGCCCAGTGGCTGACGGGCAACCGCGACCTTCTGCTCCCACTCCTTCTCGGTGACGGCCGCCTTGAACAACGAGGATGCTTCCACCCAGCTCTGGGAATAGTCACCTGAGTCCACGAACTTCAGCCAGGCTTCGGACGCCTGTTCAGCGGCCTTCACCTTGCCGGCGTTGTCCTGAGCCACGGCGATCATGGCGCACGCCGCGATTACTACCGTGATTGCAAAGCGCAGCTTCATAGCTTCTCCTTACGCAAATCATAGCCAAATTCCATGTTAGATTAATGAATGTGGGCCCGTAGCTCAGTTGGTAGAGCAACGCACTTTTAATGCGTGGGTCGCAGGTTCGATTCCTGCCGGGCTCACCATTCCGCAGCGGCTCCCTTCCCGCACTCATCCTTCCTTCTGAACATAAACCGCCGTTCCGTAGGCCAGCACTTCGGTAACACCGTTCATCAACTCGGTGGCGTCGTAACGCATGCCGATCACCGCATTCGCGCCGAGTTCAGCCGCATGTTGCAGCATCAGATCGAACGCGTGTTGGCGCGTCTGCTCGCACAGGTTGGTGAGCAGGGTTATGTTGCCTCCTACCAGCGTTTGCAGGCCGGCGCCGATGGTGCCGACAATCGAACGCGAGCGGACGATGATGCCGCGCACCAGTCCGAGATTGCGGACGATGCGAAAGCCGTCCAGAGTGAAGGCCGTGGTCACCATGTTGTGCGGGACCGCGCCCGCGGCGCTGGGTGTGGCCGTTGTGCTCATGCGATTCTCCTCGAACAATTCGAGGGCAGCATAACACGCCGCCATTGCGCGCCGGGTGAGACCTCCGGGATACACTCGAATGCGGGAGCGACTGATTCGTATTGACCCCGCCGTCCACTAAGGGTGATCGCCGTTTCATCATCGTGATGATCTTCAGCTTCCTGCTGGGGATGCTGGTGGCGCTCGCCGCCTTCGTGCTCTGGAGATTGCACGCCGCCGCCTGGCAGCCGCTGTGGACCATCGCCACACTCGTGGTTTGCCCGCCATTCATCTTGTCCTACGCAATCGGCGCAATTCAGGACTCTGCGTTTGCTATCGTGCTGGGCGTGAGCACCATCCTTCTCGCTAACGGCTTCCTGTACGCAGGCGTGGCTGCGGGAATTTATACGGTGTTCACCCTGCTGGCAAAGCGTGGAGGGAACAACTAGAAGCTACCTAGCTTGACATCCTGTCTTGAAAGGGCACGCCTTCAGGCGTGCCGCAAGAAGGTAGAAACGTGCCCGGCTTTAGCCGCGGAGGGAATTCGCTTTGATGGGCTGGGAAATCGAACTTCCGCGGCGGCTAAAGCCCGGTTCCTTTCCTATGCGCCATTCGGCACGTCTGAAGACGTGCCCTGACACGAAGCCTCTAGGTGGTGAATTGATCGCTACGCCGGCTGCTGCTGGGTCATGCAATGCAGCGCGCCCAGGCCCCAGATGAAATCGCGGCAATAGACTCCAACCACGGCGCGTCCGGGCAAAACTTCGGCAAGCGCGTTGAGAGCGACGCGATCGTTGGCATCGCCAAAAACCGGCGCCAGCACCAGCTTATTCGCGATGTAAAAGTTGGCGTAACTGGCGGGCAAACGCTGCCCCTGAAAGTACACGGGAGCGGGCATCGGCAGCTTGACCACGCGCAGCGGCTGGCCCGACTGGTCGGTGCTCCTCGTAAGGCGGCGGAAATTGTCGCGCAGTGGCTCGTGGTTTACGTCACTGCGATCGGGTTCGTACGCCGTGATCACCGTTTGCGGCGCCACGAACCGAGTGATGTCGTCCACGTGGCCATGCGTGTCGTCGCCGGAGATGCCGCGCTCCAGCCAGATCGCTTTCTTCACGCCGAGATAATCGGCAAACGCCTGTTCGAGCTGTTCGCGGCTCACCCCGGGATTCCGTTGCTGCACCCTGCTCAGCAGGCACTCTTCCGTGGTGATGAGCGTGCCGCTCCCATTCACGTCAATGCTGCCGCCTTCGAGCACGATGCGCCGGAGTTTGCCGTCCACCTTCGCATGTGGTCGCCAGACGGGAATACGTAGGCGTTCGGCGATGGCGCGGGCGACCCGCGTGTCAAGCTTCCAATCGTTGTACTTCGCCCAGGCGTTGAAGCGCCAGGCGATGGCGGCAACTGCCGGCAGGCCGTCGGGCTTGCGGGAATCGCGGCGCACAAAGATAGGCCCGGAGTCGCGCGTCCACACGCGATTGGTGCGCATCGCTCCAAAGGTGACATTGCCCGCCTTCGTCCCGGGATCGGCGGCCCTCTGCGGCAGCACCTCCGCCCGCACGAGCACATCGCGGGCGCTGGCCTCCGCTGCCTCGCTCTCCACCAGAATGTTGACCCGCTCCACCCGCGCGAGATGGCGAATGATTTCCGCGTAGATCCAGGGCACCGTCTCGAACTTTCCCGGCCAGTCGGAGCGATTGTGCGGCCACGCGATCCAGGTGGCCACGTGCGGCTCCCACTCGGCGGGCATGCGGTAGCCCAGCGCGGCGGGAGTTGTGTTTGACGTGCGATGAGCAGGCATTTGTTTCAGGTCGGTTGTGAAGCAGTACGCCTTCACAGTTCGCTAAGAAACTCCATGCAGCCGGCTGTTCGGGTAGTGCGGGCCCTCAGGCTCGCGTCAATCGCGCGTTATGAAGAGGGCTTCAGCCCCTGAAACCGAGTGCTCACTTATTCACTGTCTCCTCAGCTGGACTTGAAGGGGCACGCCTTCAGGCCTGCCGTGCAGAACGCAATCTGACATCGGCTTTAGCCACTGAGGGAACCCGCTTGCGGCGAAAGCAAGGCATCCCCACGAGCCAAAGCCGAAGCACAATTGGCCTGAACAGCACGGCTGAACAGGCCGCTGAGAAAGTTTTGGAAATAAACGATTCTACGGCGCACCTAAAGGTGCGCCCCTCCAAGACTCTGTGTAACCACCCTTCCTTCACACCAGGAACCGCTGCGTGATCGCTCCGTAGGCGTCCACGCGGCGATCGCGCCAGAACGGCCAGTTGCGGCGCACGTCCTCCATCCGCTTCAGGTCCACTTCGGCCACCAGCACTTCTTCCCGGTCGTGCGCCGCCTGCGCAATCACCTGCCCAAAGGGATCGGCAATGAACGAGCCGCCCCAGAACTCCAGGCCTTTGCCCGGCGCCTGGTTGCCGCGAATGTTACCGGTCTCAAAGCCCACGCGATTGGGCACGGCGACGTAAACCCCGTTGGCGATGGCATGCGCGCGCTGAATCGTGCGCCAGGCATCATATTGCGCCTCGCCGTATTGCGCCTTCTCATCCGGATGCCAGCCGATGGCAGTGGGATAAAACAGCGCATTCGCGCCCTGCAGCGCGGTGAGCCGCGCTCCCTCCGGATACCACTGGTCCCAGCACACCAGCGTTCCAAACTTGGCGAAATCGGTTTCGAAGGTCTTGAAGCCCAGGTCACCCGGCGTGAAGTAGAACTTCTCGTAATACAGCGGGTCGTCGGGGATGTGCATTTTGCGATAGATGCCATCCACCTTGCCGCCACAATCGATGATGGCCGCCGTGTTGTGATAGAGGCCGGGCGCGCGGCGCTCGAACAGCGACGCGATAATCGTGATGTTCAACTCGCGGGCGATCTCGCCCAGTCGCCGGGTGGTGGGCCCGGGAATCGTTTCCGCCAGATCGAACAGCGCGACATCCTCGCGCTGGCAGAAGTACTGCGTCAGAAACAGTTCGGGCAGGCAGACAATCTCCGCGCCCCTGGCCGCGGCAGCGCGAAGGTGCGCGATGGCGCGCTCCAGGTTGTGCTCCGGCTCCGGCGTGCACGACATCTGTACCACGCCAATGTGAAAGTTGCGTTCCGGCAACGCTCAGCTCCGCGTGAAATGCGTTTTCAAGAATAGCATCCGCGCGAGACAGATCGGATCGGCAAAGCGACTGTTAATGCCAGATGAATGGCCCCACGCTTTCCCACGTTGACGGAAACTGGGCAAGCTTGTAGCTTCGATTGTCTAATCGTTCACGCTGTCATTCCGACCGAGCGGACGCGCCGTTCGTCCACGAGCAGAGGAACCTGCTTTTAGTATTTGTGTGGAAAGCAGGTCCCTCGAGTCGGACTTAAGTCCTCGCTCGGGATGACAGACTTGGACTTTGGAGGTGGCTTTGAGCGAGCACGAGAGTCACGGCGAGGGCATTGAGCGCGAGCTGCATGATCCGATTGCCGATAAGCTGACACCGCTGGAGCCGCTCGACCTCTCGAAGATCAGGACGGTGGATGACCTGGTGCGCGCCATGGGCAACACCGCCTTCACCGGGCGGCAGGTGGGCGAAGGCGCCGATGTTCTGGAGGCGATGGCGCGTGACAGAGATTGCTTCGTGGTGATGACGCTGGCCGGCGCCATGACCGTCGCCAAGCAGGGGCTGGTCATTGCCGATCTCATCGACCACGGTATCGTCAACGCAATCGTGTCCACCGGCGCGCTGATGGCGCATGGGCTGGTCGAGGCGGCCGGGCGCTCGCACTTTCGCTATGACCCGAAGATGAACGATGTGGAGCTTTACGAAGCCGGCTACAACCGCGTGTACGACACGCTGGAGCCGGAAACGAACCTCGACTTCGTGGAGCGCATCGTCGCCCAGATTCTGAAGAATTGGGATGCGAAGGAAACCGTCGCGTCACACAAGCTGAACCGCGCCATCGGCGAGCATCTCAGCGAGAACGTGAAGGAGCGCGGCATCCTCAAGTCGGCGTATGAAAAGAATGTGCCGGTGTTTGTGCCCGCCTTCAGCGACTCGGAGATGGGACTGGACTTCGCCCTGCACAATCGCATGCGGCGCAAAAACAACCTGCCGCTGCTACGGTATGACCCCTTCGAAGACCTGGAACATTTTGCCGAAACCCTGCTGAAGCAGACCCGGCTGGGCATCTTCACCATCGGCGGCGGAGTGCCGCGCAACTGGTCGCAGCAGTTCGGCCCGTTCATCGAGCTGCGCCACCGCCGCGGCGGCGAAGATGTACCGCTCAAGCGCTATCACTACGGGCTGCGCATCTGTCCCGAGCCGGTGTATTGGGGCGGCCTATCGGGCAGCCCGTATAGCGAGGCGGTGTCGTGGGGCAAGTTTGTGCCGCAGGAAGAAGGCGGCAAATTCGGCGAGGTATTCGTGGATGCAACCGTGGGTCTGCCGCTCATCGTGGCAGCGGTGCTGGAGCGGCTGCGGCAGTAGAATTAGTTGGAGGCTCTTATGAGTTCCATGGCAGTCATCCAGAACTTTCTTAGTCAGAAACGGGTTGCGATTGTAGGTGTTTCGCGCGAGCCGAAAGATTTTTCTCTCGCTCTCTTTCGTGAATTTCGCAAGCGAGGATACGACACCGTCCCGGTGAACCCGCAGGCGGAAGAGATTGACCAGCAGCCTTGCTTTGCGCGGCTGCAGGCGGTAGAGCCGCCGGTGGACGGCGCGCTGCTCATGACGTCGCCGGCAGTTACGGACGCTGTCGTGCGCGACTGCGCCGAAGCCGGCGTTAAACGGGTATGGATGTTTCGCGCCGGCGGCGCTGGGGCGGTGAGTCCGGAGGCGGTGCAGTACTGCGAAGAGCGCGGCATCGCCGTAATTCCGGGCGAGTGTCCCTTCATGTTTTTCCCTGGAACGTCGTGGTTCCACCGCTTGCACGGCGTAATCCGGAAGATCACCGGCGCGTATCCACGCTGACGCCCGTTGCCCGGGTGGAGCTGACCTTCAAGCCAGGCAGGCGCCGGCCTAATGTACCCGCGCCTGCCTGATTCCGCTTGCCGTAGCGTTACAGCCGTTCTCCGGTTACCGACACCGGCACCCCGTTGGTCAACGAGTCAAAGACCGGGGAGTGGCCCGGGCCCAGTTGAACGATCTCCTGCAACTGTTCGTCGGGCACGTCGGCCTTGATCTTGAAGTTGACCCGGATGCCCTGATATCCCTTGCGCACATTCTTGTCAAGCTCAAGAAATCCCTGCAGATCGATGTCGCCTTCCAGAGACGACTCGACTTCTTCGATCTGAATGCCGCGCGCGGCCGCGTGATAGACCATGGATGTCGTCAGGCAGGCAGCCAGGGCATGGAGCAGATACTCCACGGGATTGGCGGCGCCGTCCTTGCCCAGCAGGACCGGTGGCTCATCGGCCTCCAGGACAAACGGTTTCGGCCTCGATAAATCCTGCCCCGCACCGTGATACTGGTCCACGGTCGAGCTGTTGTGTCCGCCGTCCACCCATTGATTGCGAATCTGAAACTTGAATTTCGCGATCGACGGAGTGGCCTTGATGGTATTGACGGTCGTAACCAGGTCGTCAACCGCGACCCCGTTGATAACTTTTGAAAGCGTTGCCGGCATAGGTATCTCCTTGTGATTCGAGTTGAGGGAAGCGCCGTTCCTGCTGAACGCTTCGCATAACCATAAGACGCGCGCGCGAACCATCCGGATTGCCCCCGCGTCTGGTCTCTTGCCTGTGGCGCGGTACCATGTCAATCACTTGACCTGGCGTCCGGATGTCTTTGCTCATCGTTCGGGTAAACATGCTGGGGGGCGAATGGATGTTTTGTCAACACTTCTCAGGACGGTAAGGTTGGAAGGGGCCATCTTCTACAACGCGGAGTTTTCCGCGCCCTGGAGCTTTCGCTCACCGCAGTCCTGCGAAGTGGCGCCCTACCTCTCGCCCGAGCCCAGGCACGTCATCATCTACCACCTGCTCACCCATGGCCGTGCCTATGCGCAGGTTGACGGCGGTCCCCGGGTTTCGCTGTCAGAGGGCGACATCGCGATCTTCCCTCACGGCGACGCCCACGTCATGGGAAATGGCCCCAGCGTCGAGCCCCGAGACCACTCCCGTATTCTGGAGGAGATCCTCTCGCACGGGCTGAAGCTGGCGCGCATGGGAGGAGGAGGCGAAGCTACCCGGTTCGTCTGCGGATATCTGGTCTGCGATCCTCAGCTCAGCAGGGTATTCTTGGGCGGGCTGCCCTCCATCTTCAAGGTCAGCGTTAGCCATGACACCTCGGGCCAGTGGCTGGAGAATTCCATTCGCTACTCCGTCGGCCAGGCTGCTGCCTCGCAGACCGGCAGCGAGATTGTCGTAGCCAAGCTGTCGGAAGCATTGTTCGTCGAAACCCTGAGGCGCTACATCGATCTTTTACCGCCGAGCCAGACGGGATGGCTGGCCGGGGCGCGCGACCCGGACGTCGGCAATGCCCTCGCCCTGCTGCACCGTCAACCCGCCGATGCCTGGACCATCGCCGGGCTGGCCCGCCAGGTGGGTGTCTCCCGCTCGGTGCTGGCGGAGCGTTTCCGGCATTTCCTCGGCGTGCCGCCTATGGCGTATCTCACGCGCTGGCGGCTGCAGTTGGGAGCGCAACTGCTCGCCTCCTCCAGCCACAGCGTGGCGCAGACTGCTGCCGAGGTGGGCTATGAATCCGGGGCGGCGTTCAATCGCGCTTTCAAGCGCGAGTTTGGCTCGCCGCCCGCGCGATTTCGCCTGAAAATCCAAAGCTGCGGCAGCGGGCGCGCCGGCCGCGTAGCGCCACGCCGGCCGGGCCGCACTGCCATCTCAACGGGCTTTGTCAAGCTTAGTCGCGGAGCGGCTGCCGGCTCGCTTGCCGGCCTTC
>Ga0335082_10002711_pt1 | contig 19113 bp, 17 predicted proteins | sample Lox_Sample_41_FD_206718 | JGI IMG/M metagenome (GOLD analysis project Ga0335082, IMG submission 206718) | Soil microbial communities from Loxahatchee National Wildlife Refuge, Florida, United States - Lox_Sample_4.1 | ecosystem: Environmental > Terrestrial > Soil > Wetlands | place: USA...
GCGGGACACTTTCGAGCGTTCTTGACAACGCCCCGACGTATCTCAATTTATTGAGTGCCTCGATTGGTTCATTCGTTGATCCAAAGCTCCTGCATGAGGTTTCAAGGATGGTTCAAACGCACGGCGTGGATCTCTCCTCAGCGGGGGCGGGGTATTCAGAAGAAGCGAGGAAGACATTCCTGATGCTTGCCAACATCCATCCTCAACTTGTTGAGCATGGGAGCGCTACAACACAGGATATCTCGATCGCGTACATGCTTGCCATGCATGAACTTCATCTGCGGGCGATCTCGGTGGGCACGGTATTTTTCGGAGCGGTGACGTATATCGGCAATGGCCCGAATTGGATTGTGAAGTCGATGGCGGAACGAACCGGTATCAAGATGCCGGGATTCTTCGACTACATCCTGAAATATTCACTCCCGATCCTCCTGCCTGTTTTTCTTCTGATCTGGATTCTCTTCTTCCGGGCATAAAAAATCCCCCGCAATTCTACATGGAAAAATGCGGGGGATCTCGACTGATCGATTACTTCTTCAGCCGCGTCAAAATCTCTTCAATTTCATCCATAACCCGGTTCATCTTCTTCATTGTGAGATCGAACGGTGCGGATGTCGTCATATCCACTCCCGCGTTTTTCAACAACTCGATCGGATAATCGGAACTTCCGGAAGAAATGAACTTCAGATAGCGGTCGCGTGCTGCCTCATCACCGCTCAGGACTTTTTCCGAAAGAGCCGCCGATGCAGTGAACGATGTTGCATACTGGAAGACATAGAAATCATAGTAAAAGTGGGGGATATACGCCCATTCCGATTTTACATTGTCGTCCACGATGCAGATCCCTTTGTCGCTGCCGTAGTACTTCTTCGTAATGTCATAATACACCTCATCGAGCTTATCACCCGTGAGCGATTCACCTTTTTCGGCGATCTCGTGGATCTTCAGCTCGAATTCCGCAAATTGCGTCTGCCGGAAGACGGTGCCTTTAATGCCTTCCAGATAATTCCCCAGGAGCGAGAGACGGACTTTGTCGTCCTTGATCTGTTTCAGCATATAATCGATGAGGAGCGCCTCGTTAAATGTGGATGCAACCTCCGCAACGAATGTGGCGTACTGCGAATTGACGTACGGCTGGTTCTTATTGGAGTAGTACGAGTGCATTGTATGGCCCATCTCGTGTGCCAGCGTGCTCACGTCGTCGTACTTACCGTTGTAGTTGAGAAGCATATACGGATGCACATCATACGCGCCGCCGTTCGAATACGCTCCGGCGCGTTTGCCGGTGGTCGGATAATAGTCGACCCACCGTTCGTTGAGCGCTTTTTTCACGACGGAAGTGTATTCGCTGCCGAGAGGTTTCAATGCGGCGAGAACATGTTTTTCCGCCTCATCAATCGTATATTTGAGATCGACTCCGGCCACAAGCGGGGCATAGAGATCGTAGTAGTGAAGCGTATCGAGCCCGAGAATGCGTTTCCGGAGATTCAGGTAACGGTAGAAGGTCGGGAGATTCTTGTTGACGTTATCGACGAGACTCTGGTAGACCTGCACCGGGATGTTCGGTCCGTCGAGCGCCGATTCCACACTCGAACTGTAATCGCGTGCTTCTTTGTAGAACATATCCTTCTTGACTTCCGCATAGAGCTGTGTGCCGAACGTGCGGCGGTAATCGTCGAGCCGGTTGAAGAATACTTCGAAGGCCTTCTTCCTGTCCTCCCGGTTCGTACTGGGGCGAAGAAGATTGAATGTCGGCTTGTCGAGCTTCATCGTCTTGCCGTCGCTGAGCGTGATATCGGCATAAGGGAAATCGGCATCCGAAAAAACGCCAAAAATATTTCCGGGTCCGTCAGCCATCAGACTCGCATCGGCGATGATCTTCTCCTCGGATGCGGATCGTGTGTGGGCCTTCCGGCGGACGATATCGTCCAGATAGTGCTTGTAAATGCCGAGCTTCGGTTCCGATTGGAGAAAGCCGTCGATTGTGGCTTTGTCAATTTTCAATATTTCCGGCTCTATGTACGATGCTTTGGCGGCAAACGTCGATCCGATCTGCGTCATTTCCTGATTCATGGCGAGGTATTTTGAATCCCGCGTATCCTGATCCGAAGTCATGCTGGCGTAGACGGCTAAACGGGAATAATCCTTTGCGAGCAGGTTGACAAGCTCCAGGCAGCCGAAAAGGCTTTGCGAGGATGATGCAAGCGTTCCCTTGTATTTTTCGATACCGGGAAGATCAGTGAGGAATTTCTCCTTGGCCTGTTTCCAGGCATCGTCCGTTGGATAAATCTCTGCCAGATTCCATTTGTACTTATCGGGTACTTTGCTCCGATCGCGTTCCTGGCTAAACATGCTTTGTCCCCCCAAGAAGAGAACAACCAGGCCGAGGAGGAGCCATTTCTGTGGATGCATGATAATGCCTTTCAATGGTGAAGTGAGGTGGGAAATATGTCATTAAACGATTTCAGATGATAGTAAAGGGATATACTGAATTGTGGCTCTAAAGTTACAAAAAAATATGAGACTTGACAATTATTTTTGGGATACTCATCGAAGTTCAGGTTCTTGTATTTGGACGATTTTTTTTATACTTTGTGCTCGAATTTGAATGAAAGACCGACTATCCCGACGTTGACTCGAACCCATGTGGTCTGATACTATCACTGCAATTCCGCTTCTTTCCGTTGTGCTTCTCTCTCTCGTCGTTTTGCTTATCGAGTCGCTGGTGAAGAAGGGGGAGACCGTCAGCTATTGGATTTCCATCGTGGGTTTGGTGGTTTCGGCATACCTGGCATACGTCTCAATTCCGCAAGTTCAGCTTCTGTTCAATGGTATGCTCACTTCCGGAGGGCTGGGCGGGTTCTTTTCTACCCTGTTCATCCTTTCGGCATTGCTTACAGTGGTTCTTTCACGTGATTATATCCGCAAGGAACATGAGAATTTCGGTGAATTTTACCTTCTCATCCTCTTTGCGACGATCGGTATGATGCTCATGGCCATGGCCGCCGATCTCATGATCGTGTTTCTCGGTCTTGAGCTCATGTCGATTTGCCTCTATGTTCTTGCCGGCTTCATGAGAAAAAGACTGATTGCGAACGAGGCGTCGCTGAAATATTTTCTTCTGGGAGCATTTGCCACAGGATTCCTTCTTTACGGTATCGCGCTCATTTACGGAGCATCCGGTACCACGCATATCCAGCCGATTGTTCAGAATTTTGGCGCGATTTCGTCGTCTCCATTCTTCTGGGTGGGAATCGGATTACTGGCCATCGGGCTCGCATTCAAGGTGGGTGCAGTTCCTTTCCATATGTGGATCCCTGATGTCTACCAGGGCTCTCCCACACCCATCTCGGGTTTCATGTCGACCGGTGCGAAAGCAGCGGCATTCTCGGCATTCGTGATTATCTTTGCTCACCCCTTTGAACATGCCGAACGGCTTCAGCTCGCACTCGCGGTTCTATCTGCCGCGTCGATGATTGTCGGCAACATCATCGCCATAGCGCAATCGAACATCAAACGGATGCTCGCCTATTCGAGTATTGCCCATGCGGGATATATGCTCGCCGGGCTCGCAGCGGGAAATGACCTCGGCAGGAACGGCATCATGTTTTATCTTGCCGTCTATACCTTCATGAATATCGGCGCGTTCGGTATTCTGGGATTGCTCGAACGTGGAGAAGGGAAGAACCTGGAATTTTCCGATTACGCCGGACTCGGTGTGAAGAGGCCTCTGCTGGCCGCATCGATGTCCGTGTTTATGCTTTCACTTGCCGGAATTCCGCCGTTTGCGGGTTTCCTCGGTAAATATTATGTCTTCGTTGCCGCCATCGATGCACATCTGACATGGCTTGCGATCATCGGCGTCATGACAAGTCTCGTTTCAGTATACTATTATCTCCGGCTGGTCATGATCATGTACTTCCAGGAAGGAGAGTTTGCATTTGGAGAGTCGCCTTCCAAACTGGGACTTGCCGTCATCGTGCTTTCCGCCGTCGCTCTGCTTGGACTCGGTGTCTTCCCGTCATCGATCCTTTCCATTATCAATCACCTCTAACGAACCACCGTGGAACGAGTTGTCACATCGACTGAAATGCAGGCATGTGACCGCTTTGCCATCCAGCACCTGGGGATTCCCGGATCTGTTCTGATGGAACATGCGGGTACGGGAGTTGTCGGGAAAATGATCTCCCAGTATGGATCCCTCTCCGGCAAGTCAATTCTCGTCGTTTGCGGGAAAGGAAATAATGGTGGAGATGGATTCGTCGTCGCCCGACAGATGTTGAATCGGGGTGCAGCGGTACAGACGGTTTTGGTCGGAAAGGGTTCACTTCTGAAGGGGGATGCAAAACAAAATTATCTGATCTGGAAGAATCTTGTCAAGCGTCTGGGAGCACGCACGAAGATATCACATATCGAAATTCAATCCATTAAATCTCTCAGCCGGATTCCCAAACCCGATTTTGTGGTGGATGCTCTCTTTGGGACGGGTTTTCATGGTGAAGTCAGAGGGGTCCACAAAGGCGTCATCGAATGGATGAATGAATCCGGCGCGCCGATAATCGCGGTGGACATCCCGTCCGGAGTGGATGCCGACAATGGATGTGTGATGAACTCAGCTGTAAAAGCTGAATTGACCGTAACGATGGGATTGAAGAAGATCGGTCTAATTGTTGGTGAAGGAAGGATATACGCTGGTGCAGTTGAAGTCACGAATATCGGGGTGCCACCAAAAATTTACTCTCTTCAGATGGCGTCGTCTTTTCTCATCAAGGTGAGTGACGCCCGGGAGAACATCCCCGTCAGGCCTCTGACAGCACACAAGCACAGTGTCGGGAAAATCGTAGTCATAGCAGGCTCGCGGGGATTGACGGGAGCAGCAGCTATGACGTCTTTATCTGCAATGCGTTCGGGAGCAGGAACTGTGATTCTCTGCACTCCCGCATCCGTTTATCCCATACTTGCAAGGAAGCTGACCGAAGTGATGGTTGAACCGTATCCGGAGACATCGGAGGGCACGTTGGCCGCCTCTGGGTACGAAGAGTTGCTAAAGAGAATCTCTTGGGCTGATGTCGTTGTACTCGGACCAGGTCTTTCACGAAATCATGAAACTGAAGAGCTCGTACATAAACTCGTCTCATCAATCGAGCTACCCTTACTTATTGATGCAGACGGGCTCAATGCATTCTCTTTGAAACGAAATCTTCTTGGCAAACACAGAAGTAAGGATCTCATTGTCACACCACATACAGGCGAGCTCTCACGGCTCACTGGCCTCGCACCTGAAGAAATCGATAACGACCGGGTGGAGTGTGCCAGATCGTTTTCAAAAACGAACCGGCTCACGCTTGTGTTGAAAGGTGCTCCCACGGTCACTTCGTCAGGGGACGGGGTTGTATACATCAATTCAAGCGGAAATCCAGCGATGGCAACCGCGGGTATGGGTGATGTCCTGTCGGGATGTATTGCGGGATTGTGGGCTCAGGGAATGAGACGTACGGAAGCTGCGTACATCGGCGTCTTCATCCATGGAGTTGCGGGTGATCTCTGCAGCAGGAAAATTGGTGACCGCGGAATTCTTTCCACGGATGTTCAGAATATGTTACCCGAAGCGATCCGGGAAGTGATGCAGGGTTAGCGAAAGTGAACCAATCAGTTAAGAGATTCTTTCATTACCAGTTTCCGGCCATACTCTGGGCCGTAGTGATCTTCACCGCATCATCAATCCCTGAAGTTCAGCTTCCCTCAATTGTCAGGCACGTAAATGACAAAATACTCCACGCGGGTACATTTTACGTGTTCGGAATTCTCATCTACCGTGCCATTTATCCCTCTCATACCACTCGAGAGTTCCAGTGGAAGTTCATTGTTCTTGCGATAGTTGCAGTGATCATTTATGGAATATCGGACGAGTTCCACCAGTCCTTTGTTCCGGGAAGGACTCCCGACGTGGATGATGCTGCAGCCGATTCGCTCGGTGGGTTGCTCGCCGCCGCTACGATTTTTGTGCTCTCTCTGAGGAAAAAGCCCGTCCGTTAGGGTCCGTTGCATTTCCCTCCGGAATTGACTAACTTAGAGAATAATGAAATTTATCCTCAACGGAAATGATGGAAACGCGCGCTCAGGGCAGGTCATTACGGAGCACGGCACGTTCCATACCCCCGCGTTTATGCCCGTCGGCACACAAGGATCGGTCAAGGCGGTTCCCCAGCAAGTGCTGGAAGAAATCGGTGTGGAGATCATGCTCAGCAACACGTATCACCTCTACCTTCGCCCAGGGACCGAGATCCTACACGAAGCCGGCGGACTTCACCGGTTCATCGGATGGAACCGCCCCATACTTACCGATAGCGGCGGGTACCAGGTCTTCAGCTTGTCCGAACTTCGAACCATCGCGGAGTCGGGTGTCGAGTTCCGGTCTCATTTCGATGGGTCACGCCATACATTCACGCCGGAACGTGTCATAGACATTCAGCGCCTTATCGGATCCGATATTATGATGGTGCTGGATGAATGTACTCCGTTTCCGTGCGAGAGGGAATATGCGGCAGATTCCAATGAGCTGACGTTGCGGTGGGCTGAACGATGCCGCAGACAATTTAACGAGTCCGATCCTGCATACGGTTACAGACAGGCGCTTTTTGGAATCGTGCAGGGGAGTGTCTATGAGGATATCCGGCGCCGGTCGGCGACATCACTTGCAGATATGGGTTTTGATGGATATGCCATTGGCGGTCTTGCCGTGGGAGAACCTGCCGGAATAATGTATGAGATGGTCTCCGTCTGTACCGAGATCCTGCCCCGCGAGAAACCGCGCTACCTGATGGGTGTCGGAACACCCGAAAACCTCCTCGAAGCAATTGAACGGGGAGTCGATATGTTCGATTGCGTTCTTCCCACACGCAACGGGCGGAATGCGATGCTCTTTACGATGCAAGGGACGATGAACATCACCAATGCAAAATTTAAGTCCGATTATTCGCCGGTTGATTCCCAGTGCGGATGTCCCACATGCAGGCAGTATTCACGGGCGTATCTTCGCCATCTTTTCCAGGTGAACGAAATCCTGGCTCTTCAGCTTGCGAGCGTCCATAATCTATTCTTCTACCAGCAGCTCATGAGGGAGGCACGCGAATCGATCATGGCGAAAAGGTTCGGTACATGGAAAAAGGAAGTTCTTAACTCACTCTGTCAGGAAAACGGACAGTATTCACCATTTCAATCTCAGGAGGTTTGATTGAGCGTAATGCATTTACTGGCAATGGCGCCGCAGGGAGGAAGCGGCGGCTCCGGCATGTTCAGCACGATTCTGATGTTCGGATTGATCATCGTGATTTTCTACTTTATGATTCTCCGTCCGCAGCAGAAAAAACAAAAGGAGCGACAGCAGCTTCTCGAGGGCGTGCAGAAAGGCGACAAGATCATCACGATCGGCGGTGTTCATGGAACGGTTGTTGGAATGGAAGAGAAGACCGTTCTCGTTCAGATTGCCGATAACGTGAAAGTGAAATTCGAGAAGACTGCAGTTTCAACTGTTATTCGGAATACGGATACAACGGGGAAGACAAGCTAACAGCGGAGAAGGTATGGCGCGCGAAGAAATGCGGTTTCACACCATCGAAGAGGCGATCAAGGAGCTCCAGGAAGGCCGTATCGTCATCGTTGTCGATGACGAGGACCGGGAGAATGAAGGCGATTTCGTGATCGCTGCGGAGAAGTGCACTCCGGAGACGATCAACTTCATGGCACGCAGAGGAGGCGGAATTATCTGTGCCGCGCTCACCACGCAGCGTGCAAAAGACCTCGCACTCGATTTGATGGTCGACAGCAACACGTCGCTGCATGAAACCTCGTTCACGATTTCCGTTGATTACATACACGGCACGCGCTCGGGCGTTTCTGCGTATGATCGCGCCGCCACGGTCCAGTCTCTCATCGATCCAAAAACGAAACCGAGTGATCTTGCACGGCCGGGACACATCTTCCCGCTGCGTGCGCTGGACGGCGGGGTTCTCCGGCGCGCGGGGCATACCGAGGCGGTTGTCGATCTCTGTAAGCTTGCCGGTCTCTATCCGGCCGGTGTCATCTGCGAGATTATGAGCGAGGATGGGACGATGGCACGCGTTCCGCAGCTCCTTCCGCTTGCCGCAGAGCTGCACCTGAAGATCATCACCGTAAAAGACCTCATCCATTTCCGCATGCAGCGTGAGAAACTCGTCCAGCGGATCGTTTCCACGAAGCTTCCGACAAAGTACGGTGTGTTCGATATCCATGTGTATCGCAGCGAAACTGACAGCAAGGAGCATATCGCACTTGTCAAAGGAGAGATCAGTGCCGACAAGCCGGTGCTCGTCAGAGTTCACTCGGAATGTCTGACAGGAGATGTTTTCGGATCAATGCGGTGTGATTGTAACGATCAGCTGCTGGCCGCAATGAAGCTTGTCGAGAAGGAAGGCCGCGGGATTGTCCTCTACATGCGTCAGGAGGGAAGAGGGATCGGATTGTCGAACAAGCTGAAGGCCTACAAGCTCCAGGATGAAGGACTTGATACGGTAGAAGCCAATGAAAAACTCGGCTTCCGCCCGGACCTCCGTGATTATGGTATCGGAGCACAGATTCTCCGGGACCTTGGAGTCGGTAAGATACGCCTTATGACCAACAACCCGAAGAAAGTCGTCGGACTCCATGGCTATGGGCTCGAGATTATTGAACGCGTGGCGCTCGAAATCGAACCCCATCAGCATAATGAGAAGTACCTGAAAACGAAAAGGGATAAATTAGGTCATCTGATACTGATCGACGGTAAGGGGAAGTAAATTTTTCTCTTGCTTTTCTGTTTTCCTTGTTGTAGATTGCACTGAAGCGCCTCTTATGGCCATCACTTGAAGATGAAAGTGATGGCTTTTATTTTTCCCCGGAGTGCAGATTGATGGAGGTGCCAGAGAATTTCATGGAGCAGGTATGGCAGAGAACAAAACGAATGGTGTCGTCTATTTGACGCGCGAACGGCTTGTGGAACTGGAGAAAGAACTCCACGAGCTGAAGCTGAATGGGCGCGCGGAGATGGCGCAGAAGATCGCCGAAGCAAGAAGTCATGGTGATTTGTCCGAAAATGCCGAATATGATGCTGCCAAGGAGGCGCAGCAGCATCTTGAACTTCGCATTTCAAAGCTCGAGCAAACGCTCTCCCGGACCCGCATCATCGAAAGCAACGAGCTTCCCAACGACAAGGTCTACATTCTTTCCAAGGTGACATTGAAAGACCTGAAAACGAAAGAGACGGTCGTCTATTTGCTTGTTTCTCCCGAAGAAGCGGATTTCGAGAAGAACAAGATTTCAATCACTTCACCACTTGGGAAAGGACTGATGGGGAGAACGCGCGGTGAATCGATCAAAATTCCTGTTCCCGCGGGTGTTCTCGAATACAAGATTTTGGAAATTGAGAGATGATGTCCTCCGGAATGCGCCAACCGTTCTCGAGTCGAATTCACTGAATCCCGGGTTTCTCCTCGTCATGCCTCGTAATCTCGAAGTGAAGGCGAAAATTGCAAGTTCTGAATCTGCAAGAGAGTTAGCAGAATCTCTTCATGCGAAATACGCCGGAACACTCCATCAAACTGATACATATTTCGGGGTCACACATGGAAGATTAAAGCTCCGGGAAATCGATGGAGCGCACGCAGAGCTGATCAGCTATGATCGGGAGGAATCCTCAACACGGCGTGACAGCCGATTCGAGCTATTTACGGTTCAAAACCCATCCAAACTGAAATCACTTCTTGAGGCATCCTGCGGAATCCGAGGGATTGTGGAGAAGACACGAATTCTCTACCTCATGGATGAGACGACACGGATTCATCTTGATGAAGTAAAGAACCTCGGTTCATTCGTGGAGTTCGAAGTACCCGTCTCGAATGATGCAGAGGCGGCCGAACAGCTTGATTCTCTCATCAAACAATTTGGGATCGGGAGTGGTGATTTTCTCAGGAATTCGTATATCGATCTGCTCCTGGAAAGGATCGGGTCTGCTCCCACAAAAAATGGAAAATAATCTGATTTTGGGATGATTTAAGGGATTTTGTGCCCGAGGGGAAGTCGGGCTTTCAGTTGCATAGGCGATATATTTTCAGTATATTGCCACGGGCAACACGCGGGAATAGCTCAGTTGGTAGAGCGTCACCTTGCCAAGGTGAATGTCGCGGGTTCAAATCCCGTTTCCCGCTCGAGGTAGCCAACGGCTACCTTGGTCCCGAAAGGGATCGAGTTCTAGTACATCCTCTTTAAGCGCCCCGCTGCCCCCAATCCCACCAGGTGGCGGGGCTTTTTTTGAGGGCGGAAATTTTATGGCGCCGTACCCAAGTGGTAAGGGAGAGGTCTGCAAAACCTTAATGCGGCGGTTCGAATCCGTCCGGCGCCTCGGAATTATGCAAGAGCGTGAATTTCAATAGGGAGCGCTTCTCTCGTTTCCTCGCCCTCTCTCTTGCAGGCGTATACTCCCGTTTCTGCCGGGGTGGCGAAACTGGTAGACGCACAGGACTTAAAATCCTGTTCTCCGCAAGGAGAGTGCCGGTTCGATTCCGGTCCCCGGCACGGCTTGCGTCTAGCACCGCGGGCTCTTAGCTCAGTTTGGTTAGAGCGCTTCCTTGACATGGAAGAGGTCACAGGTTCGAATCCCGTAGAGCCCACACGAAAGGAGAGTGTTCCAATTTCAGCATTGACAAACTCGATTCAATATCTGTTCTTGCCTGAAATCGGAGATACTCCGATTTTTTTATTCCTGGTATGCCAAAAGTGAAACTAACATTTCCAGATGGGTCCGTTCGAGAATACGAACAGGGCGTTACCGGAAATGACATTGCAAAAAGTATTAGTCCCGGCCTTGCACGTGATGCTCTTTCCATCGAGGTGAATGGTGAAGTGTGGGATCTCAGCCGTCCTATCACGTCGGACGCCGTTGTGAAAATTCTGAAGTGGCAGGATGACGGCGGCAAGTTTGCCTACTGGCACAGCTCAGCGCATCTTATGGCTGAGGCCCTCGAAACGCTCTTCCCGGGTACCAAATTCGGCATTGGTCCTCCCATTGAGCAGGGATTTTATTACGATATCGATACCGGCGACCGCAAGCTTGCACAGGAAGACCTCGCCAGGATCGAAGAGAAAATGGTGGAGTTCTCCAAGAGAGATGAGCCGTACATCCGGGAAGAAAAATCGTGGGATGATGCTGTTGCGTACTTCAGAAAGAAAGGTGATCCGTACAAGCTCGAACTTCTCGATGAGCTGAAAGGCAAGATCATCACCTTTTATCATTCGGGGAATTTTACCGATCTCTGTTACGGGCCGCACATCCCGTCGACGGGCAGAATCAAAGCAATCAAGCTCCTCACGATCGCCGGGGCATATTGGCGCGGGAGCGAGAAGAACAAGATGCTTCAGAGGATCTACGGCATCACGTTCCCGACACAGAAGGAACTTGACGACTATCTTTTCCGTCTTGAGGAAGCCAAGCGGCGGGATCACCGCAAACTGGGTACCGAGCTGGAACTCTTCCTCATTACGCCGAAGATCGGCGGAGGACTCCCGCTCTGGCTGCCGAAGGGTACGATCCTCCGCGAGACCCTCGAATCGTTTCTCCGCGAAGAGCAGCGCAAGCGCGGATATTTGCCGGTCGTTACCCCCCATATTGGGAATATCAATCTCTACAGGACCAGCGGCCATTATCCGTACTACAAAGACAGTCAGTTTGCTCCAATCAAGGTTGAGGACGAGGAATACCTCCTGAAGCCGATGAACTGTCCGCATCACCATCAGATTTATCTGGCGAAACCGCGTAGTTATCGGGATCTTCCGCTCCGCCTTGCCGAGTTCGGAACGGTCTACCGTTATGAGCAATCCGGCGAGCTGAACGGTCTGATTCGCGTGCGTTCTTTCACGGTTGACGACTCGCATATGTACGTGCGTCATGATCAGCTGAAAGCAGAACTCTGCGACGTTATCGATCTTATCCAACTCGTGTTCCGGACACTGGGATTCAGGGATTTCAAGACACGGTTGTCGTTCCGGGATCCGAAGAATAAGGATAAGTACGGCGGCGAAGACGCAATGTGGGAACAGTCGGAGAAAGACATCAAGGAAGCCGCCGATGAAATGAAGCTCGATTACTATTTCGGTATCGGCGAGGCGGCGTTCTACGGTCCCAAGATTGATTTTATGATACGGGATGTTCTCCAGAGAACCTGGCAGCTTGGCACGGTCCAGGTCGACTACGTCATGCCGGAACGATTCGATCTGGAGTACATGGGGAGTGACGGTCAGAAGCATAGGCCGGTGATCATTCATCGTGCGCCGTTCGGATCCCTGGAAAGATTTATCGGAGTTTTGATCGAACATTTTGCCGGTGAATTCCCACTCTGGCTTGCGCCGGTGCAGTGCGTTCTTCTGCCCATTACGGAGAAGCAGGGCGTGTATGCCCGCTCGGTGTTTGAGACCATTCGATCCCGCGGGGTTCGAGTGGAACTGGACGAGCGCAACGAGAAAGTCGGGTTCAAGATTCGGGAATGGGAAACGAAAAAAGTCCCGTATATGCTTGTCCTCGGCGATAAGGAAGCGACTGCCGGAACCGTCTCAGTCCGTCAACACCGGAAAGGGGATATCGGTGCCCTGCCTCTTGAGGAATTTCTCGAATCGGTTCTAAAGAAAATCACGGATAAATCCATCAGCTTATAGGAGACCTGCCATTAAAGGACCTGAGCGCGTACACATCAACGAAGACATCCGTACACCGAAAGTGCGGGTTATTGACGACAGCGGACAGGTTGGGATCATGCATCCGTCCGAGGCATTGAAGATCGCACGTCAGCGCGGTCTTGATCTCATTGAGATCGTTCCGAATGCAACACCCCCTGTCTGCAAGATCATGGATTTCGGAAAATTTAAGTATGAACAGACCAAGAAGGATAAAATACAACGGAAGCACCAGCATGTCACGCAGCTGAAAGAGCTGCGCTTCCATCCAAATACGGATGTTCATGATTTCAATTTCAAGACGCGGCACGCTCGCAGATTTCTCGAAGCAGGGCATAAACTGAAGGCAACGGTTGTCTTCAAGGGGAGAGAGATCACCTACAAGGAACACGGCGAAGACCTCCTTCACCGCCTCGCGGAAGCGCTGGCGGATGTTGCAAAGGTCGACCAGGAGGCACGCCTCGAGGGAAAACACATGGCGATGATTTTTGCCCCGGAGAGGGGACTGAAGAAGAAAGCAGAGCCCAAAGCCGAACCGAAGCAGGCACCGGCCGAAACGCCGAAGAAAGCTGAACCTAAATCAACCACTAACGATAAGAACTAACGGAAGAGATCGTATGCCAAGAATGAAATCGAACTCCGCAGCCAAGAAACGGATGCACAAGACAGCGTCGGGAAAGTTCAAGCGCCATAAGGCGTTCAGGAGCCATATGCTTTCGTCCAAGTCGACGAAGCGTAAACGCCACCTGCGAAAGCCGACGCTCGTTTCCAAGCAGGAGCAGCACAAGTTTGCCATGCTCATTCAGTCGTAAGAGCATCGCAAGATTCACATATTCACAAACACACACAGATGAGGAAAGGAGAAAAGCGCAACTATGCCACGCTCGCAAAATAAAGTTGCCTCCCATCGCCGTCGCAAGCGCATTCTGGCGCGTGCGAAAGGTTACTGGGGTGCGAGAAGTAAAGTCCTCACGATTGCAAAGCACCACATCGACAAGGCGGGTCAGCACGCATATCGTGATCGACGATTGAAAAAACGGGAATTCCGATCGCTCTGGATTGCCCGCATTAATGCCGGGGCCCGGCTCCACGGAACGACGTATTCCCGGCTCATGGCTGCTTTGCATAAGAAGAACGTCGATATTAACCGTAAGGTTCTTGCCGAACTTGCATCGCGGAATCCGGACGCATTCGCCGAGATCATCAAGTTTGCCGGATCGTGATTGAACGTCTGAGCTGAAGTCGTGCGCCGGATGATCATTCCGGCCGCGATTCTCTCAGCGTGCGACGATCATCAACATTATTTGCAGAATATCGCTATGCAAGATTCCATTCATGGGGTCCGGCAACAGGCATCAGAAGAACTTCAGCGCGTCGATTCACTCGATGCCCTTGAGGCTTACCGCGTCAAATTCCTCGCCCGCAAGGGCCTGATCGCTCAACTCTTCGATTCGTTGAAATCCGTCTCTCCCGTCGAGCGCCCCGTTGTGGGAAAATCACTCAATGAACTCCGCTCGTTTGTTCAGACGCAGTTCGATGAGAGGAAGTCTGCACTTGAAAAGGGGAAGGGGACATCCACCCAAAAGCAGGACCCAACACTACCCGGAAGAACACAATGGGTCGGGACCCAGCATCCCATCATGCAAACCCTCGACGAAATCAAGCGGATCTTCTTCGGTATGGGATTCGTGTCTGTTGAAGGGCCCGAGATCGAAGACGATTACCATAATTTTGAAGCGTTGAATTTCCCGCCGGATCACCCTGCTCGTGATATGCAGGACACGTTCTTTATCACGGACAAGATGCTTCTCCGTACGCACACCACCCCGGTTCAGGTTCGCATTATGGAATCGCAGAAACCGCCTGTACGCGCCATTATGCCGGGACGCGTATACCGGAATGAAGCGATCAGCGCTCGCAGCTATTGCCTTTTTCATCAGGTAGATGGAATCTACGTTGATACCGGAGTTACCTTTAGTGAGCTTAAGGGAACCCTCGTTGCCTTTGCAAAACAGTTCTACGGGAGCACGCTGAAGTATCGTTTTCGGCCGAGCTTCTTTCCGTTCACTGAACCGAGTGCCGAAATGGATATCACGTGCTACCTTTGTGGCGGTAAGGGCTGTCGGGTTTGCAAGCAAACGGGGTGGTTGGAAATCCTCGGTTGCGGTATGGTGGACCCCAATGTCTTCAAGGCGGTCGGATATGACAGCGAGAAGTACAGCGGATATGCGTTCGGGATGGGTATCGAGAGAATCACGATGCTTCGACTTGGAATCGACGACATCAGGATACTCTTTGATAACGACGTGAGATTCTTAAGGCAATTTCCGTAACATATTTATTTATGCGCATTTCACTCGAGTGGCTTAAACAATATATAAGCATAAGTCTTTCAGCCGAAGAGCTCGCAGAGCGCCTTACGATGGTCGGCCTTGAGGTTGAGAGTGTAGAACATCTCGGTGAGAAGTACGATCGATTCGCCGTCGGTGAGGTTCTCGAGGTCCGGAAACACCCTCAGGCGGATCGTCTGACTGTCTGCACCGTCAATGTTGGTCTGGAGCATCTGCAAATCGTCTGCGGAGCGCCGAATGTGGCGGCAGGCCAGAAAGTCGCTGTGGGCCTGGCAGGAGCAACTATTCCGAGGAACCAGCACGATTCCGATGGGAAACCATTTACACTTGCCCATGTAAAGCTGCGCGGTGTTGATTCTCACGGGATGATCTGCTCAGCGTATGAGCTTGATCTTGGTGATGACCATGAGGGAATTTTGATACTTGAGGCCGGTGCCAAAGCAGGAACACCTCTTGCTTCATACCTAGGTATGGATGATACGGTGTTTGAAATTGGCGTGACTCCGAACAGGCCGGACGCAATGAGTCATATCGGGGTGGCGAGAGATGTGGGAGCATTCACGAACCGGAAGCTAAAGATCCCAACCGTCCGATTCACAGAAGGAAAGCGAAAGACTGCGGACTTTGCCAGCATACGCATTGAGGACCGGACGAACTGCCCGCGATATACCGCCCGGGTCATCCTCGGCGTGTCACACCGTCAGTCTCCAAAATGGATGCAGAAAAGATTACAGTCTGTTGGAGTTCGACCGGTTAATGCAATAGTCGACGTAACGAATTACGTGCTTATGGAATGCGCTCATCCGCTTCATGCATTTGATTACGACAAACTCGCTGACCACGCGATCGTTGTGAAACCGTCGTCTCCCGGTGAATCCTTCATAACACTGGACCATAAGGTCAGGTCGCTATCGAATGATACTCTCATGATCTGGGATGGAAGACAGTCAGTTGCGATTGCGGGCGTGATGGGAGGACTCAACTCGGAAATTTCGGATACGACAGTCAACGTGCTCCTCGAAAGCGCCTATTTTCGTCCTCAGAGCATTAGGAGGGCATCGAAGAGATTCGGCGTTTCCACGGAGGCATCTCAGCGATTCGAACGTGGCGCCGATCCCAACATCACGCGTTGGGCCGTCGACCGGGCCGCACAGCTTATTCAAGAAATTGCAGGGGGAGAGATCCTCAGGGAAGCCATAGACATCTATCCACGGAAGATCCGAGAGCGGCGCTTATCCCTGAGGCCTGAACGGGCTCGTGAAATCCTCGGTATTGGAATTCGTGCAGCTGAAGCAACTACTTGCCTGAAACGACTGGGCTTTTCCGTCACTGCTTCATCTAAAAAGTCTGGAGCAGCTGTCAGCGTTCTGGTCCCGACAAACCGTCCCGATGTCGAACGTGAAATTGACCTCATCGAAGAAGTTGCGAGGATTTACGGCTATAACCGGATTCCGACTGAGACAAAGGCCAGAATTCAATTTTCAGAATCTTCACCGGCAGTTCCTCTCGGGGACCGGCTCCGAATAATGCTCGTTGGAAGGGGAATGAATGAAGTCGTTGCGAACAGCATGCAGCAGAAAGAGATTGCTTCGATCGCTTCAACCGAAATCGTGCAGATTGCCAATCCGATTTCAGTTGATATGGCAGCACTCAGGACAAGTCTTATTCCGGGCATCCTTCCAATTGTCAGGAACAACATTTATCATGGCGTTAAGGATCTCAGATTATTTGAAATAGGGAACATTTATCTCCGGAAATCGGGAGCATACGTGGAAAAATCCCGCCTTCTCGTTGTTTTGACTGGCGCCGCTCATCCGATCCGGTGGGACGAGGAGCCAAGAAGTGTCGATCTCTACGATCTTAAAGGAGAAATTGAAGCACTCGGCAGAAAGATTTCGCTTGACAAAATTAAATTTATTCCTTATCGTACTACCAATTCTTTAACTGACAACGGTGTAAACGTTGAAATTGAAGGAGTAGAAGCCGGGTTCTTAGGACGGCTTCGACCCGAACTGATGGATCGATTTGAGATACCTCAGGAAGTGTTCGTTGCAGAACTGGAAGTGGGGGTCCTCCAGAGGCGCGCGGGTCAGACAAGAAGGTATCGCGAGCAATCGAAATATCCATCAGTAAGGCGCGATCTGGCGATCATTGTTGATCGTGCTCTCCCGGTCGAAAGGATGGAGGAAGAAATCGCCGCGTCAGGAACACCCTTGTTGCAGTCGGTAGACTTGTTTGATGTCTACGAAGGGGATCAGGTGGGAGCGAATAAAAAGAGTTGTGCTTTTGCTTTAGAGTTCTTATCACAAGATCGTACGCTTGTGCAGGATGAAATCGATCGCGTGATGCACGGCATTATGGAACATTTGCAAAAAACATTACAGGCATCGCTTCGAACATAGGGCTTTAAGACAATGGATCAACATCAAACGGAAACACAGGTCTTGCTGAATCAGGAAGTCGATGCGGTCGAGGCGGTCAGATCGTTCTGGGAAAAGGTGCGCCACGCCGGAGAGATGATTACGCGGCTACGCGACGAGAAGCGCGAACTCCAAGGGCATGTGGAGTCAATCGACCGTGAACTTCAGTCGCTTCGCATTGAGCTCCGGGACAAGGAGCAGGAACTGAAACGGCTACGTGCGGAGCACACTCAGGTATTGAACTCAAACGGACACGAATTTTTCTCGGGTGAAGAGCGGGAAGCGATCAAAACCCGCATACGGGAATTGCTGGCAAAAATCAATTCTCATTTGTAGATTGTAGAAGTAAACCGTAATATGTTTGAACGAGCAGAAACTATGGTACCTTCAGAAAAGAATCCTGCGATTGCGTATGGCATCAGATAGCAAGAGCATTAAAGTCAAAATATTCGGTTCGGAATATCCCCTTCGCGGTGAGAGCGAAGAGCTCACGAAAAAGGTGGCGACGTATGTGGATCAGATGATAACGACGATACACGATAAGATCCCTGAACAGCCGCCGCTGACGGTCGCGGTTCTCTCCGCCTTGAACATTGCCGAAGAATTGTTCAAGGAGCGCGAGAAGACCCGTACGACGGAAGCTCTTCTTGGGACTGAGGTGGGAAAGATCAACGAATATCTCGACCAGTACCTGAATTCTGAAGCGTAACACATTTCTTTCTGTTCTTTTCCATAAGAGGTGAGGTGAAACTATGCTGTATTTCAACCGCACCGTCTGCCTTCGTCGGAGCACCTCGTGTGCTTTCGTCGTTTGAGTCAAACATATTAAAGAATCTGACAAGTAACTTTAATAGGGAACTCGACTCGTGGGCGTCTTATTACAGGCCTCATTCCGCTTCTGCGGAATTCGGGCGATGAGGAGTGTGTTTCATCGTTCGGCAGTGGACGTAAGAAACGTTCAGGGGAGTACCCACCGTGTCTTGAATGAGATTCTTCAATACACATTTGACTCGAAAAACAAGACAGCGTGCGGTTTTTTATTTTTATCCGGATTTCTTGAGATGTTTAGATTGGAGGAATTCACATGTTTGCGCCGTATGTCCTAGTTCTGATCGGGGTGGCCCTAGCGGGAGGTTTTTTTGGATTGGGATGGCTCGTCAATAATCGAGCCGGAAAAAATAAGATCTCAAGTGCCGATGAGCGTGCAAAAAAAATTGTCGCCGATGCTGAAAAGGAAGCAGTCAACATCAAGAAAGAAAAGCTCATCGAGGTGAAAGACGAATGGTATAAGAAGAAACAGGAGTTTGAGCAAGAGGCAAATTCACGCAGAAACAAACTCGGTGCGTTCGAAAAGCAGCTCAATTCACGGGAAGAGAACCTTGAGAGAAAAGTCGAACTCATCAACAAGAAAGACCGCGATCTCAGCTCCCTGAAAGGGACTCTCGAAGAACGGTCTAAACTTTCCGAACAGAAGGCTCAACAGCTCGATCGCGTTATCCAGGAACAAATTCAAAAACTCGAACGCGTTGCTTCCATTTCGCGCGATGATGCGAAACGCATGCTCATTGAGAATATGACCAATGAGGCCAGGGCCGAGGCCGCGC
>Ga0335082_10002712_pt1 | contig 19112 bp, 22 predicted proteins | sample Lox_Sample_41_FD_206718 | JGI IMG/M metagenome (GOLD analysis project Ga0335082, IMG submission 206718) | Soil microbial communities from Loxahatchee National Wildlife Refuge, Florida, United States - Lox_Sample_4.1 | ecosystem: Environmental > Terrestrial > Soil > Wetlands | place: USA...
TACCGCCGCGGTTACCGGTTCAGCACGTACGCGACGTGGTGGATCCGGCAGAGCGTGGGGCGCGCCCTCGGCGACCAAGCCCCGACGATTCGCGTCCCCGGTCACGTGCAGAGCGTCGCCGGTCAGGTCTCGCGCGTGAGCCGCGCGTTCGCGCAGGAGTTCGGTCGCGACGCGACGGACGACGAGATCGCGACCAAGCTCGAGCTCGACGTGGAGCGAGTCGCGCTCGCGCGGTCGAGCGCGAGACCGACGATCAGCCTGGAGTCGCCGGCCAGCTCGGACCACACGTCCGTCCTCGGCGACTTTCTCGAGGACACGAGCGCAGTCTCGCCGTTCGACGCGGCGGCGCAGTTCGGTGTCGCGAAGCGGGCGTCGGATCTCTTGTCGGTCCTCGCTCCGCGTCAGCGCAAGATCCTCGAGATGCGCTTCGGCGTCGGTGGAACGAGAGAGCACACGCTGGCCGAGATCGGCGCGGTCCTCGGCGTCACGCGCGAACGCGTCCGCCAGATCGAAGCCGATGCGCTGACCCGGCTTCGCCGCGCTTCGCGCGTGGCGCGGTGACGGTCCACCGCTCGCGATGATCCCTTCGCTGCGAGTTGGGGTCACCAACCGATCGGAGCCGAGCCGTCCGGACCCGTGAGGTAGGGCGCGAGGTGAGGGCGGACCTCGTCGGCGAGAACGTCCGTCGTGACCGGGACGCCGGCGGCGCGAAGCATCTCGATGCCGCGGCCTTGGTTTCGCGGGTGCGGGTCGATCAGCGCGACGTAGACGGCGCCCACCTTGCGCGCGATCAAGGTCGCGGCGCACGAAGGGGTGCGCTGATGGAAGGCGCACGGCTCGAGCGTCACGAAGACGGCGACGTCGCCGAGGTCGCCTTCGACTTGCGCGAGCGCGTGCGGCTCGGCGTGCGGCTGGTACGGCGGCTGCGTGTAGCCGCGCGCCACGATCACGTCGGCTCGGACGAGCACGCAGCCGACGGGCGGGTTCGGGCGACACGCGGGAAGTGCTTTCTGGCCCTCGCGAATGGCCTCGCGCATGAAGGTCGCGAGGCGGTCGGCGTTCGTCATTCGAAATCCGACCAGCGCGTCGCGACGACCAGCGCGACGATGATCGTCGTGACCACGCTCACGAGCGCTCCGATCTTGTCGCCGCCCGAGACCCGGAACATGAACCCGAGCGTCGAGCACGCCGCGAGCACGTAGACGCCCCACCGCTTGAAGCTCCACGTCCCGACGACGCCGAGCAGCTCCGCGAGCGACGCGACGGTGGCGAGGAGCGCGTAGCTCGCGAAGCGGTGCGCGTCGTCGGTCGTCATCCCGTCCGGCCATCGCGAGCGATCGCTGAACGCGTACAGCAACAGCGCCGAGAGGACGATCGCCGCGACCGAGCCGCACGCCTTCATCCCGAGCACGCCCTTGATGCGCGCGGGGAGCTCGCGGCGCCGCGGCGCGAAGAAGGACGGCGGCAGCGGTTGGGACATTCGCGGATAATATCCGACGCGATGGCCACCCGCGACTCGGAGGCGAAGGCGCGCGCGCGCTGGGCCGCGCTCGAGACACGCCGAGACGAGCACGAGCCGGTCATGCGCCTCGCGAACATGCTCTTCGTGACGATGATCCGCTCGGGCGCGAGGTGCGTGCGCGTCCGAAGCGACGCCGCGCCCACCATCCAGCAATGCGGCGCGACCGGGTGGTCGCCGCTCGACGGATTCGAGCCGCCGCTCAGGATCGCCGAGCCCCTCGTCTGGCGACTGAAACAGATGGCGGACATCGCCGTCGAGAAGATGCTCGCGTTTGACGCCACGACGCACATCGTCGTGGGCGCGCGACCGGACCAGACGCACGACTACGACGTCCACTTCTCGCGCTGCGAGAAGGGCTCGGTGATCGTGATCGCGAAAGCGCCGACCGAGCCGAGCGAGCCGTATGACGCCGGTCGCGTGCGGCGCGCGTGGATCCTCCTCTCGCACGCGGAAGACGCGCCGGCGCGCGAGGAGACGCTCGCTCTCGTGCGCGAGGCCACGACGCTCGTGGGCGACGGAGACGTGATGCGCGAGCGCGTGCTCCTGCGCGCGGCTTCGATCTGCTTCGGGTCCGGGCTCTACGCCGAGGCGCTCTCGCTTCTCGGGGCCGCGCTCTCGCTCACGACGAACGTTCGGCGACGCGCGCACGCCGAGCGGACGATCGGCGCGATCCACGAGGACCACTGGCGCCTCGCCGAAGCGAAGACTTGGTATGCGCGCGCCCTGGCGACGGCGGACGGGGCGCCCGCGCCGCTGCTCGACGCGGTCTCACCCGCGCTCGATCGCGCCGACGTCGCGATGAAGGAAGAGGACTTCGAGACCGCCGAGCGCTGGCTCGCCCGCGGCGAGTCGATGATCGCCGACGTCTTCGGCGAGACGAGCGCGGCCTTCGTCGGGACGCGAGCGCGCCGCGTCGAGCTCATGCGCCTGCGCGGCGAGGCCAGCGCGGCCGAGCGAGTCGCGGCCGAGGCGCTCGAGGCGGCGCAGCGCTTCGCGCTGAGCGAGGACGCCGACGCGTTACGCTACGAGCTCGCCGAGCTCGTCCACGCGCGCGGCGACGCGGCGGCCGCGGTCGCGCACCTGCGCGATTTGCTTCGCGCGCCGACGCGATACCCGCCGCGCGCTCGAGCACACGTCCTCCTCGCGCGGTCTCTCCGCGCGCTCGGCAAGGAAGCCGAAGCGTCCGCCGCCTTGCGCGCGGCGTCGACGCTCGTCGGCGGAATCCTCCCGAGCGATCACCCGCTCAGCTTGGAGATCGAGCTCGAGCTCGCGCAGCTCGACGCGACGTCGCCGTATCGGTAGAGGCTCCGACGCTCGAGGCGCGTAACACAATCGTGACGGGCGTGCCGTGGAGTTATGCATCACATGCTTTTTTTGCACGAGGCAGTAATCCACAATGAAGACAATGCGCATCGGCATGTGCGTCACGTTCGTCTGCGCCGCGGCGGGAGCGAGTTGCTCGGCCGCGGACACCGGAACCGCGGGCTCCGAGCTCGTGAGCCACCCGGACGTGCCGGGAACGATCTTCACGATCGTGTTCGAGAACGAAGACGCCGACAACGTCATCTCTCCGGCGAACCCGTACTTCCAAAAGCTCGCTGACGATTACGGTCGCCCGCGCGCGTACGTCTCGGGCGTCCACCCGAGCTTGCCGAACTACGTCATGATGACGTCCGGCACGCAGAACGGCGTCACGACCGACAGCGATCCCGCGTACAACGTGACCATCCCCGGCACCGACAACATCGCCGACCAGCTCGACGCCGCGTCGATCCCGTGGCGCGCGTACATGGAGGGGATGGGCGATCCGTGCAAGACGCAGTCGGACGGCCTCTACTCCGCGCACCACGATCCCTTCCTCTATTACTGGGACATGCGCATGCAGCCGGATCGCTGCGCGAAGCAGATCGTCGACTTCGACGCGAGCTTCGCCGCCGACCTCGCGTCGAACGCATATCGGTTCATGTGGATCACGCCGAACATGTGCAACGACATCCACAACTGCCCCACGCAGACCGGCGACGCGTGGCTCGCGAAGGTGGTCCCGCAGATCATGGCCTCGCCCGGTTACAAGGCCGGCGGCGCGATCTTCATCCTCTTCGACGAAGGGAGCACGCGCTACGTCGCGTCGGCGGATCTCCCCGTGCTCGTCGTGTCGCCGAACCTCGTCACCGCGCCGTACCAGACCGAGACCGCGTTCGATCACCGATCATATCTCGCGACTGTGGAAGACATCCTCGGCTTGCCTCGCCTTCCAGCCACGGCGAGCGCGACGTCGATGGACGAGTTCTTTCGCTCGAAGGAACAGGCGCTCGACGCCGACGCTGGCGCGAGGGACTGATCAGCCGGCGCGGATGTTGCGAAGGGACGAGGCGTGCGAACGTGCCTCGTCGTCTTCTCCGTTGCGCTCGTGGCGTGTTACCCCACGCTCCCGCCACACCTCGCGGAAGGCACCGAGGTGCTGAGGCCGGGCGGCGCGTCGGTGACGCTCGTCGGCGGCGGCGCGGGGTTCGACGCGAACTGTTGCGCGGGCGCGTCCTCGCCCACGTCGGCGTCGACCGTCGGCGGGGGCGGGTTCGAGACGCGCGTGCGCGTCGGCATCGGCGCGAAGCAGGAGGTCGGCGGAGCCGTCTTCCTCGGCCTGGGGACGGCGAGCGGCGGCGGTGATCCGCCGTTCGCCGCGGGCGGCGAGCTCTCGTACAAAATTGCGCCGCTCCCTTGGTTCGCGGTCGTGGTCGACGGCGGCGCGCTCGATCACGCGGTCGCGTCGGTCGCGGTCGCAGGCGGCGACCTCGCGCTGATCTTCGCGCCGTTCATCGCCGAGAACGGCTCGCAGGTGTACGCCGCGCTCAAGGGCTCGTTCGCCGTTCCGTTCTTGAACGGCGCGCGCGACGTCAACGAGGCGCTCGAGGTTCCCATCGGCGTGTCGCTCCACTTGAGCAAGCGCGTTCGTTTCATCGCGGAGGGCGGTCCGGTGCTCGGCTTCGCGCAGCTCGTCACCGACGAAGCGCCGGCTTCGCAGAACGTCACGTCGGTCGGCGGCTACGGCGTCCTCGCGTTCCAGTTCGTGGTCCATTGATTTTGTGACATTTCGGTGACAGCCCGCTCGCTTTGTGCCACAACTCGGGCGTGAACATGCGTGATTGGGCGTCCGGCCTATGTGTCGGTTTGGTGACGAGCCTGGGCCTCTTCGGGGACCGGCTCGCGCTCGGCTCGGCGCGCACGGCCGTCACCGCCGACGTCGCGACCACGCTCGTCGCCGTCCTCGTCGTCACGCGCGTATCGGAGCGACGGCGACCGTACGTCTCGGCGGCGCTCGGCGCGTGCGCCGGCATCGTCGCCGCGCACCTCGCGCTCGGGCCCGACCGGACGCCGTGGATGTCCGAGCGCGCGCCGCAGTTCGTCAACGACGTCGTCGCCGCGCTCGCGACGCTCGCGCTGGTCTTCGCGTTCGCGCGGCGGAGGCTCGTGCTCGCGTGCGTCGTCGCGACGACGGCGTTCGTCGGTGTCTACGCGGCGACGCACGCGTGCTGGCACCTCGACCGCGGGCGCTTCGAGGCGACGGTGCAAGAGTGCGTGGTCGCGCAGTTCTTCAGCGTGCTTCTCGCGCTCTGGGTGCATCGCGCGGCGAGACGGCGGCTCGTGGCTCCGTGATCGCGCACGCCGTCCTCGTCGGTCGCATCGCGCTCGGCGGAGCGTTCGGCGGCGTCATCGGCTACGAGCGCGACCGGCACGGCCGTCACGTCGGTCTGCGCACGCACCTCATCGTCGCGATGACCGCGGCGACGTTCATGGTGATCTCGTCGCAGTTCGTGTACGCGCAGCACTATGGCGCGGGCGATCTCGTCGCCGTCGACACGTCGCGCATCGCGGCGTCGGTGGTGTCCGGCATCGGGTTTCTCGCCGGCGGCGCCATCCTCCGCACGGGCATCACGGTGCAAGGCCTCACGACCGCGGCGGGCCTCTGGCTCGTCACGGCGATCGGCATGTCCGCCGGCGCGGGGATGTTCGTCGAGAGCGCGGTGGTGACGGTGCTCGGCATCCTGGCGCTCACCGTGTTCCGGCGGTTCGAGGACAAGAACGTCGTGCGCCGGCGCGTGTCGGTCGTGCTCGGCGAGGGCGGCGCGAGCCTGGACGAGCTCGTCGCGTCCATCGAGGGTCTCGGCGCGCACGTCTCGAGCGTCGAGTACGATCACAAGCTCACCGAAGAGCGCGATCGCGTCGAGGTCACGCTCGACGTCCAGGTCGCCAATTCCGTCGACCTGCGCCGGCTGGCGCAGGCGGTCGAGACGGCGCGCGCGGTGCGCCGCGTCCGCATCCGGCACGTCTGACTCGAGCGCGGCGCGCGCGATGGCGCGTCCGATGCACGACCCCGAGCGATGACCGCTCTTCAGCGCCTTCCCGCCCACGACGACGAGGGCAACGTGCGCGTCGTCGTCGAAGCGCCACGCGGCTCGACGGTCAAGCTCAAGTACGAGCCGAAGCTGAGCGACCGAACGCGGGAGGAGCTCGAACAGTTCTTCGTCACCGTCGTCGAGATGACCGACAAGAAGGTGCACGTCGCCGGGTGGCGCGGCCCGAAGCACGCGCGCAAGCTCCTCGAAGAGGCGGCGGAGCGTTACGCGGCTACCGCGTCGAGCTCCGGGAGCGCGGCGGGCGCCCGGCGCCGGTAGAACGCGTACGACAGCGCTCCGAGCACGAAGCTTCCGGCCGCCCAGCTCCACACCGCCGGTCCGTCGCCGACGGCGAAATGCGCGAGCACGGCGGAGCCCAGGCAGATCGCGAAGCCCGCGTAGGCCCACTCCTTCAGCCGCGCCGGAGCTCGAGGCACGAGGAGCACCGCGACGCCCGCGAGCTTCACCCACGAGAGCTCGACGCGGAAGTAGCTCGGGAACCCGAGGTGCTCGAACATCTGCGCCACTTGCGGCAAACGCAGTTGGGCGTAGGCGGTAAAGCTCATTTGAAGCGCGAAGAGCGCCGTGAAAAGCCAGTAGGCAATCGTGTTGGACTTCTTCATGCGAGCTCCGAGAGCAATTGCGTCATGCGTTTTCCGACGTTGTTCTCCCAACCCATCTTCGCTCCCTCGAAGAACGGAGGCTGACCCGGCTGGCGCGGCGGGAAACCCGATTGCTCGAGGCGAAGCAGCGTGCCGCCCTTCGACGTCGGCGCGAGCGTCCACGTGACCACCGTCTCGAGGCCCATCGAGCCCCACGTGTAGCGGAGGCGCTTGTGCGGCTCGATCTCCTTCATCTCGCAGTGCACGACGCCGTCCCAGCCGGGCTGCGCCTGCATCTTGAACGTGAAGGGCTGCCCGAGCGCGAGCTTCATGTCGGTCGTCATGAGCCATTTGCCGACGAGCTCGGGCTCGGTGAGCGCGCGCCACACCTTCGCCGGCGCGTGAGGCAGATCGAACTCCATCGTGAGTGAGCGGGTCTCGGTCGTCATTCGTCCATCTCCGTGAGGAGGGCGCGGAGCCGATCGATGCGATCGACCCAGAAGCCCTGGTAGTGCGCAATCCAGTCGACGAGCGGTCGAAGGCCTTTCGGCTCGACGCTGTAGTAGACGAGGCGGCCGTCGCGTCGCTCGCGGACGAGCCCAGCCTCGCGGAGCACGGCGAGGTGCTGCGACACCGCCGGCTGGGAGATGCCGAACCGCGGCGTGAGATCGCGCACCGCGGCCTCGCCGTGCGTCAGCCGCTCGAAGATCGCGCGGCGGCTCGGATCGGCGAAAGCCCGAAAAACACGGTCTTCGGCGTGCACGCTCAATCAATAAGTCATTGCTTATTGATTGTCAAGGCGAGACCTTCGAACGCCGCGAGGAAGGCGGCGCGCTTCTCGTCGCTGCCGAGGTGACCGGAATGCGCGAGGTCGACGAACCTCGCGGGCCACGCGCGCGAGAGGGCGTACGCGGTCTCGATCGGACAGGTCATGTCGCGGCGGCCGTGGAGGATCACGCCGGGGATGCCCGCGAGGCGCGAGGCGTCGCGGAGGAGCGCGCCGTCTTCGAGCCACGCGTCGTGCGCGAGGTAGTGCGTGCAGATGCGCGCGAAGGCGACGAGGTCCGCGGGCGGCATGCCGGCGTAGACGTCGGGTTGCGGGTGCGGCTCGAGGCCGAGCGCGGCGTCCTCCCACGCGCACCACGCGCGCGCGGCGGCGAGGTCGGCGCGCTCGAGGCGGCGCGCGTAGGCGCAGATCGCCTCGAACGGCGTCGCAGCTTCGGGGACGTGCGCGCGGAAGCGCTCGTACGCTTCGGGGAAAAAGCGCGCGAGGCCGCCGTAGAGCCACTCGGCCTCGGCGCGACGCGAGGTCGTCACCGCGCCGAGGACGATCGCCGAGACGCGCGACGGATGCTTCTCCGCGTACGCGAGCGCGAGCGAGGAGCCCCACGACGCGCCCGTCACGAGCCAGCGATCGATGCCGAGGTGCTCGCGGAGGCGCTCCATGTCGTCGACGAGGTGCCACGTCGTGTTGAAGCGCATCGTCGCGGCGGGGTCGCTCGCGTGCGGCGTCGAGCGGCCGCAGCCGCGCTGATCGAAGAGGACGATGCGCCAGCGCGCGGGGTCGAGCGCGCGGCGCATGTTCGGCGAGGAGCCCTGACCGGGACCGCCGTGGAGCACGACCGCGGGCTCGCCGTCGGGCGCGCCGGCCACGTCCCATGCGATCGCGTGGCCGTCGCCGACGTCGAGCATGCCGCTCGCGTGGGGCTCGACGATGGGATGGAGATCGACCACGCTCGGCATCATGCGCGATCCGGCCATCGACGAGTACCTCCGAAAGACGCCACCGGCGCAGCGCGCGATGCTCCGCGCGCTACGCAAGACGATTCACGGGATCGTGCCCGAGGTCGAGGAGTGCATCAGTTACCGCCTGCCCGCGTTTCGCTACCGCGGCGAGGTGATCGCGGGATTCTCGGCCACCGCGAGCGGGTGCTCGTACTACCCGTTCAGCGGGAGGACGCTCGCGGCGCTCGGCGGGCACCGCGGGACGAAGGGCGCGCTCCACTTCGACGCGCCGCTCCCCGCGTCGGTCGTGCGCAAGCTCCTCGAGACGCGGATCGCCGAGCTCGGGCGCGTGGATCGCCACGGTAGCGCCGACGCGGACGGTACGCGCCGCCGTCGGGGGCGATGATGGTACGCTCGACTCGTTCATGTCCCGCGATCCCAACGCCACCGAGCGACCGCCGCCTCCCGACGTCCTCATGGTCTCCGCGCCGCCGCGCGCGACGGCGGCGGGCAAGCGCTCCGTCCTCGTCGTCGACGACGAGGCGCCCATCTGCCGCGCGCTCGACCGCGTGCTCCGCGGAGCGGGCTTCGCCGTCACGACCGCGACGGACCCGATGCAAGCGCTCGACGCGATCATGCACGAGCCGTTCGACGTCGTCCTCAGCGACGTGATGATGCCGAAGATGAGCGGCGTCGACTTGCTGCGCGTGCTCCGCACGTACGACCTCGACGTGCCGGTGATCCTCATGACCGGCAACCCGACGGTGGAGACCGCCGTCGAGGCCGTGCAGCTCGGCGCCCTCCAGTACCTGCCCAAGCCGACGCCGAACGACGTCGTCGTCGCCGCGGTGGAGCGCGCGTCACGCCTCCATCAAATCGCGGTCATGAAGCGCCAGGCGATGAAGCTCCTCGAGCGCGCCGAGGCCGACGCCGGCGACCGCGCGTCGCTCGACGCGAGCTTCGATCGCATGCTCGAGACGATGTGGATGGCGTTTCAGCCCATCGTCGGCGAACGCGGGCGCCTCTTCGGCTACGAAGCGCTGCTCCGCTCGCGCGAGCCGTCGCTGCCGCACCCCGGCGCGGTGCTCGACGCCGCCGACAAGCTCGAGCGCCACACGGAGCTCGGGCGCCGCGTCCGCGAGCTCAGCGCCGAGGCCTTCGCCGCCGCGCCCGCCGACGCCGCGCTCTTCGTGAACCTCCACGTGCGCGACCTGCTCGACAAGGAGCTCTACGAGAGCACCTCGTCGCTCTCCCGCATCGCCGAGCGCGTCGTGCTCGAGATCACCGAGCGCGCGGCGATGGACACGGTCAAGGACATGACCGCGCGCGTCGCGGTGCTGCGCTACCAAGGATTTCGGATCGCGATCGACGATCTCGGCGCCGGCTACGCGGGGCTCGCGAGCTTCGCGGCGCTCGAGCCCGACATCGTGAAGCTCGACATGTCGCTCGTCCGCCACGCCGACCAGTCGCCGATGCGCCGGCAGCTCGTCGAGTCGATGACCTCGGTCTGCAAGTCGATGAAGATCCGCGTCGTCGCCGAGGGCGTCGAGACCGCCGCGGAGCACGCGTGCATGGTCGAAGCGGGATGCGACCTCATGCAGGGTTACTGGTTCGCGAAGCCGGGGCCGCCGTTTCCGACCGTCGAGCACGCGTAGTCTCACGCGCGCTTCCGAATGAGCCCTTCCTGCGCGCACGTCGCGACGAGCTTGCCCGCGCGATCGAAGATCGGCCCCGCGCGAGCCCGCGGCCACCCGACGCCGACGGGCTCTCCACCGCGTAGAGGAGCCAGTCGTCGAATCGAAACGGGCGGTGGAACCACATCGCGTGGTCGAGCGACGCGACCTGCATGCCCGGCGAGAGCCAGCTCACGCCGTGCGGATCCATCGACGTGCCGAGGAACGCGAAGTCGGACGCGTACGCGAGGAGGTAGCGGTGGAGCGCGGGCTCGTCGGGGAGCGCGTCGATCGCGCGACACCAATGATGCCGCCGCGGCGACGCGACGACCGGCGCGAGCGGGTTTCGCAGCTCGACGGGGCGAATCTCGATGGGCCTCTCGGCGGTCGCGCGCGCGCGAAGCGCCGGGGGAAGCGCGTCCGCCATCGCGAGCGCCATGTCGCGCTCGGAGCGGAGCGCCTCGGGCGGCGGCACCTCGGGCATCGGGTCTTGGTGCTCGAAGCCCGCCTCGTCGACTTGGAACGACGCCTCGAGGCTGAAGATGGTCTCGCCTTCCTGCACGGCCGACACGCGCCGCGTCGTGAAGCTCCTTCCGTCGCGAAGACGCTCGACCTGGTAGACGATGGGGCGCCGCACGTCGCCCGCGCGAATGAAGTAACCGTGCAGCGAGTGGACGTGCCGCGAAGCCTCGACGGTCTGCGCCGCCGCCGAGAGCGCTTGTCCCAGCACTTGCCCGCCGAAGATGGCGCCCCAGCCGAGGTCTTGGCTCTGCCCGCGGAAGAGATCGCGATCGAGCCGTTCGAGCCCGAGGAGTTGGATGAGATCGCCGAGGAGGCGGTGCATCGTGATGAGAGAACCTCTACCCCATCGGTGGCACGGCCGGCGAGGATGCTCTACGCCTGAGGGATGCGGGCGTGGCGCTTCGGTGGGTTTCTCGCGCTCGGCGCGTGCGCGGGTCCGGCCCCTCGTGTCGCCGCTGCTCCGCCGGTGGTGCACGAAGCGCCCGCGCTGCTCGTGAGCGATTCGTCGACGTGGGGCCTCACCGGCCGCGACTACGACCACTACGCGTGGACGCTCGACCCGAGCGTGCGTTGGCACGGACGGCCCACGATGCGGCTCGAGCCACGCGAGGACCAGCTCGCCCGCGCGATCGTCGCGCGCGCGGGCCGGCCGTGGGCGGCGAGCTACTTCGACATGCCGGCCGTGGGGCTTCGCGGCAAGCGCGTCCGCTTCTCCGTGGACGTTCGCACGGCGTCGGCGCCCGAGGGCGCGTGGGCGTGGCTCCGCATCGACGGCAACGACCAGCTTCTCTGCAACATGCAAAACCCCGTCGACCAGCGGCTGAAAGGCACGAACGACTTCACGAGCCTCTCGTGCGTGCTCGACGTGGCGGAGGACGCGCGGCGCATCGTCTTCGGCGTCGGCCTGAGCGACGTCGGGCGCGCGTGGGTCGGGCCGGGGAAGCTCGAGACCGTCGGAGCCGACGTGCCCGCGTCGGCGTCGTCGCATCCGCCGCTCGGCTGGGCGTTTTCCCGCGGCGACCCCGAGGCGCTCGGTGTCGACGGCGACGCGCTCGCCCGCTTTCGACAGCGCGCCGCGGACACCGGCGCGTCCGCGCTGCTCGTCATCAAGGACGGCAAGGCGATCGAAAAGCGCGTCTGGGATTCGGACGACGGCCCGATCGAGACGATGGGGATCACGACGGCGATCGCCTCACTCGCGATCGGCGCGCTGCTCGACGAAGGGAAGCTCGCGTCCGTCGACGTGCCGCTCTCGACGTGGTTCCCCGCGTGGACGAAGGACGCTCACAAGTCGATCACCCTGCGGATGATCCTCGACCACACGTCGTGTCTCGAGTCGGCGCGCACGACCGAGAAGATCTACGCGGCCGACGATTGGGTGAAGCTCGCGCTGGACGCGCCGGTCGTGTGCACGCCCGGAGAGAGAGCGTTCTACAACAACACCGCGGTCAATCTGCTCGCGCCGATCGTCGAACGGCTCTCCGGCAAACGGCTCGACGCGTACGTGCACGACACGATCTTCGCCCCGCTCGGCATCACGGACTACCAGTGGGCGACCGACCGCGCCGGCCATCCTCAGGTCATGGCGGGCCTCGCGCTGCGGCCGATCGCGCTCGCGATGATCGGGCAGATGATGCTCGACGGCGGCACGTGGAAGGGCAAGCGCGTCTTGAGCGCGTCGTTCGTGCAGCAGGCGACCCAAGCCGACGAGCCGCATTCGAGCTGGGGCTTTCTCTGGGCACGGCATCGGACGCTGTCGGTCGGTTACGACGACGAGCATCTGCGCGCCCTCCGGCAGGCCGGCGTCGCCGCGAGCACGATCGCCAAGCTCGAAACGATCAAGGGCCAGTGGTTCGACACGACCGCGCTCGCGCGCAAGCTCTCCGAGATCCTCGGCATTGCGGAGCGCGAAGCGATCCGCCGCGCGAACGATCGCGTGATCGCGAAGCTCGGCGGCGACGTCGCCGTGCGGTGGGGCCCGCAGACCGCGTACGACGCCAACGGATGGCTCGGGCAGTACCTCGTCGTCGTGCCCCGGACGCACATGGTGGTGGTTCGCATGCAGCGCGCGACCCGGCACGGCGCGAATGGGGCGCCGGCGGCCGACTTCGACGACGAGGTGCTCGCGCTCGCGAGCCGATGACGCTCACCAGCGTGGTAGGGTTCGCGCGTGTCGTTCGAGGAGCTCCACCGCGATCGCGCGCGGGCCGAATCGTTCGGCGGAGCGGCCGACGCGTACGAGCGGTACCGGCCGAATTTCCCCGACGCGCTCTTCGACGACCTCGCGGCGCTCGGCCGGGACGCGCTCGACGTCGCGTGCGGAACCGGCAAGGTCGCGCGCGGGCTCGCGGCGCGCGGGACGTCTGTCCTCGGCGTCGAGCTCGACGCGCGCATGGCGGGGACGCGCTCGACGAGGTCTACGCGCGCCACGCGCCGGACGTGTTCCGATACGGACGCGCGCCGGTCATCGAGACCTGGGTCGATCCGATTCCGCTTCCCGGGCCGTTCACTTCGTCGGGCGCGCTCACCTACCTCGCCGAGCGACGCGTGAGCGGCGAGGCGTGGGCGCGTTCGCGCGGACCATCAGCGATCACCGCTGCCTTCCGCCGGAGACGCTCGCGACGCTGACCGACGCCCTTCGCGCGGCTCTCGATCGTTTCGGGGAGACCGTTCGCGTGCGCGTCGTCACCTCGACGCTCTTGGCTCGGCGCGACGGCTGAGCACGGAGCCGGAGAGCGCGACGAGCGCGACGACCGCCCACGCGGCGACGTCGCCGAGGAGCGACCACGGCAGCGGCCCCACGTGGAGCACGTCGGGACGCACGGCGGCGAAGACGAAGTCGCGCGCCGCGCCGAGGACGCACGTCAGGCACGCGGCGACGACGATCCCGCGACGGCCGAAGCGGCGATGGACCCGCCAGCCGACGAGCGTGAGGCAGCCGACGTACTCGAGCGACTGCCCCACGTACACGACGAGCGTCGGCTCGCCCGACGGATAGGTCCAGAGGCCCATGACTCGCCCGAACGCGTCGATCGGCGTGCTCAGCGCCGTGAACACCGCCACGCTGCAGACGGCGGCCGCGATCGGACGGCGTCCGGCGCGCGTGAGGAGCGCCACCACCGAGAACGCGAGGAGGGTCCCGACGATGTAGACGGCTTGAAAGCGCGGCGTGAACACGTCGCGACCGTATCTAGAGCGCGTGCAGCGATCTGCACAGCGGCTGCATGTCCGTGCACGCGAGGTCACGCGCAGAGTGCACGGTTTTACGCAAAATTCCGCGCGGCACGCGCGCTGCAAAAGCACGTCGCATGACCATGACGACGCAATCGAATGCGGAGACCGGCGCCCTCCGCGTACACGCTCGCTCCTCGTCGGGTGAGATCGAGGCGCTGGTTCGGTTCGCACACGAAGTGCTCCCCGCGCTGCCCGCCTCGTACGTCGAGCGCCGCATGCGCGAGTTCCCCATCGTGTGGACGGCGTCGCGCGGCGCCGACCTCGTCGCGTTCCAGCTCGTGGACGTTCACGTGACGTCCGGCGTGCGCCTCGTGCACGTCGGCCCGCTCTTCTCGAAAGAGGGCGCGTGGGTCGCGATCTTCGAGGCGATGCTCCACACCGAGCTCTCGCGCGAGCAGCCGTTCTGTCTCGGCGTGGAGGTCGAGTCGAAGGAGACCGAGCGCAAGCTCCGGCGTCTTCTGCCGACGACGACGCGGCCCGGTCCGTCCGGCTACGTGCCGGTCGACGAGCGCGTCCTCGCGCGCTGGTTCGCGAAGAGCTTCGAGCGCATCGAGGGCCTCGACGAGGACTCGCTCACGGTTCGCGTGTCGAACCCGATGTATCCGAACGCCGCCGCGGAGACGCGCTCGATCGTGCTCGTGCCGTGCATCGAAGAGGAGGACCGCGAAGTGATCCGCCTGGAGCTCGCGCGATCGGTCGCGTCGTTTCAGAGGCATCGCGGGCGTTCGCCGCGCGTGGCGTGAGACGCCGCACGTGCAATTTCGCCACGTCCGCGCATGACGGCGCGTGAGACGCGAGTCGTGCGCGAGCCACCCACGGACGGGCTGGTTTTTCCCAAAAACGCTCGAATTCGTGCTTTTCGTCGAACAGATGGATTGGGCGGACTCCTTCCGGCGGGTGCGGGCCCGCACCGTGGCGCTCTGCGAGCCGCTCTCGGCCGAGGACCAGCTCGTCCAGCCCATGCCCGACGCGAGCCCCACGAAGTGGCACCTCGCGCACACGACTTGGTTCTTCGAAGAGCTCGTGGTGGGCGGCGAGCCGTTCGACCGCGAGTTCGCGTTCCTCTTCAACAGCTACTACGAGTCGCTCGGGCCTCGCGTCGAGCGCGCGCGACGCGGGATGCTCACGCGGCCCTCGCTCGAGCGGGTGCGCGCGTATCGCGACGCGGTCGACGAGCGCGTCGTGCGCGCGATCCGCGAGGGCGCGCTCGATCTCGCGCGCCTCGAGCTCGGCCTCCAGCACGAAGAGCAGCACCAGGAGCTCCTCCTCACCGACGCCGCCTACGCGCTCGGCACGCAGCCGCTCCGCCCCGCGTATCGCGGGGACCTGCCGCGCGGCGCGCTCGGCGAGATCGGTCCGATGCGCTTCCGCGAGATCGACGGCGGCGTCCGCGCGATCGGCGCGCCCGAGCGCGGCTTCGCGTTCGACCACGAGCGCCCGCGACACGACGTGCTCGTGCGTCCCTTCGCGCTCGCGACGCGGCCGATCGCGAACGCCGACGTGCTCGCCTTCGTCGCCGACGGCGGGTACCGCGACCCGCGCCACTGGCTGAGCGACGGCTGGCAGACCGTGCAGCGCGAGGGGTGGCGCGCGCCGCTCTACTGGAACGAGGACGGCACGCTCTGGGAGCTCGCCGGCGTCCGCGCGATCGACCCCGCGGAGATCGCGTGCCACCTCAGTCACTACGAAGCCGACGCCATCGCGCGCTGGTCGGGCGCGCGCCTGCCGACCGAGGCGGAGTGGGAGATCGCCGCGGCCGGCCTCGACGCGCGCGAAGGCAACTTCGCCGACGACGATCGCCTGCACCCCGGGCGCGCCGACGGCGCCATGTTCGGCGACGTCTGGGAGTGGACGCAGAGCAGCTACGCGCCGTATCCAGGCTTCCGTCCGCTCGCGGGGGCGCTCGGCGAGTACAACGGCAAGTTCATGTCGGGACAGACTGTGCTTCGTGGAGGCTCTTGCTTCTCGCCGCGCGGGCACGTGCGCGCGAGCTATCGCAACTTCTTCCCGCCGGCGGCGCGCTGGCAAATGACCGGCGCGCGCCTGGCGCGCGACGTGGACTGAGGAGCGCGGATGATCGGAACGTCGACGGCTCGAAACGCATCGCACGCGGACGACGTGCTCGCCGGACTCCGCGGCGAGCCGAAGCGGCTCCCTTGCCGCCTCTTCTACGACGCGCGCGGCGCGGCGCTCTTCGAGACCATCACCACGCTCCCGGAGTACTACCTCACGCGAAGCGAGCTCGCGCTCCTCGAACGCCACCTGCCGGAGGTCTCGCGCGCCGTCGGCCCGCGCGCGCGCGTCGTCGAGCCGGGCAGCGGCGCCGGGCGCAAGACGCGCATGCTCCTCGGGGCGCTCGAGCGGCCCGCCGCGTACGTGCCGATCGACGTGAGCCGCGAGCAGCTCGAGCGAAACGCGCGCGCGCTGCGCATCGAGTTCGACGGGCTCGAGGTGGTCCCCGTGTGCGGCGACTACACGCGCCCGCTGCAGGTCCCCGCGCCGCGCGCGCGCTTCGAGCGCACGATCGTGTTCTTTCCCGGCTCGACGATCGGGAATTTCGAGCCGGACGAGGCTCGTCGATTCCTCGCGCGCTTCGGCGATCTCGCCGGACCGCGCGCGATGCTCCTCCTCGGCGCGGACTCGAACGGCGACCGCGAGAGTCTCGTCGCGGCGTACGACGACGCGCGCGGCGTGACCGCCGACTTCAATCGCAACGCCCTCGCCCACCTGAACCGCGCGTACGACGCGACGTTCGATCTCGACGCGTTCGATCACCGCGCCGTTTGGAGCCCCGACTGCTCGCGAATCGAGATGCACCTCGTGAGCCGCCGCAAGCAGGTGGTCCACGTCGCCGGAGAGGCGGTCCGCTTCGAGCGCGGCGAGGTCATCGTCACCGAGCACTGCTACAAGCACCGGCCCGAGGTCGTCGCTTCGATGCTCGAAGACGCGGGCTTCCGCGTGCGCCGCGAATACGCCGACGAGCTCGGGCGCATGCGCCTATGGCTCGGCGAGCGCCCGTGATCGAGCTCCGCGCCGTCTCGAAGCGATACGGCGACTTCCACGCGGTGAAGGACGTGACGCTCGAGGTCGCGCGCGGCGAGCTGCTCGCGATCGTCGGCGCGTCCGGAAGCGGCAAGACGACGCTCCTGAAGATGGTGAACCGCCTCGTCGAGCCCGACGCGGGCGAGGTGCGCCTCGACGGCAAGGACGTGCGCGAAGGACCCGCGGTCGATCTACGCCGCACCATCGGGTACGTGATCCAGCACGTCGGGCTCCTGCCTCACCTCACGGTCGAGGACAACGTCGCGATGGTGCCGCGGCTCCTCGCGTGGCCGGAGGAGCGCACGCGCGCGCGCGTCGTCGAGCTGCTCGAGCTCGTCGGCCTTCCGGCGGCGACGTACCGCGACCGGTTCCCGGACGAGCTCTCCGGCGGGCAGCGGCAGCGCGTCGGGCTCGCGCGCGCGCTCGCCGCGAAGCCTCGCGCGCTCCTCCTCGACGAGCCGCTCGGCGCGCTCGACCCCATCATCCGCGCGACGCTCCAGCGCGAGCTCCGCAAGATCCACGACGACCTCGCGCTCACGACCATGATGGTCACGCACGATCTGATCGAGGCGCTGACGCTCGCCGACCGCGTCGCCGTCATGCTCCACGGCGAGCTCCGCCAAGTCGCCACGCCGCACGAGCTCGTGACCTCGCCTGCCGACGACTGGGTCGCCGAGCTCGTCGAGATGGCGAGGCGGCAAGGCGCGAGCTTGCGCGCGCTCGAGGAGCGGGCGTGAACGATCTCCTGCGCGGCGTGCCGCCGCTCCTGGCGAGCCACCTCGAGCTCGTCGTCGTCGCGCTGGTCGTCGCGTTCGCCGTGAGCCTGCCGCTCGCGATCGCGGCGAGCTCGCGACCGCGCCTCGCGTTCGCGGTGGTCACCGGCGCGGGCGTCGTGCAGACCATCCCGGGGCTCGCGCTGCTCGCGCTGATGGTGCCCATCCTGGCGAAGAGCGGCGTCCTCTCGCCGTTCGGATTTCCGCCCGCGGTGATCGCGCTCACGCTCTACGCGATGCTGCCGATCCTCCGGAACGCCGTGACGGGGATCCGCGGCGTCGATCCGGCGGCGACCGAGGCGGCGCGCGGCATGGGGATGTCGCCGTGGCAAGTGACGCGGCTCGTGGAGCTTCCGCTCGCGGCGCCGGTCATCGCGGCGGGCGTGCGCACCGCGACCGTGTGGACCGTCGGCGCGGCGACGCTCGCGACGCCCGTCGGGCAGCCTTCGCTCGGCAACTACATCTTCGCGGGCCTCCAGACGCGGAACTTCGCGATGCTGCTCGTCGGCGTCGCGGCAGCCGCGGGGCTCGCGCTCGTCCTCGACGCGATCCTCGCGGGGCTCGAGAGGGCGCTCTCGGGCCGCAAGCGCTCGCGCACGTTCGTGCCGGTGGCGGCGTTCGCGCTCGTCGTCGCGATCGTCGCGATCCTCCCGCGCGTCACGGCGGCGTCGGGCTCGGCTCGCGCTTCGGCTCCGGCGCGCGCGTCGCAGGGCGAGCTCACGCGCGTCCGCCTCGGCGGAAAGCCCTTCACCGAGCAGTACGTCCTCGTCGCGCTGATGCGCGCGCGTCTCGAGGCCGCGTCGGTCCAAGTCGACGTCGCGCAGAGCCTCGGATCGACGGTCGCGTTCGACGCGCTCGTCCACGGCGACATCGACGCGTACGTCGAGTACTCGGGCACGCTCTGGACGAACGCGATGAAGCGCCCGGCCGGCGTGCCGCGCTGGCGCGTGCTCGCCGAGCTCGACGCGTGGCTCGCGCGCGAGCACGGCGTGAGGAGCCTCGGCTCGCTCGGCTTCGAGAACGCGTACGCGCTCGCCGTGCGCCGCGCGACCGCCGACAAGCTCGGCCTCCACACGCTCGCCGACCTCGCGCGCGTCGCGCCGACGCTCTCGATGGGCGCCGACTACGAGTTCTTCGGTCGCGCGGAGTGGAGCGCCGTCGAGCGCGCGTACGGCCTTCGCTTCGCGCGCAAGACGAGCTTCGACCCCGCGCTGCTCTACGAAGCCGTCGTGCGCGGCGAGGTGGACGTGATCTCGGCGTTCTCGAGCGACGGGCGAATCGCGGCGGACGATCTCGTCGTGCTCGATGACCCGGCCGGGGCGCTCCCGGCGTACGACGCCATGATCGTCCTCGGCCCGCGCGCCGCGAACGACCGCCGCGTCGCGTGCGCCCTCGGGGACCTGCACGTCCCGGTGGAGCGAATGCGCCGCGCGAACGCGATGGTCGACCGCGACCACGCGACGCCCGCCGAAGCCGCCGCGTGGCTCCTCGCCGGCATGCCCGCCGCCGATTGCAGTACGCTCCAACGATGACCGCTGCCGACATCGGCAGCGTCAGCGCAGCCGGCGCACGCAGAACACGCCTTGGATCGCCGGCGCCTCGGGCCAAGAAGAAAACGATCCGCT
>Ga0335082_10002714_pt1 | contig 19107 bp, 16 predicted proteins | sample Lox_Sample_41_FD_206718 | JGI IMG/M metagenome (GOLD analysis project Ga0335082, IMG submission 206718) | Soil microbial communities from Loxahatchee National Wildlife Refuge, Florida, United States - Lox_Sample_4.1 | ecosystem: Environmental > Terrestrial > Soil > Wetlands | place: USA...
GATCGGCAGGGCCACGAAGTTGAAGAAGTTGATCTTGATGCGTCCCAGGTACAGCAGCAGCATCAACCAGAGCAGCCCCGCCACCAGCGAGCCCACCACCTCCAGCGCGGCCCTGCCTCGCCCGAATGCCAGGAAGACGGTCAGCACCGTCAGCGAGAACGAGACCGCGGCGGCCTTGGGGATGTCGTTCAGGACCGCGTCCAGGATGTCGGCGAAGATGACCGCCCGGCCGGATCCTCGGATGACGTCGCCGTTGGGCAACCTGGTCAGCCGGAAGCTGTCCGCGTAGTGGAGCAGGTAGTGCAGATCGTTGTCGTCCTTCCCGTTGGTGGGCGTGATGAAGACCAGCCGCCCGCGGGTGCCGTCCACCTCCGAGAAGGGCCTGGCCAGGTCCTCCGGCAGGTCCGCGATCGTGTAGGGCTTGAGATTTTCCGGCGGGAGCAGCTCCTTCATCTCCTTCCAGTCCGCATCCGAGATGCCGCCCTGCCGGCGGGCCTTGAGGATCTTTCGCCGAATCTCTTCGAGGAGGGGGATCTTCTGCGCCTGATTTCTCGGGACGAAGTCCTGGAGCGAGTGCACGCCCTCGAAGGGCCGCTGGTCGGGCGGCGCCGCGTCGCGCCGCTCCTCGAGCACCCGCGCCAGCTCCGGGACTTCCTCCGGCGTGTTGGCCAGCACCACCATCCCGCTTTCGGTGTTGTTCCCCAGCACCTCGGCGGCCTTCGCAGCCACCCGGTAGAGATCCTTCCCTCCACCGAGGTCGTTCTGCATGTGGCGCATGTCGTAGTCGATGGGATCCGCCCGGAGCCACAGCACGAAGGCGATCGCTCCGGCAGCGGCGAGCACGAGCGAGAGCATGGCCATCGCCCGCGGGGCCTTCGAAACCAAGAAGACGAAGGGCCGCTCGTACGCCGACGGCCGCTGCCGCCAGCGGTGGAACCAGTGGGTGGAGGTGCTCGTGCCGTGAATGGGCCAGCGGCGGTCCTGGAGGACGAGCACTGCCGGGGCGAGGAAGTAGGTCGCCACCCAGCAGAGCAACATCCCAGAGGTGCCGATGAAGGCGAAGTGCTTGAACCCGTGGAACTGGGTGACCGCGAGGCTTCCGTAGGCCGCCGCGGCGGCGAGCGCGGCGGTGAGCGTGCCGACCCACGTCGCGAGGTGGGCCTGCCGGATGGCGGCCTCGAGATCCGAGCCTCGGCGGCGCTCCTCGAGGAACCGGGCGACGTAGAGGACGCCGAAGTTGATCCCGTTCCCGGCGATGATCGAGACCAGGAATCCGGTGATGACGTTGAGGTGTCCGATCGCCAGCCGGGTGAGTCCGAAGGTCAGGGTGAGCCCGGCGAACATCGTCACCGCCATCGGCACCAGCACCCGGAAGCGCCGGTAGTAGATGAAGATGACGCCCAGGATGAGGGCAACCCCTATCGTCCCGACGTGCACCAGGTCGTCGAGCACCGCCCCGTATTCGTACAGCCCGGTGACCAGGTCGCCGGCGTAGCCGATCTGGATGCCCTTGGCCGCGATGTCGGGGAGGGTCTTCTGCACCACCTCCTTCACCTTGGCCAGCGCCTCGCGCGACCGCTCCAGCTCCCCGGTGGTGATGCCGGTGCGGACCAGCACCACCAGCGTCTTGCCGTCCTTGGACTGGAAGTAGCCGTCGGGGTAGCGGTCCTTGGCTGCCTCCAGGGTGGCGGACTTTCCGCCGAGGAACTTCTCCTTCAGCTCGGCGAAGGTGGGCGCCTTCTGCTCCTCGTCGTCGTCGTCCAGCCCGAGCGACAGGGCCTTGCCCACCGCCTTCTTGCGCTGGGTGTCCAGCTCCTTGTTCAGCTTCCGGAGGTCGTCCACGCTGGCGAACATCCCCGAGCGGGGAAGGAGGAAGTCACGGGCGGTCTGGACCCCGTCCTCGGCGCTCACCACCTGGGGCGGACCGATCTCGCGCAGCGGCTGCAGGAGGGAGTTGCCGGCCTGCCGGAGCGCCTCCCGGTCCGCCCCCTCGAGGACCACGAAGATGCTGGAGCTTCCGGCGGTGCGCTCGCTCAGCCGCTTGAGCTCGATGACCGAAGGCTGGTCGTCCGGCAGGAGCTGGTCGAAGCGGGTCCGGAGCTCGAGACCGCGGGCCAGCCACCCCCCGGTGAGGGTGAAGGCCAGCCCGATCAGGAGGATCTGCCAGGGCGCTCGAAGCTGCCATCCGGCGAGCCGGAGGAGCAGCCGCTCGATGACGCTTCCCTGAGGCAACGCTCGCGCTCCCCTCCCGAGGGGCACCCCACGTCGAGGGGTGAGCGCCGAAGGGCGCGGTGCGGCACATATCCCGTGCCCCCCTCGATCGCCAGCCTACCGCTGCCGGCCTTCAGCTCAGAGGCGAAGGACGACCGGTGGTTGCGCCCGCTGCAGGGGCGCTCTGGACCCGGCGCAGCTTCTTCTTCTGGGCCAGCTCGCTGTCGTGGAGACGCTTGACCCCGTCGCCCAGCGAGGCCTCGATGTCGCGGATGCCGGTGATGAGCCGGACGAAGCCGCCGACCTCGACGGACGCCGCCTGGTCGCTCCCCCACATCGCCCGGTCGAGGGTGATGTGCCGCTCGATGTGCGTCGCCCCGATTGCCACCGCCGCCCAGGTGGGAGGCAGGCCGGTCTCGTGCCCGGAGTAGCCGATCGGCACCTCGGGCCAGCGGTCCTTCAGGGTGTGGATGACCTTGAGGTTCAGCTGGTGAACGGGGCAGGGATAGGTCGACTCCGAGTGGGCGATGAGGAGCTGGTCGGTCCCGACCGCCGCGACGCCGCTCTCGACCTCGTCCCAGGTGGACATGCCGGTGGAGAGGATGAGGGGGCGCCCGGTGCTCTTCATCTTCTGGAGCAGGGGGTGGTCGGTGAGCGAGGCGGAGGCGGCCTTGTAGCAGGGAGGGTCGAACTGCTCCATGAAGTCGACCGCGTCCTCGTCCCAGCAGCTGGCGAACCAGAGGATTCCCCGGTCGCGGCAGTGGCGGTCGATCGCGGCGTACTCCTCGACCCCGAACTCCAGCTTGTGCCGGTAGTCGATGTACGTCATCTGGCCCCAGGGGGTTTCCCGCATCACGTTCCACTGATCGCGGGGGACGCAGATCTCGGGGGTGCGCTTCTGGAACTTCACCGCGTCCGCCCCGGCGAGGACGGCGCCGTCGATGAGGCGGCGGGCGAGATCCAGCGATCCGTTGTGGTTGATGCCGATCTCCGCGACGATGAAGACGGGATGGCCATCTCCCACGAACTGGTCGCCGATGCGGACCGTGGCCTGGTTCATGTACGGGAACTCCTTCTGGGTGATGGCGCGACCGCCCGATGGCCGAGGATCCACTCGGCAAAGTCTCGAAAAGCTCCGTGACCGCCCGGAGCGGAGCAGACGTGAATAACGGTCCCCAGGACGCTCGGCAAGGCGTCCGAAGGGGCGCCGGTCAACCCCTCGCCCGACAGGACGCTCAGGACCTCCAGGTCATTCACATCGTCCCCGATGAAGGCCACCTCGGAGAGCTGGTAGCCATCCTCCTGGCAGAGGGCCCGGACCGCCGGCAGCTTGTCCTTCACCCCCAGGAGCACGTGGCGGAGCCCCAGCTTCTCGGCCCTTCGGGCCACCGACGGCGAGCGCTCCCCGGTGACGATCCCGGTCTCGATCCCGGCGTTCCGGAGCCGCTCCACCCCCATCCCGTCCCGGATGCTGAACCGCTTCAGCTCCTCGCCGCGCTCCGAGTAGTACACCCCTGTATCGGTGAGCACCCCGTCGCTGTCGGTCAGCACCAGGCGGATCCGGCTCGCCCGCCGCACGAGCTCCGCCGGGGAGAGGACGGACCGCCGGAGCCGCGCGCGGCGGGCCAGGGGGGCGCGGCGGGGCGCGGCGCGGGTCCGCCTCACCAAGCGGTGAATCCTCCGTCCACCACCAGGGCCGCGCCGGTCATGTACGCCGAGGCGTCGCTGGCCAGGAACACCACCGCTCCCCGGTAGTCCTCCGGGCGGGCCATCCGCCCCAGCGGGGTGCGCCGGGCGTACGCCTCGACGAACCACGGGTCCTGGGACGCCTCCACGCCTCCGGGGCACAGCGCATTCACCCGCACGCCGGCCGCTCCCCAGTAGGCGGCGAGGAAGCGGGTGAAGGCCAGCACCGCGCCCTTGGTGGTGGGGTACGCCGCCGTCTTCCAGAAGGCCTGCGTCCCGTCCGGCTTCCGGTACAGCGACTGGTCGGGGGCGACCAGACCGTAGGTCGAGGAGACGTTGACGATGCTCCCCGCGCCGGCGCGGGCCATCTCCGTCCCCAGCACCTGGGCGCAGAGGAAGGTCCCGGTGACGTTCACCTCCAGCGACTGCCGGAAGAGCTCCACCGGGTAGGCCTCGAACCGCGATTGCTCGGCGGCCTTGGCCGGGTCCTCGAACTTGTCGTTGATCGCGGCGTTGTTCACCAGCACGTCGATGCGGCCGGCCCGGGCGAGGACCGCGTCCCGGAGCGCCTTCACCGAGGATTCCGAGGTGATGTCCGCGCCGATGCCCAGGGCGCCTCCGCCGAACTCCTGGGCGACCCGGGCGCAGGCGGCGCCGTCGAGATCGGTGAGCACCACCCGGGCCCCGGCGTCGGCGAGCGCGCGGCAATGCTCCCGCCCGAGGAGCCCCAGGGCGCCCGTGACCACCGCCACCTTTCCGTCGAGAGGCCGCGCGTTCATGCGGAAAACCCGTGCTCTAACATGGGTTTGGACAAACGCCTACGAGACTTGCCGGGCCCCGGAGGGCACCCCGGAGGGGGGGGCCACCCGCCGGTTGCGCAGCGCCAGCAGGAGGATCCATCCGACGGCGATCCACACCACCTCCTTGAACCGCTTGAGGAGGACGAAGGCCGCGGCCCGATTGGTGGCGTCGGGGATGCCGAAGCCCTGGAGCATCGTCATGTAGCCGGCGTCCTGGACCCCCAGGCCGGCGGGGACGAAGAACGCCGCGCTCCGGGCGAAGGAGACGACCGGCTCGAAGGACAGCACGGCGGAGAAGGGAAGCTCCACGCCCAGCAGCCGGAGGATGACCCAGCTCTCGCCCGCCTCGGCGAACCACCCGGCGAGGATCCACAGGAACGCGGCCACCAGGCCCGGGGCGTGGGAGAGGAGCACCTCGCGCACGTGCTGGTCGGTGTCGACGAACGCCACCTCCCGGGCCAGGAGCCAGTTGCGGAGGCGCGCCACCGGCACCCGGCGGAGGAGGTTCCACAGCCTGGCGGCGACCTTGCCCGAGAGGAGCACGGCGACCATCCCCACCGCGACCAGCGAGGTGAGAGCTCCCAGACCGACGAGGAGCGGGCGGAGGCCCCGGTGACCGGCGAGCCAAGGCCCGGACACCGCCGCCGCGGTCAGGAGGTAGACGCCGTGGCTGCCCAGCTGGATGGTCTTCTTCACCGTCAGGCTGGCGGTGCCCTCGGCGATGCCCACTCCGAAGCGCCGGTGGAGGAACCAGACCTTGAGTCCCTCGGCGATGAGCGGGCCACCGGGGAAGCTGAGGTGGATGGCCTCGGTGGACAGCCGGAGCCCGAGGAGCCGCCAGGTGGAGACCTGCGCCTCGAGCCCCCGGAGGATGGCCGCCCAGCCGGCGGTGTCGAGCGTCACCGCGACGCCGTAGGGCAGCACGGAGAGCAGCGCGGCCGGCCCGACGTCCCGGAGGATGCGGGCGACGTTGCCGAGGTCGGCCGTCCACAGGACCCGCACGAAGAGGCCGACCGAGACGAGCAGGATGGCGACACGGATCAGGCGTTGCCAGGGGCCGGGACGTGGCGCCAGCACCTGCATCTCGGCGAGCACCGTGGCGGCCTCTCCGGGGGGCCCCTCCACCTCGACGCTCACGCGGCCCACCGGGGGACGCGGGAGAGCAGCCCGGGAGCGCCCACCTTCCGGGCGAAGAGCTCGAAGGGCTCGCGGGGAATGCCCCGGTGCTCGAGCGCGCCCAGGCTCGTGTCGATCGGCGCGTCCGTCCGCAGCGTGGCCAGCGTCCGGTAGAGGAGCGCCTCCTCCCGGCGCTCGGCCAGCGTCCGCGCCAGGACCTCCCGGGAGCGGACCGAGTCCGGCCAGCGACGCGGGTCCGCCGGGACGGCCTCGAGGTGCTCGAAGGCGGCGAGCACCGCCGCCGCGCCCTTCTCGCCGAAGCCGGGGAGCCCGGGGATGCCGTCCGCAGAGTCCCCGACCAGCGCCAGCCAGTCGGGAATGCTCGCCGGGCCGATGCCCCGCAGCGCCCGCAGCGCCGGCTCGTCCACCACCTTGGCTCGCATCCGGTCGACCTGGACCACCCGGTCGCCGCGCAGCGACTGCCCGAGATCCTTGTCCGGGGTGAGGATCCGCACCTGCTCGACCTCGGAGCAGAACCGGGCCGCGCCGGTGGCCAGCGCATCGTCCGCCTCGAACTCGCGCATGGACCACACCGTGATTCCCAGCGCGCGGGTGGCGAGCTCCGCCAGGTCGAACTGCGCCAGGAGCTCCTCCGGCACGCCGGCCTCGGTCTTGTAGCCGTCGAAGAGGTCGTTGCGGAAGGAACGGATGGGGTTGTCGAACGCGACGGCGAGATGGGTCGGGTGCTCGGCGGGGTCGGAGAGCAGAGCCAGCATCGAGGAGACGAGCCCCACGGTCGCCTTGAGCGGCGTGCCGTCGGGCGCCTGGTGGGCCGGCCGACGCGAGAAGTGGGCCCGGAAGAGCTCGTAGGTGCCGTCGACGAGGTGCAGCCGCATGTGCCGCGGCAGCGTACCCGTCCCTGCGGCGGTCTGCCGGACGGACGGCGAGGGGGGCAGCCCTGGATCCCCGGGGGAGTCGGAGCGGAGACCTCGTCGACGCCGAGAAAGGCTCAGCCGGGGACGGCGCGCAGGGGCTGCCGCAGCAGCGGCTCGAGGACGGCGAGCTGGGCGTCGGACACCGGCCCACCGGGCGGGGGGCTGCGACGGACGTAGGTGCCGTCGGGCAGGAGGTCCCGGGCGCGGCTGTTGTCGGCGAGGGAGGGCTCGATCACCTCCCGATGGATCCGCGCCCGGAGCTCGCGATCCTCGACCGGGAACATCAGCTCCACCCGGCGGTAGAGGTTGCGAGGCATCCAGTCCGCCGAGGAGAGGTAGAGCTCCTCCTCCTCGCCCACCCCGAAGGCGAAGACCCGGCAGTGCTCGAGGAAGCGTCCCACGATGCTGAAGACCCGGATGGTCGCCGAGACACCCTCCAGCCCCGGGCGGAGACAGCAGATCCCCCGGATGCAGAGATCGATCTGCACCCCGGCCTGGCTCGCCTCGTAGAGCGCGTCGATGACCGGCAGGTCCACCAGGGCGTTCATCTTCGCGTAGATGCGCGCCGGCCGGCCCGCCTGCGCAGCCTCGGTCTGGGCGTTGATCTTCCGGAGCACGGTGTCCGCCAGCGTGACCGGCGCGACGGCCAGCTTCCGGTAGTGGGCGACCTTGGCGAAGCCGGAGAGGGCGTTGAACACCTCGCTCACGTCCTCCCCCAGCCCCTGGTCCGCGCTGAACATCCCCAGGTCGGTGTAGAGACGGGAGGTGCTGACGTTGTAGTTCCCGGTGGAGAGGTGGACGTAGCGGCGGATCTGCTCCTGCTCCTTCCGGACCACGAGGATCACCTTGGCGTGGGTCTTGAGCCCCACCGAGCCGTACGACACGTGCACCCCAGCGCGCTCCAGCTGTCGCGCCCAGACGATGTTGTTCTGCTCGTCGAAGCGGGCCTTGAGCTCGATGGCCACCGCGACCTGCTTGCCGTTCTCCGCGGCCGCGACGAGCGCCTTCACGATCTCCGAGTTCGATCCGGTGCGGTAGAGCGTCATCTTGATCGCCAGCACCTCCGGGTCCTCGGCTGCACGGCGAAGGAAGTGCAGCACCGGCTGGAACGAGTCGTAGGGATGGTGGAGGAGGATGTCCCCCTGGCGGATCACCGCGAAGGGATCGTCCGCCTCGGCCAGGGCGTGGTTGAGGTTCTGCACGAACGGCGTGTCGTGCAGATCGGGTCGGGGGAGGCTGGCCACCGCCATCAGCGCGGATGCGCCCAGCACCCCCGTCGCCTCGTAGAGATCTTCCTCCTCGATCTCCAGCTTGGAGAGGAGAAACTCGCGGATCCTCCGCGGCGTGTCGGGATGCACCTCGAGGCGCACCACCGCGCCGAACTTCCGCCGGCGGATCTCCCGGTCGATGGTCACCAGGAGGTCGTGCGCCTCCTCCTGCATGATCTCCATGTCCATGTCCCGGGTGATCCGAAACGGATGGACGCCGAGGATCTGCATCCCGGGGAAGAGCTGGTCGAGGTTCGCGGAGATGAGCGCCTCCAGGGGGAGGAACTCTCCGGGGCGGACCTCCTCGGGAGATTCGCTGAACCGCTCCAGCGGAACGAACCGGGGAAGGATCTCCGGGACCTTCACCCGGGCGAAGCGCCGCTCGCCGGAGTCGGGGTCGGCGGCCTCCACCGCCAGCGACAGCGAGAGGTTGGAGATGAAGGGGAACGGATGCCCGGGGTCGACCGCCAGCGGGGTGAGGACCGGAAACACCGATTCGCGGAAGTAGGCCTTGGCCCGGTCCTGGGCCGCCTTCCCCAGCGACTTCCACTCCCGGATGCGGATCCCGTGCTGCGCCAGCGCGGGGAGGAGCTCGGTTTCCAGGACCTCGGTCGCGTCCTTGAGCACCCTCCGCACCACCTCGCCGATCCGCGCCAGCTGCTGCCGGGGGGTGAGGCCGTCGGGGCTCCGCTCTGCCTCCGCCTGCTCGAGCTGATCGTGCAGGCCCGAGACCCGGATCATGAAGAACTCGTCCAGGTTGGAGAAGGTGATCGCCAGGAACTTCAGCCGCTCGAGCAGCGGCCATCGCGGATCCGCCGCCTCGTCGAGCACACGCTGGTTGAACGCCAGCCAGGACAGCTCCCGGTTGAGGTACAGCGACGGCTCCTTCGGCGTCAGGCGCGCCGAGGAGCGTCGTTCGGGGGAGGTCATCGCCCCCTTGTTCTCCATCGGCCCTGATTCCAGCAACAGTGACAATCGCGCGGCGCCGGGGTTCCAGTAGGCTCGGAATCTGGCAATGCGTGTCCTGTGGATCGGGTCGTGGCTCGTCCTCGCCTGCGCCCATCCTCCGCGGGCGCCGGAGGTCTCGGGGTGGCGCGAGCTGCGCTCCGCCCACTTCCGCCTCCAGACCGATCTCTCCCTGACCGACGCGCGCACCACCCTGGATCGGCTGGAGACGCTCCGGGCGGCGCTGGAGACAGCGTGGGCGGGCGGCGGGGACACGCCGGGGAGCACCCGGGCGATCGTGCTCCACGATCCGGCCGAGCTTCGCACCTTCACCGATCTCCGGGGCGCCGCGGGCACCTCCCGCTCGGGTCCGCTCCTCGTGACCGCGGGGGTGGAGGTCCCGCTCGGAGATGCGTCGCCGGATCTGGCGGTGCTCGCGCACGAGGTGGCCCACGATCTGAACCGGCGGCGAATGCCCGGCGCGCCGCGCTGGTTCGACGAGGGCCTGGCCGAGTACCTGGAATCGGCCGAGCTGCTCGACCCCGAGCGGGTGCGGTTCGGTCGGACCTCCACCGAGGTGCTCGAGGCCGCCCGGGGTGGACCACCGATCCCCATCCCGCGCCTGGAGGGGCCGGGCTGGGAGTCGGAGACCCCCGACCAGGCACGGGCCGCGTACCGCTCGGCGCGGCTGTGGATCCACGCCCTCCGCGCGTCCGAGCCCGAGCGCATGCGCAGCCTGGAGAGCGCGCTGGCCAGCGGCACGCCGTGGCGGGCGGCGTGGGGAGAGGTCGAGCGGAGCGTCGATCTCCCCGGTCTGGAGGAGGACCTGCGGCGCTGGGTGCAGGTCGGCGTCCTTCCCACCGAGCTGCACCGGTTCGAGCGCCGGACCACCCGTCCCGACGAGCGGCCGCTCCCGGAGTGGGAGGTGCATCTGGCGCTCGCCGAGCTGTGGGCGCTGGGGCCCGGGGCGGACCGCGCCGCTCGTTCCCGGGCGGAGATCGAGGCTGCCGCCCGGGCCGCGCCCGACGAGGCCGGTCCCCAGGTGCTCCTGGCGGACCTGGAGACCGATCCCGACCGGAAGCGCGAGCTCGCCGAGGCGCTGGCCCGACGGCATCCCCGGAGCCCCGAGGCGGCGGTCCTCCTCGCCCGGGTGCTGCGCGATCAGGGAGGCCCGGTCGAGGGCCGGCGAGCGGCGATCGACGCCGCGCTGGCCCTGGCCCCGGACGACGTGGACGCGCTCACCGCGCATGCCCTGGAATCGGCGCGGAATTCCGAGTTCGCCGGCGCCCTCCGGAGCGCCCGGCGTGCGGTGGCGCTCGCTCCCTGGAACCCGACCGTGTTCACCACCCTCGCCCTGGTGCTGTCCCGGGTGGGAAGCTGCTCCGAGGCGGTCGCGGCCGCCCAGCACGCGGTGGACGTCCTCCCCGACCACCCCGACCCCAGGGACGTGGCTGCCCTGGACCGGGAACGGGACCGGATCGCCCGGAGCTGCTCCTCGCTTCCCGGCGGCAACCCGGTTCGGTGATAAGTTCGCCCGCCTCCCGGAGCTCCATGCGCGCGCTGGCCGACACCGTCCGGTCCCTCCCGAAGGGCGTGGCGCTCCTCGAGGACCCCATCCTCAACCGCGGCACCGCCTTCACCACCGAGGAACGGGCTCGCCTCGGTCTGGACGGGCTCCTGCCGCCGACGGTGGAGACGCTGGAGCAGCAGATCGGCCGGGCCTACGAGGCGTACCGCCGGAAGGCGGACGACCTCGAGCGCCACATCTACCTCCGGGCGCTCCAGGACACGAACGAGACGCTCTGCTACGGCGTCCTGCAGCGCCACCTCACGGAGATGGTCCCGGTGGTCTACACCCCGGTGGTGGCGCAGGCCTGCGCGCACTTCTCGCACATCTACCGGCGGCCTCGAGGGCTGTTCCTCTCCTATCCGGTGAGCGAGCGGCTGGAGGATCTCCTCGACAACCGGCCTCACCGCGAGGTGGACGCCATCGTCGTGACCGACGGAGAGCGGGTGCTCGGCATCGGCGACCAGGGAGCCGGGGGGATGGCCATCTCCATCGGCAAGCTCCAGCTCTACACGCTGTTCGGGGGCGTGGACCCCTCGCGTACCCTCCCCATCCTCCTCGACGTGGGCACCAACAACCCCGAGCGGCTGGGCGAGCCGGACTACATCGGCTGGCGGCACGAGCGGATCGCCGGGGATGCGTACTTCGACTTCGTCGATCGCTTCGTGCGTGCGGTGCGCCGCGTGCTCCCCGGCGTGCTGCTCCAGTGGGAGGATTTCTCCCGGGACCACGCGGCGCCTCTCCTCGAGCGCTACCGGGACACCCTCTGCACGTTCAACGACGACATCCAGGGCACCGCGGCAGTGGGTGTGGCCGCGCTGAGCGGCGCGCTGAGCGTGACCGGCGGGAGGTTCCGGGACCAGCGGGTCGTCGTCGCCGGGGCGGGCAGCGCCGGGCTGGGGCTGGCCGGCTACGTCGCCGCCGCGATGCGAAACGAGGGCCTCTCCGAGGACGAGACCCGGCGGCGGATCCTCCTCGTCGATCGCGAGGGCCTCCTCCACGACCGGCTGGAGGGGCTCACCCCGGGCCAGCGGCCGCTCGCCCAGCCCTTCGAGGCGGTGGCCGGGCTGCCCCGTGACTCCGGGGGACAGATCTCGCTGGACACGGTGCTCGAGCACGTCGGGGCCACGGTGCTGATCGGCGTCTCGGCCCAGTGCGGGCTGTTCCGCGAGCGGGCGGTGCGGGCGATGGCCGCCCGGGTCGAGCGGCCGATCATCTTCCCGCTCTCCAACCCCCTCGAGCGCTGCGAGGCCACGCCGGCCGAGCTCCTGGAGTGGACCGATGGCCGGGCGCTGATCGCCACCGGCAGCCCGTACGCGCCGGTGACCTACCGGGGCGTCACCCGCCGCATCGCCCAGTGCAACAACGTCTACGTCTTCCCCGGCGTGGGGCTGGGAGTGCTCAGCGTGGGAGCCCGGCGGGTCACCGACGGGATGATGCTCGCCGCCGCGCGCGCCCTCGGTCCGCATTCGCCGGCGAGAAAGGACCCCGCCGCCCCGCTCCTCCCGGCGCTGGAGGACCTCCCCTCGCTCACCCCGGAGATCGCCCTCGCGGTCGCTCGCGAGGCACAGGACTCCGGGCTGGCGCCGGCGAGCTCGGAGGATGCGGTCCGCGCCGCGATCGCCGCGCGCTTCTGGAGGCCCGTCTACCGGCCCCTGGTTTGACCCCTGTCCGGGAGACGTCGGGCCCGGGCCAGCACCGTTCAGCGGATCGACTCGGAGCCGTCAGGCGGTCTCGCACGAGCGGACGCGCTCGGGCTGGCGCGGGCACGCTCCTGCGTGTCATAGGACGGCCGGGGACAGAGGAGAGGAGGCTGCAGAGCCATGGCGCACGGCACGACGGGCGAGAAGCCAGGCACGCTGATCGAGGGCGGCAAGTTCCGGATCGAGAACGACTCGATGGGGACGGTGCGCGTTCCGAACGACCGGCTCTGGGGAGCGCAGACCCAGCGCTCGCTCCACCACTTCTCCATCGGCGAGGACCGGATGCCCCAGGCCATCTACCGCTCCTACGGGATCGTGAAGAAGGCGGCTGCGCGGGTGAACGCCGAGATGGGGCGGCTGCCGAAGGACAAGGCCGAGCTCATCGATCGCGCGGCCGACGAGGTGATCGCCGGGAAGCACACCCACGAGTTCCCCCTCTACGTCTGGCAGACCGGATCGGGAACCCAGTCCAACATGAACGTGAACGAGGTCATCTCCAACCGGGCGATCCAGCTCGCCGGCGGGACGCTGGGCACCCAGTCCCCGGTGCACCCGAACGATCACGTCAACATGTCCCAGTCCTCCAACGACACCTTTCCCGCGGCGATGCACGTCGCGGTGGTGCTCGAGCTCTCCGACCACCTGATCCCCAGCATCGAGCGGCTGGTGAAGGTGCTCTGGAGCAAGGCACGGGAGTGGGTGGACGTGGTGAAGATCGGCCGCACCCACCTCCAGGATGCCACGCCGCTCACCGTGGGGCAGGAGTGGAGCGGCTACGCGACCCAGATGGAGGAGGCCCTGGCCGAGGTGCGGCACGCCATGCAGCGCCTCTATCCGCTCGCCGCCGGGGGGACCGCGGTGGGAACCGGCATCACCGCGCCACCCGACTTCGGAGAGCGGATCGCGAAGGAGATCGCCCGGCTGACCGGCCATCCCTTCGTCACCGCGAAGAACAAGTTCGCCGCCATCGGCTCGCTGGATCCGATGGTCGCGGTGAGCGCGGCGCTGCGTGGCCTCGCCGTCCCGCTGATCAAGATCGCCAACGACGTCCGCTGGCTGGGGTGCGGTCCCCGGGCGGGGATCCACGAGCTGGCGCTCCCCGCCAACGAGCCCGGCTCCTCGATCATGCCCGGCAAGGTGAACCCCACCCAGGAGGAGGCGGTGGTGATGGTGGGCATCCAGGTGATCGGCAACGACACCGCGGTGGCCTTCGCCGGGTCGCAGGGCAACTTCGAGCTCAACGCGATGCGGCCGATCATCCTGAAGAACGTCCTGCATTCCTCCACCATCCTCGGCGACGTGTGCGATCGGTGGAGGGAGCATAGCCTCGAGCAGATCACGCTCGACCGGGTGCGCATCGACCGCTACGTCGGTGAGTCGCTGATGCTGGTGACCGCGCTCAGCCCGGTGATCGGCTACGACAAGGCGGCGCACATCGCCCACGAGGCCCACCAGAAGGGCATCACCCTCCGCGAGGCGGCGGTCGCCTCGGGCTTCGTCACCCCCGAGCAGTTCGACAAGGTGGTCGTCCCCCGGAGCATGGTGGGCAACCCGCGGAAGGACGTCGGCCTCGAGTAGCTCAGGGATCGCTCAGCGCCGCCGCGCCCACCCTGGCGATGTCCTCGTCCTCCTGGGGGGTGTTGCCGCTGACGCCGATCGCGCCGACGACCCGGCCGTGGTGGAGGATGGGGATCCCCCCCTGCAGCGCGGCGGCCCCGGGAAGCGCCAGCGCAGAGATGCGCCCGTTCTTCACCTGATCCTCGAAGACCTTGCTCGGACGCCGGAAGATGGCCGCCGTGCGGGCCTTGGCGATGCCCACCTCGACGCTGGCCACCTGGGTGTCGTCGAGCCGGTGGAGGACCAGCAGATATCCGGAGTCGTCCACGACGGCGATGACCACCGTTGCGCTCCGGCGCCGGGCCTCGGTCTCGGCGGCCTCGGCGATCGTCTTGGCCGCCCGGAGGGTGAGCACCTCCTTGGTGGGAAGCGCATCCGCCGGGGCCGGGGGTGCCAGGAGGATCATCGCGAGGGGGAGCAGGAGACTCATGCTCCGGGGGTGGGCCGACCGGGAGCGGGCGTTACGCCGACGGCGCCTCGACCGGACCTGCCCTCCCGGACCGAGACGCCGTCGAGCTTCGCCGACCCCGAAGGCCGGCCCGCTCGCTACTGGTGCCGCGCGTTGTGCTTCGCGGCGTAGATCCGCCGGCTCTCGCGGTTCTGCTCGCGGTTCACCTGCCGGCGCTCGGCCGCGGTCAGGTGCCCGCCGTTCGCGGCGCGCTCGGCCTTCACCTGGTTGTCGATCCGCTTCTCCTGGTTCTCCAGCCGGGCGGTCTCGCCGGGAGTGAGCTGACCGCTCTCCACGCCCTGGCCGATGCGCTCCTGCTGCCGCACCTCGCGCCGGTCCACCTCGCCAGCCATCGCCAGCGAGGACAGCGCGCTGACCACCACCATCGCCTTGATCATCGTCTTCACGGGTTCGATCTCCTGGTCGGGCGCAGCCTGGCGCCGTGCCCTCTCGGACCGATCCAACCCCATCCGTATTCGATCGGTTGCGGGAGCCGCCGCGTGTCGCCCCTGACCCGGCGCTGCTCAGGGCCTCGGTGGGACGACGACCACACCTTCCTTCATCACGAAGCTGACCCGCTCGGTGGCGGTGATGTCCTTCAGCGGATCGTCCTTCATTCCCACCAGGTCGGCGCGGGCGCCCGGCTGCAGCGTGCCCAGCTCCGCCTCCTTCCCCAGCAGCGCCGCCGCGGTCACCGTCGCCGAGCGCAGCGCCTGCCACGGCGTCATCCCCCGCTCCACGTACCGGCGGAACTCCTGGGCCTGGTTGATCTCCTCCCAGGGGAAGCCGCCGACGTCGCTCCCCAGAGCGATGGGGACTCCCGCGGCGAGCGCGCGCCGGAACGACTCGTCGGAGGCCTTGGCCAGCGCGGCCCAGATCGGGTTCGTCCTGCTCCTCGGGCCGTCGACGTAGGCCGTCACGGTGAGCGTCGGGCAGAGATACACCTTCTTCTGCGCCATCGCCTTCGCCGTCGCCTCGTCGATGACGTCGCCGTGCTCGATGGTGTCCACGCCGGCAGCCAGCGCCAGCGCGTGGCCGGTGGGGGTGATGCTGTGCGCGGCCACCCGCCGGTTCGTCCGGTGTGCTTGATCGACGATGGCCTTCAGCTCCTCCTCGGTGAAGTTGGGCAGGCTTCGGATCTGGCCGTCGGCGCGCTGGAAGTACGAGCGATCGACGTAGGCCTTGACCCAGTCCGCCCCGCGGGAGATCTGCTCCCGGACCGCGCGCCGGCAACCGTCGGCCCCGTCGCAGAGCTGGACGCCCTTCGGCATCTCCAGCTCCCAGGAGTAGGAGGTTCCTCCCAGCCCGTACGCCCCGGTCGGCGCCAGCGCCCGGGTGGAGACGAACAGCCGCGGTCCGACGATGAGGCCCTTCTCGACCGCCTTGCGGAGATCCACGTCGGCGAAGCCGGCCCCCTCGGTTCCGAGGTCCCGCAGGGTGGTGAACCCGTGCTCGAGCGCGATGCGCATCGCACGGGCGGCGCGCAGAGTCCGGTAGGGCACGGACTCCTTCAGGATCTGCTCGTCGTACTCCACCTCGGTGGCATCGCCCTGGATGAGGACGTGGGTGTGCGCGTCGATAAAGCCGGGCGACACGGTCAACCCCGAGGCGTCCACCACCTGCGCGCCGGCGGGCACCGAGTCGCCAACCGCCCTGATGCGGCCCGCCACGACCACCACCACCGCTCCGATCCGGACCTTCTGGCTCGCCGGATCCAGCAGCCGGCCCGTCCTGACCGCGATCACCCCGCCCTGCTGCTCTCCCAGCGCGCTCCCGCACAGGAGCATTGCCAGCCACACCACGCGTCGCATGAGGCCTCCCCTTCCCGAGAAGGCGCCGGAGTCTGGCTCCTCCATCCCCGTCCGGGAAGCGAGGAGCGCCCCGCGCGGCGACCCGGCGACCGGACCGGCCCCACCCTCCGAGCCTGGTGGTCGACGCTCAGTCCGCGACGGCCTGGACGATGAACCGGTGAGGCGCCGATCCGACGAAGTAGAACGGATGGCAGGTGACCAGGGTGAGCCTGGTGGATGAGGCGGGCGCGAGCACGCCGACGTCGTCCGGGTCGACGATCGTCGTCTTCTCCACCCGGTAGCGGCGAACCTTCCCCGGAAGCGCCAGCTCGACCACGTCGCCCTCGGCGATGTCCTTCAGCACGCGGAAGAACCCGTCACGGTGTCCGGCGATGCCCACGTTCCCGGCCCGCCCGGGCAGCTCGGTGCCTTCGATGTGCCCCACGGCGCGGTCGAGGGTCCACTCGTCGGTCCCCTCGAGGACCGGAACCTCGAGACCGAGCCGCGGGATGCGAAGCACCGCCAGCGGCGGCGGCGCCGGTCGGGTCAGCGCTCGGGCGTAGGCCTTGATCCGGTTCGGGTCCCAGAGCCGCTGATCGACCTCCGGGGAGACGGCCGGCTCACCGACCGGGGCCAGCGGCGTCCCGATGGCGCCGCTCTCCACGGCGCGGAAGGCTGCGAGCGTGCGCCGCTCGGAGGCCCAGCCGAGCCCGCGCGCGGCGGCCCAGCTCAGGCCGAGCACCGCCGCCACGACCCAGGCCACCTTCTCGGCCGCTCGTCGCCGACCGTTCACCTATCGCGAGGCCCGCGCCGCGCGGAGGGTCAGCGCGATGCCCGCCGACAGCGCCGCGAGCAGGCCCACCAGCGGGAGCGGGCTCGCGGTCTTCGGCAGCTTGCGCGCCGGCGCCGCTGCCACGGCGACCGGCTCGGGAGGAGGCGGCCTGACCGCGCCGGCCACGGCCGAGCGCTCGGAGATCTGCTGCGGCGGCAGGGTGGTCACGAAGGTTCCGGAGAGACGCTCCCCCTTCTTGACGTTCCGGAGCGAGACCTCCTTCCCGTCCCGGACGAAGTGGATGTCGTTCCCGGCCGCATCCTTGAAGTCGATGCTCTTCAGCTCCCCCTTCTGGTTCTTGACCACGATGCCTCCCGGCGCGATCTGCATGACCGTCGCCGAGCGAACCTCGGTGAGCCTCACCTGCCGGGTGACGACCTTGTCGGTGATCAGCGCGCCCACCTTCATGCCGGGCGTGATCTCCTCCACCCCGACGGAGCGGCCTTCGAGCTGGAACTTGAACCCGTCCGGCAGCGTGTACTCGTTCACGCCGTCGAGCTCCTTGAGCACCACCTTGTTCCCGTACACGGCGAGGACCTCACCGCCCTTGACCTGGTGGCTGACCGTCGTGGTCTCGGTGGTGCTGGTCGCGCTGGTCTGCGCGAGCGCCGCGGGAGCAAGCGCCAGCGAGACGAGGCAGAGAGCGATTCTGGACTGGAGTGACATGACGAGGGGCCTCCCTCGGGACCCGTGGCCGGCCCCGGCGGCAGACGCGCCGTCGGCGGCCACCCCGGCCAATACCGCTCCGGCCGCTCCTCCGAGATTGTCCCTTCGGGGTGGGTCCATCCTGACCCATCCCCTCGGGATGGGCTGGGAATCCCGGCGAGGGTCCGAAGCCGGAAAGAGGAGCCGTCCGCGGGGTGTGCCCGACCTTCGCCGGGACGCAGACTCGCACTCCGGGGAGAAGGGGTCCGGACGTGGGCGCGACCATCCTGATCGTGGAGGACGATGCAGCCCAGCGGGAGATGCTCCTCGGATGCCTCGAGGAAGCCGGGTACGACTGCATCGGGGTCGAGGACGGGGTGGGAGCGCTCGCCGTCCTGGCTGGCCCCCGCCCACCCGATGCGCTGGTGCTGGACCTCGTGCTTCCCCGGCTCAACGGCCACGAGCTGCTCCAGGAGCTGGCCGCGCGCGGGGAGCGCCACCTGCCGGTGGTGGTGGTGAGCGGGTTCGGACCCGTGTCGCGGTTCTCCGAGCGGCTGCCGCTGGTCCGGGCCGTGGTGCAGAAGCCGCTCGAGCTCCGGGCGCTGCTCGATGCGGTGCAGAGCTGCATCCGCCGTCCGTCGACCGAGCTCGCCCCGTCCTGACCGCCGGGGTGAGGGGGAGTGGGTCCCGAGCGCATGCTCACCTTCCCGCCGGGCGCCGGAGCGCTGCCGGGGCCCGGGCGCCGGGCCTAGACTTGGGCTCGATGGCGCACCCTCGTTCCGGCTCGAGCGTCCCCGGAGTCCTGGTCCTCGTCCTCCTCGCCGCCGCATGCGACGTCGGCAACGGCGGCCAGGGTGGCTTCACCGCCTCCGATCCGACGACCGACCTCGCCCGTACGGCCATCGAGGCGCACAACCAGTTCCGGGCGAACGCGAGCCCGAAGCCGAGTCCGGCGCTGCCGGCGGTGCAGTGGTCGAGCCAGGTGGAGGCGGTCGCCGCGGCGTGGGCGGCCAACTGCGTCTACAAGCACAACGCCGCCCGCGGGAACCTCGGCGAGAACATCGCCGCGGACGCGCCCCCGGGAGCCTGGCCCACCATCGCCGAGGTCGTGCAGGCCTGGGCCTCCGAGGCGCAGTGGTACGACTACGCCTCCAACGGCTGCTCCGCGCCGCCCGGCCAGGACTGCGGCCACTACACCCAGGTCGTCTGGCGGGACAGCACGCTCATCGGTTGCGCGTACGCGCGGTGCAGCACGAACTCGCCCTTCCCCGGCTACTCCACCTGGGACTTCTGGGTCTGCGACTACAGCCCGCCCGGGAACTGGGTCGGAGAGCGCCCCTACTGAGACCTCGCGGGAGGTGCGCAGGCGCCCCCGGTGACGTGCTGCCCCGGCGGCGAGTTCTCCGCGACGGACGCGCACGGAGCACGTAGCATCGGCCGGCTTCGACCTTCCCAGGAGGTCTGCCGTGCGGTGGAGCTGCGCCCTGCTGGTCCCGTGCCTCGCCTGTGCCGGAGGAGCCGCCTCACCGCCGGCTTCGACCCGG
>Ga0335082_10002716_pt1 | contig 19100 bp, 34 predicted proteins | sample Lox_Sample_41_FD_206718 | JGI IMG/M metagenome (GOLD analysis project Ga0335082, IMG submission 206718) | Soil microbial communities from Loxahatchee National Wildlife Refuge, Florida, United States - Lox_Sample_4.1 | ecosystem: Environmental > Terrestrial > Soil > Wetlands | place: USA...
TTTCAGGGGGGCAATCTTTGCCGGGGGCATTTTCTGCCGGGGGGGTAGGTGTGGCGACCACGCGGTAGCGGTTGCATCCGCCCGGCCCGGAGTTGAAGTCCACGGCCAGCTCGCCTATCTCGATCAGCTCAGAGACTGCGATGCGCACGGCTCGCTCCGTCAGGTTGGTCTTGCGCTGGAGTTCCTTGTTGCTCGGCCACGCCCAGGCGTCCGGGGTGTTCATACAGTCCGCGAGCGCGAGCAGGACGAGGCGAGCGCCGTGGCGGGACCGCGAGCGGGTCCAGACCCAGTTCATGACGCTGATGGCCACCCAAGGCCGCCTTCCCGATCACGCGTTCACGGTTCCTATCGCTCATGCTCTCCATAGTGTACTATCATAACGGAGAACATGAAGGAAGAACATAGCGGAGGCCCCGACCGTGGAGCAACTTGAACTGCCCCCCTGGTGTGGCATCATGGATTCCATGGGCGTCACGCCGGAAGTGCGCGCCCGGCTGACCAAAGCCGGCCGGGCCTACGACCGCGCCCGGAAGCAGTTTGACGACGCGCGCACCGAGCTCGTCGCCGCCATCGTCGCCGCCCGCAAGGACGGAACCCTCATCGAGGACATCGCCGCGCTGGTGCCGTACCGGCAGACGCAGGTCAACCGCGTTCTTGAGGCTGCGGGCCTGACCGAGAAGCGCGCCAAGCCCGACGCCTGACCGCCTGTGTTGTCCATGGTGGTTCCGTCCACTCCACCCGACACTCACCGCACTCCCCCCTTCCATCCGACTGTCCTCCACTGCCACCTGTTGCACGCCCCGAGAGGACACATGGAACAATCCGTGCCCCGGCGGTAATGACAATGGACAGCCCTGGGATGCCGGCAGCGGCACAAACGGCGGATCACGCTGACCCCCCTGCTGTCGCGGTCTCACGCTTGTAGCCGGCAGCAAGGACGGCGCGGGCGAGCGTGAGAAGGCCGTCCTCGTACACCATGTAGCGCGCCTCCGTGGCCTTGAACACGGCCACCAGCGCGTCAACCTCCGGCTCCGGCCTCCAGTTCGCCTCGTCGGCCAACCGGGCGAGGTACCCGGCGTACAGGCGCAACTGCTGGACCGTGAACGACTCCTGTGGCTGCACGATCCTGACGGTCGGTTCGGGGCCGCTGCGGTCGATCTCGACCTGGCCGGGCGCGGTCACGCTGCCCCCTCGGTCTCGGCCCTGACCGGAGACCTGGCATCCAGGCGGTACTCGTTACACCCGCAAGCAGGGTGGAGCTCACGCAAGCATTCTTCTTTGCCTATCCCGATCTCGTGATCGTCTAGGGGATGACTACACAGACAGAGGTACACGTTCACGCGGCGGCCTCCGATGTGATGTGGTCGAGCAGGCGAGCGCCTACGAACTCCGTATAAGCCGGGGGGATCGCCTCGGTCAGTTCCTCGCGGGTCGTCCAGTCAATCCCCATGACCCGGCGCCACTCAGCCACCCCGATGTGCCCCGTCTTGGCGCGCATCCACGCGGGTGTCCCGTGCCCGGCAATGCTGATCGCATGGCCGACATGCCGGTGCGGCATCTCGAGGCCGAACGCCCGCCAGCTTGTCTCGAACCACCGCTCTCGTTTCAGGTATCCGATGCCGGGGAGTTCGAGGCCGAACATGCAGCCGCACAGCCGGATGTCCGGCCGGAGCGGGGTGTCGGGGACGTTCTCCATAACCCACGGCACCGTCAAAGGGTCGAGCAGGTCGCGGGTCGGGCCGATCAGGTCCGGGTACTCCTTCCCGCGGCGCCGCTGGCTCAGCGTGGCAGTCGCCCAGTTCTGGCACGGCGGCGAGGCATGGATTGCGTCGAACTGGGCGAGGAACTTCCGGTCGGCCAGCACCTCGAGCGCATCGGCCTGAATGAAACGGAACGGATAATTGGGCTGCGGCTCCTTATCGACGCCCGTGACGTGGAACCCGGCACGGAAGTAGCCCATGCCGGCTCCTCCGGCACAGCTATACAGGTCAAGCAGTCGCGGCCTCATGCAGCGTCGCCTCCCGTCGCCGCCTCTACCTCGGTCAAATGCAGGACAAGGCGCCCCTTCGGGTACGGCTCCCCGATCGTGCAGAAGATGCCAGTGACGTACCGCGGGCACTCGTCGTCCTCGAGCACGCCTGCCGCGACGATCCCGTCAAGACATGCCTTGGCGCTCGGGGCGCACGTGTTCTCCGCGTCGCGGCGCCTGCGGAGATTCGGCGGCTGATACTCGGCGACGACAGAGACACGCTGGAGCCGGGGCAGCCGAGCCTGGCGGGCCATGACGGTCGCGGCGTCTTTCAGGGCCTGCGTCTTGCGGTGCCGTGCGGCCCAGTGTTCGCGTCCGTTCAGCGACAGGAGCGGCAGCCCGGCGGGTAGCTTGAGCGTCCACGTCCGGCCCTGGAGACCCGCTGCGGGCACGGGGCTCGCACCCACACCCGCAGCGGGCGTTCGTGTCCGTCCCCGGCCGGAGGGAGCGGGCAAACGGCAAGCCGTAGCAGGGTCCGCTCCCGCCGGGCCGGGGTCCGGCCTCCTCGCTGCCTGCCGTCCGCTCGGCTGCGAGGACGACGAGGAGCCCGGCACCGCGTCGGGGGATACGGTGCCGGGCCGTCCGCGCGACCCGGGGGGGAGCTGGGTCGCGCGGGCACCGCGGCGGCGTACGGGGGCAACGCCTGCCGCGGGGTCGTGGACGTGGCGGCCACCGGTTGATGATTCGGCCGCCACGCCGTCCAAGGGCCCGTGGCACTCATGGCCGCAGGCGTCGATCTCATCCTCAAAACACGTCTCGCACGCGCCTCGGTCGCACACGTCGCTGATCGCTGGCTTCAGGTCGTTAGTCACAGGGCCGCCCTTCCTTCTGCGGGCTCCCCCACAAGGTCCGCGGCCACGACTCATACGGGATCGCGCCGATGGCCGTGAAAACCGGCCGGGTCAACTCCCTCAGGGCCTCCACGTCGGTTCCTGCGACGCTGATCGCGTGGCCCAGCAGGACGATGCACGCGTCGAGCAGCTGTTCCTCGCTGAGCGCCTCGGCGGCGTCGAGGACGGCCATCTCGTTAGCGGTCGGCACCTGTGTTTTCCCGTCGCCTACCACCGGAGGCCTCCAGCCTCACGCTGCTGACGCTCGAACCTGGCGACGATGGCGGCATGCTCCGGGGACTTCGCGGCGATCTCGGCGTGCAGCCGGGCGACAATCTCAGCCGGGGATTCCACGTCGTCCTCATCCCGGACATACGGGCGGGACAAGGCCTCTAGGGGGGTGTAGTCGTCGCGGCGGTTGAGGATCACCGGGGCGGGCTGGCGAAGCTCAGGCATCGCCGGCCCCCTGGTGGATGTCCCAGGCTGCCCGGCCCGCGCGCTTGACCGCTTCGATGCCGGCCTCGTCTTTACGCTGCCGTTCATACCGGGCCGCGGCCTTGCGTTCGACGCCCACTTCCCGGCCGGCCGGGGCGACAGCTACGCCCTGGTCGCGGAGCTGGCAGAACCGTTCGTACCGTTCGATTCGTTCCGCGCGCCGCGCCGCAGGACTACCCCGCAGAGGCTCCGGTGTCCCGCCGGTCCTGGTGGCTTCGGACTTGGCCGGGTCGCCGCGCCACACGTAGTCCTTATGCTCACCCACCTGGTACGGGTTGCCCTGCCCCATGGTGCTGTAGGTGACCTCGATGCGCTTCACGTCCCGGTCCTCCTCGCCGCCAGGTCCACAGGCGCGGCCTGCGGGCGGGACGGCCCCGGTTTCGGCGTCGCCGCGAACAAGATCCGCTTCGTGTACACCAGCCACGCCCCCGCCCCGACCACGCAAGTGACCTGGAAGCCGCTGACCACGATCGCCGTCACGGCGATAGCCCCCGCGCTCAACGGTCCTCCCGGTAAAACACGCCGGCGCACTGCCGGAGCATCGCGGCCCGCCAGTACGCCCCGTCCTGCCGGGCATGCGCGTCGTGGCGGCGCTGGTTGAGATGCACCACCAACCCGCCCGCGGTGGCGGACAGCAGCGCGGTGAACAGGACAGCGAACACGATCACGGCTACCTCTCCTCGCTAGCGAACTGTTCTTCCAGCCACCGCAGGTACCCGGCGTCGCGGACGCCGCGGGCTATCCCGGCTGCCCATGCCCGGTCCCGGCGCCTGTCCTGCCACGCCTGGACAGCCCAGCAGGCCCCGGCGAACAAGCCAGCCACGGCGGCGATAGCGGCGTAGATGCCTGCGATCCAGATGGTCGGCCACATGGTGGGGTCCTGGCCGTTCATGAGCATGCCGCCTCCCTGGGCCAGCGTCGGGCCCGGCGCCTGCCGTGGGTCTCAGCGGCGATGACAACCACGGCGAGCGCAGCAGCACCAGCGCTGGCGATGAGGGTCAGCAGAACCCAGTTCGGCCGGTTCACGCTGCCACCGCCTCGGGCGACTCGTACAGGTACCGGGCCTCAGTCTCGGACCGCCACACCTCAACCCCGCCGAACAGTGTCATCGACACGAGGCGCGGGTCCGTGCCCTGCGGCAGCCAGAAACCCCGCTCCCTCATCTCAGGGTCCCTACGCTCGGCCCGCCCGTGATCTCCCGTCTGCGCGGTGCCACACAACAGGCTGCCGTTAGCTGCCGTCTTCAGGACCGGGTTGGAAGTGCCACCCATGCCCCGGGCTACTACGTGCTGGATCTGTCCGCCATGCATGCCGAGCCAGATCCCGCAGCATTCACAGCAGGCGTCGAACGGGTCTCCCCCGCCAGCCCTGGTACGGACAAGCTTCCTGACACGCGGACTGAACCCGGTCACGCCCCCCACCTCCCGGTACCTCGGTACGCGTCAGCGACAGACTTAGTAAGCGACTGCTGGAACGAACCCTGCTTACCGAGCGTCCGCAGATGATCCGACGCGGCCTGCCGGGCAAGCTTCTTCAGCCGGTACTCGGTTTCCTGGTCCGCGATCTGGTCCTCGATCCACGCTTGCTGGTAGGCGACCGTGGTGCGCACCCCGTCGAACACGCCGACTTTCGGGCACTCGGGACTGAGCTGGGCGTGGCGTTTCGCGGCGTCGCGGGCCTGCTCGGCTTCAAGTTCGGCGTCGCGGGCCTTGCGGAGCGCCTCCCGCGCCTCATCCAGGGCATCCCGGTAGGTCTCAAGCCGCGCCTCAGCGCCGACCGGAGTGTCCGGGTCATAGGCCGGCAGCGCACCGGGATAGTAGGAGGCGCTCACTTGCTGCCACCCTCATGCGGCGTGCCAGTGCCGGGCTGCGTCACCTCAGGCCAGTCGGGCGGATCCTCGACAGGCAGTGACTCGTCTGCGGCGCTTCCCTGGACGACGCGTTCGCCGTCCTCCGTCACATCCTCGTGCTCGACCTCGCCCGCCACGGCGTCCGGGTAGTCGGGCTGCATGTCAATCGCATCCTCGGACCAGTCGCTCCGCACCCCCTCGTCAGCGGCCATCGCACGGGTCAGCTCAGCCGACTTCGGCAGCAGCTTGAACAACTGCCGGATGGCGGTCTTGCGGGCCATCGCGTCGTAGTCGGTCTTCCACGGCCCGTCGTCCTTCGCGCGGGACCGCAGGCGGATCTTCTCGATGTCGGCGCGGGACATCACGATGAACGCCGCGCCGCCGTTCGTCATCGTCGCGACCGCGTACCAGGCGACGACCGGGCCCCGGTCGTTCTTCAGCGACGGCTTGTGGACCAGCCGCGGCTCCAGCCCGTAGGCGTAGTCAAAGTCGTCTTCCTGGTGCACCGTCTGGGCGTCCAGTGACCGGGCCAGCGGCGACTGCCAGAACAGTTTCACCATGCCCTGGTAGCCGATGATCAACTGGACTTCGTAACAGTTCTTCCGGCTGTTCCGGAACGGCAGCAGGTACGCCTCGCCCGTCACGCCCGGCTCCAGGCCGAGCTGCGCGCATGTCATGATCGCGCCGCCGAACGACTGCGGGGTGCACTGCGCTAGCAGCGGGGTGCGCCGCACCTCGGTCAGCATGATCCGGGCGAGCCGGTCGGCGTTCAGGTGCCGGGGCAGGGCGCGGGCGATCTCGCCTTTCATCTGCTCGATGAACTGGGTGACGGTCTGCGGGCCGCCGTTCCCGTTACGCTTGGCGACCTCCCCGCCCTGCTCGGCTTGTTCTTTCTGGCTGCGCACGCGGTCGCGCAGGTTCCCGTTGCCGCTCACTTGGTGCCTCCTGGCACTCGAAGAATGCGGGCCCTGAAAGCCCGGTAGGTGTCTGGGTGGTCCGCCGCGAGAGCCTTGACGTCGATCGCGGGAACCAGGTGCGTGTACTTCGCGGCCAGGTCCGGGTGCGCGGCCTCGAACCGCTTCGATGCGAAGGTGCCGTTCTGCTTGCGGGTGAACAGCGTCTCGCCGTCCCACACCGCCGCCTCAGCCTCGCCGAGCAGCAGGGCGAGCTGATTCGACACCTCAGCCGCCCGGCTTTTCAGCGTCTCGGCCTCGGTGGCGATCCGGTCCCGTTCCAGCAGCAGCGGCGCGACCTGCGCCCGGTCGATGACAACCTCCGCGCCGGGCTCGGCCTGCCACAGGGTGGCCATCAGGTCGGTGACCGCGCCGGAACCGTCCACCGGGGGCGGGTTCCCGTCCAGGACCCGCTGCCAGAACGACCGGGCCATGCCCGTCACGTCGGCGGCGAGTTCCTCATCGGCCTCAACCCGGTAGTACCGGTCGTCGTTCCCGTTGATCAGCACGCCGACATGCGCGTGCCGGTAACCGGTCACCGACAGGTACCAGTGGGTCTGCAGCGCCTCCGTGTCCGGCACACCGTCCGGGTCACCCGACGGCCCCCAGTCCCCGGCCTTCCATGCGGAGCGGTTCTTGATCTCCAGCAGGCACGGCCCGTCCGGGCACCCGGCCACCTGCCGGTCCAGGTTCGCCAGCCGCCACGGCTCCGACTCGTGCCGGATCAGCCCGACCCGGCGTGTCTTCACCCCGTGGACCTCAGCGAACCTCGCAGCGATCAGCGGCTCGTGCAGGTGCCCCCACATCGCCGCCCGTTCCAGCGCCTCACTCCGGGGGATCTCCGGCAGTTCACCGCGCTTGTCCAGGTACAGCTCGTACGGGGACGTGTACTTGTCCATGCCGAGCAGCGCGGCGATGTCACTGCCGCCGACACCAGTCCGGCGCAGCGCCAGCCACTCCTCCTCGGGAATGTCTGACGGTGCCAGCAGCACGCCGGTCGGGGTGACCTTCCGGGCGTTCACGCTGCCACCGACCCGTCCCGCCCGGAGGCGAACTCGGCGTAAGCAGACCCGCAGTACCGCCTCACCGCGGCGATCAGGTCCCCGGTCGCCCGCCGGATCGCGGAGAAATCCGCCCCGACCTCATGCCGGCCCGACGCGTACGGCTCCACCAGGTGCCACAGCCTGGACTGTGCCTTCATGACCTCCCCGCCGCCAACCATGGGCCACGGGATCTGCTGGGTCCGCCGGCACACCTCCCACCCGTAATTGACGACCTCGGCGTACGTCTCCGGGGTGATAGCCCCGGTCTCGGTGATGTTCATAGCTGAATCGCCTCCCCCGTCCCGTCGCCGGGCGGCAGCGCGGGCACGCGCCACGCCGTCGTGTGCTCCCATTTCGTCGCCGTCCCGGTCGCCACCCCGACCCGCCGCATGTATTCGGCGTACTCGCGGGCCCAGCCGAAGTTCCGGTCGTTGGCCGGCGGGTCGGGGATCTGGGAGACCATGGCGCGGGACAGGTCGGAGGGCGGCATCGGCGGAGGCGGGGCCGGGAGAAGGGGCGGCTCGGGAACCCGCCGCGGTTTGTCCCGCTCACCCCACCGCGCGGTCTCAGCGGACGCGGCTCTCGCCTCGGCTACGGCCCGCGCCTTCAATGCGGCGAGAGTTTCCGGCGTGTCAATCCCGTGCGGCCGGTAAGCCGGGGCGGGCAGGGCCGCAGTCGGCGTGTCCTCTGCCCTGTCATCCCAGGCGGGTTCCAGGTTGCCGGCACGGCCGGCCGGAGCAGCGTCCGTGCCGCGCCGCCCGTAGTCACGGCGGAAAAACTCCCGGATGCTCACGCCGCCACCTCCGCCTTGCCGGGACGCGCCCAGGACGCCATGTGCGCCTTGTACGACGCCATCTGCGCCCTGTTCACGTACACCGCCGAGTAGCTGACGGCCGGGCCGAAGCTCCGTTCCGTCTCGCTGGAGAAGTCGCCCCCGGTGACCTCCGAGCCGATCATCCCGGCGATCCGGTATGCCTCGTCTTCGCCGTCCTTGTCGTTCTCACCGGGGATGCAGTAGCGGATCTCAGCGGTGAGCGGGATGGGGAGGTCGGGGTGGTTCTCGATGAAGCGGGCCGCGTCCCGGAGTCCCTGGGCGAGGCGGGCGTGCATCCCGCTGTCTGCGGCTAGCGCCTTCTCGTGGTCTGTGAAGCCTTGCATTTCCTGCTCCCTTGGTATGCTCTAGTTACTTGCTCCCGCTTCTGCCCGCCGCTTGAGACCGGCGGGCAGACGCATGTCCGGGCTAGGCCGCCACCGTGTCGGGCATGAGGTCCTCGACCGTGCAGCCCAGGGCGGCGGCGAGACTCTCGACTGTCTCGGCCCTCGCGCCGCGCTTGCCGCGTTCCAGGAGAGACACGTAGGTCTGGTGGACGCCGGCGCGTTCGGCGAGTTCGGCCTGGTCTAGGTCGGCCATGACGCGCCGGACCCGGAGTTTGAGCCGGTCAACGGTGATCTGGCTGTTCGTCATGCATTAAGACTAGCCGGGTAGGTGCGAGTAGGTCAAGCACCTTCACACCACCTGCTCATCGCAGATCGGTAACGGCCCTTCCGCTGCCGGAAATTTCCCCGTACGCGAGGCCGTGTTACAGCAGCACGCCCTCTAGGTGCCCGTTCACCACGAGCCCGCCAGGCCGCCGGGTCGCGTGAAGGTGCATTACCTGGCAAGTACCTTACCAATACCTTCGCAGATTCCTGCTACGATCACCTCCTGCCCATACGTCCCATACGTAGGGCGCGTTTACATACGTCACAAGGAGGAAGTTCGTTGGCCGAGTTCAGAGTCGGCGACATCCAGCCCAATCCGTTCCGGCACATGGATCGCTACCCGATCCGCCGGGACAAGGTGGAGTCGCTGAAAGAGTCAATGCGTAGCACGGGTTTCTGGGACAACGTGGTCGCCCGCGTTACTGGTGACGGCGAGCCGCAGATCGCCTACGGTCACCACCGGCTGACCGCACTCAAGGAGCAGTACGGCCCGGATGAGACCGTGACGCTCATCGTCCGCGATCTTGACGACGATCACATGCTCAAGATCATGGCCCGGGAGAACATGGAGGAGTGGGGCACCTCGGCGGCTGTGGAGCAGGAGACTGTGCGAGCAGTCGTCGAGGCGTACGCCGAAGGCAAGATCGAATTGCCGCAGGCGGGCGTAGGGACGAATCCGGAGTATATTCGCTACGCTCCGTCGTTTGTTACTGGCGAGTCACAACCGCCCGGCGCGGACGGGCCGGTTCATCCCTATACGGCTCAGGCCATAGCTGAGTTCCTGGGATGGGTGGGACGCAGCGGTCGGCCGAGCGAAAAGGTAAGTAACGCACTCGCTGCGCTCCAGTTCATCGAGGAAGGGATTCTTTCCGAGGAGCATTTCGATGGGCTGACTACGAAGCAGGCAGAAGCAGTCGTTGCGCAGGCGCGACGCGTTAAGCAAGAGCGCGAGACGGCCGCGAAGCTTGCGGAACAGGAAGCCGAGCGCGCCCGGAAGCAAGCCGCAGAAGCTGAGCGGCAGCGCGCCGAGGCGCAACGCCGCCAGCGCGAAGCGCAGGAGCGGGCGGCACGAGCACAGGCCGAAGCAGATCGCCACCGAGAGGAAGAATACGCCCGGCAGCAGCAGGCCGAAGCCGAACGCCGCCGCCAGGAAGCGGAGCGCGCCGAGCGACAGCGCCAGGCATCAGAAGCTCGCGCGGCCCAGCAGCGTGAAGAAGGACGCAGGGCAGCATCAGTGGTCGGTCGCCACGTCAGTTCAGGCATCCGCTCCGGGGAAGTCGGTTACAAGAAGGCGGCCGAATCGGCCTACGACGCCGGCTATACGCCACCCCCCAGCAGGCCGAAGATGCCACCCCATATCGACGACTTCGCAATGAAGCTCGCGGCGAGCCTCAATAAGCTTCTCGAGCCGGACATCGACCGCAACGTCCATGCGCGGGACCTGGAACTGTTCATCCAGTTCCGCGAGCATGCGCAAGACCGCTCCCGGGATGAAGTCGCCCAGGTACTGCGCGAAGTCTCAAGCCGGGCGCTTAGCTATGCCCAGCGCATCACTGACGCTGCAACGGAGCCCTATGCGGCTTACATAGTCGAGCCCGTCGCCGAACTGCCTGCGGGAGGTGCCTGACCGTGACTACGCAACGGGAGAGGCGATACGTCGAGGAACTGGCGCAAGCCGCCAAGTCCCTCTTCGAGCGCGGCAACCCGACCCCAGACGCAGAGGCTATCGCGGCCGGCCACTTCCAGGAACGCCTGTTCGGCGGCGCTGCGGTCGAGGACGTGCGCAAGAAGTTGATCAGGATCAGGGACATCCTCGCCGAGGACTACGAACTGCCGGTGACGCTTGTCAGTCGCGTGTATTACACCCGGTTTCGCAAGCGTGACCCGGTATCGCTCTCCGATGCACGCCTGTGCCTTGCGCTCGGGTACGGCAAGAAGGCTGAAGGTATCCACATGCAGACCGGGCCTGATGACCTGATCTGGAAAGCTGCGCACGAGCAGAATCTCTCGGCAGCAGCAGGGAAGTGGAAACGCGCAGCTGATCGCACGGTCGAAGCCTACGACGCTGGCAGGATCACCAAAAAGACCGCCGCAGAAATTCTGTTCGACGGCAGGCGCAAGATGCAGTCGGACCAGCCGATGCTTCTGACTGAACTCGAAGGTCCAGACATCGTGGGCGAGATCGAACGGGAACGTCTGGCCGAGATCGAGCGCGCCCGGCAGGCCGAACTCGAAAGCGGGGAAATCGTGGAGGGGGAGGTGGTAGACGTTTCATGAGAGACAAGACGGTCAAGGACATCCTTGACAGTCATGAGCCAAGTTGCGGGGAACTGGATCGCCTTGAGAGCGTTCGTCGCGGCACTCTCAGGATGCTCATCAAGGGAATCAACGCCGATGACCGGCCGTTCCGCTCAGGCGAGCGAGAAGTCTATGAAGAACGCGTCTCCCTCATAGAGCAGAAGCTCCGTCAGGCTGGCAGGGAATTGGACGGCGTATAGCCGGCGTCGTGTGGCCCCCGGTGATCCTCGCGCTGGGGGCCACCTCCTTCGAGGGTGCGCTCGATGAGGACGGCGATCCAGTTGGTGAGACTCCTGCGGTCAGCCTGCGCGGCCTGGGAGGCGCGCTCCCATAGTTCCTGTTCAAGCTTGACGTGTACGTGGCGTATGGTCACCAGATCATTCTATGAGCAGGTAGTGACAAAGACCGCCCCTTCACGCACCTACCCGCCGGATGCTAACGTCACAATCACGTCTCATCCCGCGCCGGGCGGGCATTAGGTATGTACTTATGTGAAGGTGTGATGCATGGACCAGCGCCCGGAGCAGCCGCCCGAAGGCAAACTCATAGCCGACGCCGCAGCCCGCATGAAACTGTCCATCCGCGAAGCCGCGCGCCGAGCAGGCATTAGCTACGGAAGGTGGCGGCAAGTCACCCAGGGTTACCAGAATGTCTCGCCGGGCAGTTACGCGCCCGTTCGCGCACCTGCCCGGACACTGGCAAGAATGGCCCAGGTGGTCGGCATCCCGGCAGAGGCGATGGAGACCAGCGGCCAGCGTCCCGACGTAGCCGAGGTCATGCGCGAGACCACCCGCCGCGAGACCGCCCCGTCCCGTGACCTGCCGCCCAACTTCCCCGGCGTCACCCCCGCGATGGCAGCGGACAGCCGCCCCTACACCGACGCCGTGCGGGACCTGGTGCAACTCGCCCGCACCCACCACCCGGACGGCATGCTCGACGGCCGCCGCGTATTTCCCCTCGACCGGCGCGGAGCATTCTACTGGGACGCGTCCCTGGCCCTGTTCCCGGACTCCGAGGAGGCCGTCATCCAGCTGACGGCTCTCGCGCTGGCGCACGCCGCCCAGCGGGACGCGGCCGGCCGGGAAGGCAGCTCCGCCACCGGGTTAATCCGCGCACGTCACGGCATGGCCGCAATGCGCGCCTGACGCGCCCCAGGGTGCGCCAGTGAACGTCTAGCCAGTACGCGCGCCGCTGAGACTGGGGGGTCTCACGTGGCGTCACAATAAACATATGGGTGCTGATCAAGGGGAGCGCGGAAAGACGCTCCTGGGGAGGACCACCATGTCCGGAGCGACGGCAGAGCAGCCGGCGTACCAGCCTGAACGGACGCTGCAGGAATGGGCGGAGGTGCTGTGCGACCTCCAGGCCCCCACCCTCGCGGCCCTGGAACAGGTCAGCCGTGCCGTCGCCGCAGCCAGGGTGCACGAGGACAGCACCGAGCTCGTGATGGCACTGCACCGCCTGGCCGACCTCCAGGGGACGATGCTGGACGCTAGCCGGCTCCTCGCGCAGGCCGCGGTCGTGCAGTCGTTCGGGGAGTTCCAGGCGCGGGAACAGCAAGCCCAGCTGGCCGCCGTCCCCGACCCGGCGCCGCGCCGCGCCCGGCACCGCTCCCGGAAGCGTGACCCGGGCAGGCCCCTGATGCGGCCCGTGCCAGGCGTGCTTCCCCTCGGTGTCATCGCGGCGAAGGGGGTGTCGTGGGCGGGGCATCATGTCGCGGCGGCGTCGGCTATCGCGGCTGCGACGGTGGCGACGACCGCGGTGCTGATTCCCGGTTCCCCGGTGTCGCCTCTGGGCGGGGGTTCCGCGTCTACGTCTGGCCCGGCCCCTGCGGCGTCGGTCGTGGGTGCCGTGCCGATCACGGGGCCGCCGGGGATCGTTTCGGCTGTTACTCACCCGTCGCCGGCCCGGCTGCGGACGTTGACGGCCCTGGGGCCGTCGTCGATGCTGCCGTACCTGCCAGCCGTAGCCCCCCCGCCCGGTGACAGCGGGAGTCAGGGTTCAGCACCGCAGCAGGAGCCGGGGGTCGTGTCCGGGATGCTGACGGTCCCGGTGACGAGCCTTGACGTGACCGGCTCCGGCGTAGGGCAGCTCACCATAAGTTGCAGTGGCGGGGAATGCCCGTGGCACCTGATCGCCGGGGGCCCGCTGTCCGCTGACATGCGATCAGGGACGTTGCAGGACGGGGAGACGGCCACGATCACGATCACATGCGACCCCTCCGCCCTGGTGCTCGGCGGCTCGGAGACGGTCACGGTATGGCCGGGAGACATCCAGGTCGCCGTCACCTGGTCTGCGCCTCCGCCGCCGTCACCCGCCCCGACGGACGCGCCGACCGTCACGCCGCCCGCCACGCCGACAGCACCCCCGACGTCCTGAGCGGAAAACGTCCCGGGACCGAAACCAGGCTTCCCACCGCCAAAAATCTGCCCACGCGGGAGGGCGTAATACGGTGCGCTCACGGAAACCCGTTCAGCACCACGAGCCGTACTACGTTACGCTTTCCCGCCATGACCAAGCTCAGTCAGATCATCGCCGTCGAGAAAGGCGTCAAGTCAGACGCCACGCGGCGCGTCACCGACCTTCACCGTGATGTCCAGAAGCAGCCACTGCTCTCCGGTATCTCCCGCAGTTACCGTCCCCGCGACGAAGAAGGCGACCACCTGCCCCCGGAGTCGACCCGCGTCCAGGTCAAGGCGGACGACGTTCTCGCCGAGGCGGCGCAGGTCCTCACCCGCCTGTTCGACGTGACCCTCACCAAGGACACGGCGAACTGCACCGCCGCCGCTGATGTCGCGGTGAACGGGAAGGTACTGCTGAAGAAAGTCCCCGTGACTTACCTGCTGTTCCTGGAGAAGCAGCTCACTGACGTGCACACGTTCGTGGCGAAGCTGCCGCTGCTCGACCCAGCGGAGGACTGGGAGGACGCGATCGACCCGGTGACGGGCTGCTGGAAGACACGCCCGGTGCAGACGGTGCGGTCCAAGAAGGTTCCCCGTAACCACCAGGTCGCGGCGGCGACGCCGCAGCACCCTGAGCAGGTGCAGGTCTACACCGAGGATGTCCCGGTCGGCGACTGGACGACGGTGAAGTTCAGCGGCGCGCTCCCGGCCACGCGGGTGCGGCAGCTCCTGGACCGGGTGGAGGAGTTGCAGCGTGCGGTGAAGTATGCCCGTGAGGAGGCTAACGGGACTGAGGTGAGTGACCGGCACGCCGGGGAAATCATCTTCGGGTACTTGTTCGCGGCGTAGTAGGCTCTGGCATTGAGCGCAAGCTGAGACTGAAGTTCAGCCTGAGCGGCACGGCATGGTCAGTTGGAGGTTCGAGTCCTCCCCGGGGCACCACGGGCCCCTGGTAGCCCAACTGGTAGAGGCGCATGCTAGCCACGAGATTCAGGCTCTCGCTCCAGCATCAGCAGCCCGCTTATCGCCAGATCGAACGACGGCAGGCGAAACTTCCGGAGGTTGCGAGTTCGACCCTCGCCCGGCCAGCCACGATGGCCGGTAGTTCAATGGCAGAACGCCGGGTCTAAGAGATGACCTGCCGTCTTAAACGCCACTGGCGTGCGACACGAGCGGAATAACAGGCCTTTATAAGCCAACTGTTATGGGAACAGTTCGGGGGCCCCGGATGGCAATGCCGGGGTCCCCACCGCTTGCCGGTTCGCAGTCTGACACTGGGCGATCTTCGCGAATGCCTCATCAGAGATCCGCATCCGTTCCCTCGTCGCCGCGAACTCGCTACCCACCCACCAGGCGGCGAGCATCGCGGCGCACCACGCGGCAATCCCCGACGCGAGCCAGTCTCCCCCGGCGCCCAGGACGATCGCCGAGCCGGTCCCGGCCCACGCCAGCCACCCCCGCCAGGTCAAGGTTTGAGCCCGACGCCGCCGAGGATCCGCGCGGTCCTGCCGTTCCCGGGCGGCATCATCGGCCAGCACCTCACATCACCCACGCCCCCGACCAGCCGCAACCCGGTGAAGAACGATGTGACGTCCTCGCGGCTGTGGTTCCGCCACGCCCCGAACATCGCCGTGATCCTCCCCGCCACCCCCTCGTCGTCGAAGGAAGCGCAGGAGATGACGAGGGCTGATCCTGGTGCCAGCGGCCCGGTGAATCCTGCCGCGACCGCCCTGGCCGTCTCCGCGGGCATCCTGGACAGTGTTCCGCTGAGCACCACGCAGACCGGCGCGGCGAGGTCGATGACTTCCCGCAGCGCCGGGTCGCCTAGCACCGTAGCCGGGTCCGTGAGGTCTGCCTCGACGGCTGCCAGGCCCGGTCCTCGCGCTTCCAGCGCCCGGATGTGGGCCATGACGACCGGGTCACCGTCCGCGTAGCAGACTGCTGCGGCGGGGATGACCTGCCGGGCGGCGTCGCGGACCGCCGGGCCGGCTGGCAGGCCGCACCCGACGTCAACGTACTGGGTGATGCCGTGGTTCCGGGCGAGCCACTGGACCGCCCCGTCACGGTGCCCGTCCCCGCAGATGAATACGCGGTTTTCCCGGGCGAGGCGCCGCATCCCCGGATGCCCGGTGGCGGGGTCGGTGAGGGCTTCGCCGGCGGCCCGGTCGGCGGCATAGTTGTCTTTCCCGCCGAGGAGGTAGTTCCGGACCCTGGCCACATCGGGGACGCTCGTGTCGAAGACCGGCATCGTCACGTGCCGCACGTGGTCTCGTGGCCCGGCGATCCGAGCAGGTACCCGCAATCGCCGCACCGGCCGGAGAGCGTCACCGACCCGTCGTCGCCGTCCGGGCGGATGCGGCCCGCGAGCTGCGCAGCCACTTCCTGTTCCTCACGGTTCGCTGCCTGTTCCGCAGGCATGGACCCTCCCTGTTTCGCTGCCACCTCGGGTTCCCCGCGGGGGCCGCGCCAGCCCTGGGAGATGGGGAGCGGGCCGGCGCGGCCCCGGGGCCGGGCGCGGCAGGCGCACACAATGGGGGGAGAGGGAGCAGCCCGCCGCCCGGCCGTTTAGAGCACGGGCACCCGGGGGGGATGGGCGCCCGTGCCCCGCCTGCGGAAGCTTAACCGTCCGGACGTGCCTCGGCGATCGCGGCTTCCAGGTCATCAAGCAGCTGCGGCAGCCCCCCGTCCCAGTCGTACCGGGCTTTGAACAGCTCGGTGCCGCCGGGGAGCGGGACGTGGCCCTGCCACACGCCCACCCGGTCTATCTCGTGGTGGGTGATGGCGGTGCCGGGATACCGGGATTCGAGGCCGGCTTTGCGGGTCTCGTCGGCCGGGGTGATGCCCCGTGCCCTGCGTTCGATCAGCGCCCGCATCGCGCCGGTGGCGCCCAGGCTGCTGTCCCCCCCGCCCGTCATCAGGCGGCTTTTTTCAGGTCGGCGAGGATCGCTGCGGCGAGTTCTTCCGGGGTCATGGCGCGCAGCGGGGGCTGGTCGCGGCCCTCGCGGTAGGCGCAGAGCACCCGGCCGGCGGGGAAGATGTCGTACCAGCGGCCGTATTTCCGCCGCAGCGAGCTGATGTCCTCTCCGGGGACATTACTGTCCGGTTCCGGCGCGTTAATGATCATGGGGAAAGGCCCCCCCTTCGGTACCGAAAGCATTCCGTCGATTCTGGTTTACGCCGTGTTCACAATCTGCGATAGTGATTCACGGGAGCGACCGGGAGCGACCGGGAGCGCACCCAGCGCACGCGGAAACAGCCGTGACGCCAGAGGGGTGGGGGTGCGGGAGTGATACCCGCAGGTATAACCGGTGATGTGCTGAGACGGTGGCGGCTCGCCCGCGGCTGGGAAACCCGCGACATGGCCGACGCCCTCGCCGCCGCATCCGAGAAACCCCTCCCCCCGGTCTCCGCTCTCATGCGGATGATCACCAAATGGGAGGCCGGCACCCGTAATCCCCGCGAATGCTACGTCCTGCTGTACCACCGCGTGTTCCCCGGGCTGGGCCGGGTGCCGCCGCCGGCCGGGATAGCCGTGTTCGGGGGCCCCGGCCAGCCGGCGGAACCCCCGCGCCTCGTCCCGGATGGCCTCGCCGGGATCCCCGCCCCGGCTGAGGTCATCGCCGAAGCCGACACCCTGATCGCCGGCGGCGCCGACCCCGCCCGGATCTGGGCGCTGCGCGAGGCGTACCTGGACAAGTGGCGGGCCGCACGCGACATGGCCGCCCTCATCGCCGCCCTGAAAGACGACACCAGCGGTGACGGTGACGTGCGGGCGGGCTAGGCGCATCGCGCGCCTCACCGCCGACCTGGCCGGGATCGTAGGCGAGCTGAGGGAGATCATCGAGCAGATCCGCGCCGAGGCGCCGGAGGGCACTACAGGAGACGCGGATCGTGAAGAAGAGGGGGCTTTAACGTGATCGCTGACGTGCCCGCAGGCGGCCAGGACGTCCCGGGCCTGCTGGCCAGCATCGACGCCCGCCTCGCCAGCATCGGCGGGGAGCTCGCCCGCCTCGAGGATGAGGAGATCCCCGGGGTGGAACGGCGCAGCGCTGACCAGGCCGCGGAGAACCGGCGGCTGACCTGGCGCATCGCCGTCGTCCTCGCCCTGGCTGCCGCGCTGGCTATCTCCGCGCTCGCCTGGTGGAACGTCCGGCAGGACGCCGGGCATAACGCGCAGCAGGACGCGCAGGAACGGCAGGTCGCCGCGATCGCCCGGGGCAACTGCATCGCCGCGAACCAGACCCGCGCCGCGGACCTGGCCGCCGAGGAGCGTCTCATCCCCGCCGCCCTGGGCGCGACCCGGGAAGGCCGGGCGGAGGCGGCGGTGATCCTGGCTGAGTTCCGGGCGAAGGACCGGCCGCGGCCCTGCCCCCGGTAGATCTGAGGCTTCCGCGGGGGTTTCGCGGCGTCTAGACTGGGCAGGCGCGCTAATCGCGCAGCGTCCCCGTCTGCGAGCCCTGCCGAGGCATTCCGTCAAGATGACCCCTTCGGGTTCCCGGCGGGGCCGCTGCGCGTTCAGCCCGCTAGCGACTCGGCGAAAACGCGCGTGATCGTCTCGTCCGCGTACCCGACCGCGTGACCGCCCACCTCGAGGACGGCGGTGGACCGCACTGCGGCGTCCGCGCCTGTGACCTCTTCCATCCCGCTCGTGGCCATGGCCCGCCGGTCGGTGCGCCGCATCCCGAGCCGGCCGAGGATGATCCCGGCCGGCTCAGCTCCGGCGTCAAGGTCCCGGCAGGCATCGAACGGGAGGCGGGCGGGAATCCAGACGAGGCGCGTGGACGCGGCCACGGTGCCGTCTGCGGCGACGAGCAGGCCGTGCCGCCAGCGGCATCGGTGCAGGGCTCCGGCGTCCAGCCTGTAGCTTTCCGCGTCCGTCAGGGCACGGTCCCCGTCCGCGAGGACCTTGATGCTCAGCTGGGTGCCGGACAGGTACTCCAGGATCCGGGTGAGTGGCTTGCTGCTGTTCTTGAGGACGGAGGCGAGGTAATCGCCTACGTCTTGCGGGCGGATACCTATATCGGCTAGCTGGGTGTGCATGCCCGTCACTCCTGCGGGTGATAGGAGGGTGGCGCTCGGGCGTGCGCCGCCGAGGAGTCGAACCTCGTACCTGCTGCTAAGATGCAGCTGCTCTGTCCGTTGAGCTTGCAGCGCTGGAGCGTTGGCGTGGCCGGGCATGCTGCGGTAGCGTCGCGGCCAGCAAGGACTACCGGGCTGTCTCAGCCTCGCCGCGCACGTCTAGGAACCGGGGCCGTCCGCCGTCTCGGGTTCGAGCGGGACGCCGTATGTGTCGGCCAGGGTGATGAGCTCGGCCTGCTCGACGAGCGGCAGCGTGCCGAAGAGGTCGGCCAGGGTCGGCCAGTAAAGCACCGGTAACTATCCGTAATAATGCGTGATAGGCGCCCTGGCGACGACGTGGCCACTCGCGCTTGAGGCGACTGCGCTGGCGGTGGCGGCGAGACCCAGGGCGATGAGGATGGCGGCGAGGATGCGCTTGGTCATGACGTGCTCCCAATGTGTAACTAGACGCTCACGGTAACACGACGCCAGCCCGCAGGGAATCAGCAGAGAGTCACCATGCAAGGTTTCCGGTCACGCCGCAGGCTGCCTCGTCCACGCGGCGAGCTTCTCCACGGCCCGCAGCTCCGCCAGCGCCTCGAGGAGAGCCTGCGCGTCCGCGGCGAGCTGCCGGGCAGCCGGCCCGGCCGGGCGGGCGTGA
>Ga0335082_10002717_pt1 | contig 19099 bp, 23 predicted proteins | sample Lox_Sample_41_FD_206718 | JGI IMG/M metagenome (GOLD analysis project Ga0335082, IMG submission 206718) | Soil microbial communities from Loxahatchee National Wildlife Refuge, Florida, United States - Lox_Sample_4.1 | ecosystem: Environmental > Terrestrial > Soil > Wetlands | place: USA...
TCCGCCACCAGCGCGACGTAGCACGCGAGGTTCTTGTACTTCGCGAACGCGAAGCCGCGGCCCGTGTGGCCGTCGCCCTTTGCATTCGGCTGCCACCCGGCGCGTTGCGCTGCGGCCTCGATCACAGCGCGCGCCCGCGGGTCCTTCATGTGGCGCAGCCGGAACTCGACCGGGTCGGCACCCGCCGCAGTCGCCAACTCGTCCATGAACGACTCGAGCGCGAACACGTTCGCATACGCGCCGAGCGTGCGCAGCGCCGAAGTGCGCAGCAACGCGCCCTCCAGGTAGTGCTTGCTGACCTTCTGATTGGGAAAGTCGTAGAGCGGAATCGCATTGCGGTCGGAACCGCCGGCCGGCTGGGGCACGTCCGCGGGGAACGGCGGAAACAGGGGCTTCTCGAGATAACTGCTGGCGAGCAGGCACGAGCCGTCGCCCGATCCGGGCCGGGTGTTGTGCGGGTGACTCCAGAGCTCGTGCGTCCAGTTGACGACGTTGCCGTGCGCGTCGAGCGCGCCGCCCATCTTCATGATCATCGGCGAGCCGTACGGCTCCCACATGAACTCGTCGTCGCGCATCCACTGCAGCTTCACCGGCCGGCCGCCGGTCTCGCGCGCGACCAGCGCCGCGTCGAGCGTAACGTCGTCCGCGCCGTTGTGGCCGTAGCAGCCCGCGCCTTCTGCATGGATGCAGCGGATGTTCGCAGGATCCAAGCCGAACACGCGGGCAAGGTCGGCACGCAGCGGAAACACGCCCTGGCTGTGGGTCCACACGGTGAGCTTAGACCCTTCCCACTGCGCGACGGAACACGACGGCCCGATCGAACCGTGCAGCTGGTAGGGACGGGTGTACGTCGCCTCGAGCGTGCGGGTCGGGGCAGGCGCCGCAGCCGACGCTTTCTCGTTGACGGTCGAATCGCGCGACGGGAACTTCGTCCTCATCAGCTCGAACAGCGCCTCGTTCGAAGGCGGCAGCGACGCGATCTCGCGCCACTTCACGCTCGCCTTCAATGCGAGGCGGGCACGGATCGCCTGTTCCTCGCGCTCGGCTGCAACGCCGAGGAAGCTGCCGTCGCGCACCACCGCGATGACACCGGGCATCCGCCGCACGCTCGCGGCGTCCACTGAGACCAGCGTCGCACCGGGTGACGGCGGCCGCACCACGCGGCCGAACACCATGACGGGCAGGCGCACGTCCTGGACGTAGACCGCACCCCCGGTGAATTTCTTCGGGATATCACGCCGCGGGATGCTCTTGCCCACCCACTGATGCTCCGACGGGGGCTTCGGCTTGGCCATCGCGGTGGCCTCGCGCTTGAAGTCGGCATCGGCCGCAAGGTCCCAGTACGTGACGTTCGCGCCGCCCCGACCCGCAACGGTTCCGTCGGTGACTTTCAGGTCGCCGGCGGGCACGCCGAGCTTCGCCGCCGCGGCGGTGATCAGGATCTCGCGCGCTTCCGCGCACGCGAAGCGCAGCGCGGTGCCGCTGTCCTGCACCGACAGGCTACCTGCGGTGTAGCCTTCGTTCGGCGTGCAGCTGGTGTCGCCGCTGACCACCGCGATGCGCTTCAGGTCGACGTCGAGCTCGTCCGCCGCGATCTGCGAGAGCGCCGTGCCTATGCCCTGCCCCAGCTCGATCTTGCCGGTGAAGATCGTCACAATGCCGTTGGGATCGACACGCAGCCACGCGTCCAGCATGCGGTTGGTGTTCAGGCTGCCAGGCAACGCGGGCTTGGCCGGCGCCTGTGCGAGCAACTCGGGCACAAGCGAGAAGCCGACGACGAGCGCGCCGCTCGCCTTGAGGAAGTCCCGGCGCGAAAGGGGCGCGTTCATGCCAGCTCCTTAGACGCGCGCTGCACCGCCCGCACGATGCGGTTGTGCGAGGCGCAGCGGCAGAGGTGGCCGTTCAGGGCCTGTTTGATCTGCGCCTCAGTGGGGTTTGGATTCGCATCGAGCAACGCCTTGGATGTCATCACCATGCCGTTGCCGCAGTAGCCGCACTGGCACGCCTGCTCCGCGATGAACGCGGCTTGCAGCGGATGGAGCTTGTCGGGCGTGCCGAGACCCTCGATAGTCGTGATATTCCCCTTCGCGGCGACAGACACTAGCAGCACGCACGAGCGCACTGGCTTGCCGTCGAGCAGTACCGTGCAGGCGCCGCACTGCGCGAGCCCGCAGCCGAACTTCGGGCCATTCAACTCGAGGTCGTTGCGCAGCACGTAGAGCAGCGGGGTGTCGGGCTCGACGGAGACGGTCTTCGTCTCGCCGTTGACCCGCAGGGTGAACTGCGTCATGCGCTTTCTCCTTCGGTCGACCCGTGCCGGTCTGGGATGCCGTGTGGGATGCGCAGATGGTACTCCTGCGTCGGCAAACGCAGGAATGCATACCGTCAAATCAACGAATCACCTCGTCGACGCGCAACAGAATCGACTCCGGCAGGACGACTCCAAGCGACTTGGCAGTTTTCAGATTGATCGCCAGACTGAACGTCGAAACTTGCTCGACCGGCAAGGCACTCGAGAACCTCCGACTCGCGATCAAGAGCAAGGTATACCTCGTGCGCTGGCCTGCCGCTTCCAGAGCTCGCTAACGTTTGCAAAGACCGGGCGCCGGCGCGCCAGGCGCGACGGGTATCCAACGGCAACGCCGTTGAGCGCTCCTGCAGGTCGGGCAGCTTACGCGCCATTGCCAACCGCGGAGGAGATGTTCACCAACGTGACGTGGAACTCAACAACAGCGTTGGCTGGAACGACTCCAGGTACCCCCTTGTCTCGGTAGCCCAGATGCGCCCCGACACGGAGACGGCGCTTCCCACCCACTCGCATTCCTTCGACCCCATACTCAAGCCCCGGAACCACTTGCCGTTCACCGAGCCGAAAGGAGCACGCTTGGTCTTCCTGGACCTTATCGCCACGGTTAAGAAAGAGGTCGTATCGAACATTCACAACACAACCGAGCTCGGCGGATGGTCCATCACCAAGCGTAATGTCTTCGTACTCGACTCCACCACGACCAGCTTTCATCTCTAAGCTGCCCAACGCTTCACATCAGCACCGGAGACAGTGGCGCGAAGCGACGCGCGCGTCCTCCGCATCGTTGGGTTCGGCGTCACTTTCCGGCTCACTTAATTACCTCATCCGCGCGGAGCAATATGGAGTTGGGGATGATGAGGCCGAGAGCCTTGGCCGCCTTGAGGTTGATGATAAGCTCATACTGAGTGGGTTGCTCGATCGGCAGACTGGCTGGCGTTGCTCCCCTTAGAATCTTGTCCACATATTCCGCGGTGCGCCGGAACATCGCTGTGGCATTTGGACCATATGCCATGAGCCCGCCGGCATCGACGAAGTCGCGAACTGTGTGCATATCAGGCAGCCTGTGTGCAGTGGCCAGCGTGACTAGACGCCGCTTATGCGCAAGCAGAGACGGATCCGGAAGTACCAGGACCGCTTGCGCCCTTCGTGCCGCTTGTTTGAACGCTCCCTCAAGATCGTCCGGTGCGCGCACTTCAAGTATTTGGACCTCGATACCGTGTGTCGATGCAAGGGCTTCGAGCGCTTTTGCCTGGAGGCGATTCATCGGGTGGTCGGGGTTTGTGATCACGGCCACCGTAGACAGCCGTGGGACGGTCTCACGCAGTAGTTCCAACCACTTGCCCCCGATATCGGCATATCCGTGCGAGAGTCCCGTCAGATTACCACCAGGGTGGGCAAGGCTTACCGCCAGCCCAGTACCAACTGGGTCGCCCATCGTCGCAATCACGATTGGGATCGTACTCGTGGCATTCTTCGCCGCTACCGCGCCGGGGGTGGAATAAGTGACAAGCACATCGATCTTGCGTGCGACAAGCTCGTTCATGAGGGCCGGGAGCCGGTCGATACGGCCATCAGCCGCGCGCGCCTCAATCTGCAAATTCTGACCTTCCACCCAGCCTAGCTCACGCAGGCGCTGCCAGAATCCTTCGACACCGTGTAGATGGTTGGCAGGGGATTCAGGATCGACAAAACCCACGCGCGCGATGCGGTGCGGTGGCTCCTGGCCTTGCGATAGCGAAGTGCCAGGCACGATGAGAGCACACGTAAGGCACCATGCTATCGCGGCGCCAACAAGCCCTCGAATCACTGAATCACCTCGGTGAATCTCTCGCATGTCTTCGCGGTGACGCCGAACGCTCGGCGCTAAGCAGCGCACCGCCGAGATGAACGGGCCGCGGCTGAATTCTGAAGAGCTGATCTCGGTGCAAGGGGGCGGGTCGACCTTGCGGACTAGCCGCGGGCTGAAGACTTGTTCAAAGCCACGGCGGCCCGAATGAGAGCCTTCAGAGCCTCCTCGTCCAGCTTGTCGCCTTCGCGGAAGTCGATGGCGCGCCTGACGTTGCCTTCGAGACTGGAATTGAAGAGGCCGGAAGGGTCCTTCAGGGAGGCTCCCTTGGCGAAGGTCATCTTCACGACATTCTTGTACGTCTCGCCGGTGCAGATCAGCCCGTTGTGCGACCAGACTGGAGTCCCTCTCCACTTCCACTCCTCGGCCACTTCGGGGTCTGCCTCCTTGATCAGGGCGCGGAGCCGGGAGAGCATCTCGCCCCTCCAGTCGCCCAGATCCTCGATTCTCGCGTCTATTAGCTCAGATGGAGACTCGGCGCTCTTCGGCTGGCTCTTCTTCATGTTACCTGCCTCTCCTTGGGTTGAGTTTCTCCCTTGCCTTGCGACGCGGCTGAGCCTCGTGAAGAGCATAAGAAACGCTAGAACCTTCGCCGCGTCAATCCCCGCGTAGCGGCGCACACGGGTCGGACGGACGCGAGCGGTCCAGGGTGTTCAGTTGCGCAGCCGACAAAGTGCCCAACGGTCGCATCAGCCGAACCGTTGGTACGGTTATGATGCCCTGCACGTCAAAACCACCGGAGCGTAAGAAATGAGCTGGGATAGAGATTTCGTATCGGGTACCTCGAAGGCTCGTGGTATGTGGCACCACCGTAACCAGAGCGCGATCTTCGTCGGCACTTGGTACACCGAGCACCAGACAAGGTCGAATCTTTGCGGCGAGACCGAGGTCGACAAGCCAAACCTCGCCTCGACGCGGAAGTCTCACCCCTTGCCCTCGCGGCGATCGTACTCCTGAAATAGCAGATCAGCGGCGTGTATCAATTCTTCGTCACTAGGCGATGAGTATGGAGTGCTCATCAGATTGGCAGCCGCCTTCCGGGGGTCCCATTCGAAGCGCATCCGAGCATTATAGAGAGGAGACCTAGAAACACGCGCAACGCCGCAATTCACCGGTGCGCAAGCAGCGACACGAAGTGACGCTGGTTGCGTGTCCGGTGCAACTGATTGTTCGGCGTCATACTCATCGCCATGAAAGTCTCCTGCGTCTAGCGAATAACTTCATCAGCGCGCATAAGCACCGATGGTGCAACGGTCAGGCCCAGGGCCTTCGCCGTTCTTAGGTTGATGACCATCTCCAGCTTGGTTGGCTGCTCAACAGGGAGATCCCTCGGTGCGACACCCTTGAGCACGCGATCTATGAAGTACGCAAGGCGCTCGAAGCTAGCACCGGCGTCGCTCCCGTAGGATGCGAAGAACCCGGCACGCGCGAACTCGGACGCCCAGGCGATTAGCGGCAGTCGGTTCGCAACGGCCTGTCGCGCAATGGAATCCCGCGCTGGCCAAAAGCCGGGGGAGTACAGCAGGATCGCCGCGGCCACTTTCTTCTGTTTGGCGACCTTGAACGATTCATTGAAGTCGTATGGCGTCTGCAGCTCGATCGGTACGACCTGAATCCCGAGGGAGCGGGCTGCGCTTCGCGCTGCCTCAAGCTGGCCTCGCCCGTAGGAACCGTACAGAACCCCGATTCGCGACATACTTGGAATGGCTTCCTTCAGCAGCTCGATGCGTTTCCCGATCAACTCCGGAGCACGCGTGAAAATACCCGTAACGTTTCCGCCGGGATGGGCAAGGCTCTCGATCAGGCCCGATGCTACAGGGTCATAGTCAGTTAGATTCGCCACGATCGGAATCGTAGTGCTCGATTGCTTCGCCGCGCGCAGCGCCGCTTCGGTTGCAACGACGATTACATCGACTTTGAGCTGCACGAGCTCGTCGGCCAGGCGTTGAAGTCGATCGAGTTGCCCCTGCGCCCCGCGGAACTCGAATCGGAAATCGCGGCCATTGGCGTAACCTAGATCCCTGAGTCCTTTGGCGATTGCCTGAACAAGGGGATCATCTGGCCCCGCGCCAGTAAACAACAAGCCAACTACGTACGTCCGACTAGGTTGCTCAGTCAAGGCAGGCAACGCCAGGACAGAGATACTCAGGCTTATGGCAAGAAGGATCGAGCGTACCGTTACCATCTCACCTATCTATCCCTTGCCTGTCATCGTGGCGGGCCCTCTGCATGACGCCGAACGCATCAGATCAGAGGCCCGCCGGGACGATGCTGGCAAAGTACACGGCGCTGCTCGGCGCGTCGTCGTGTTGGCGTCACTTTTCGTGAACACCGCGGGGATTTGACCTGAGTCATGTAGGAAAGTGATCATCGAATGATCTTCGTAGCGCGCAGCATGATTGAGTCCGGAACGGCCAAACCTAGCGCCTTCGCGGTCTTCAAGTTCACCACGAGCTCGAACTGCGTAGGTTGCTCCCAAGGAAGAGCCGCGAGCGGAGCGCCTTTGAGAAGCTTGTCAACTTGAATGGCGGCGAGCTTGCCGCCGTTGACGAAGTCCGCTCCGTACGTCAAGAACATACCAGGATCCGCAAATGGGGGCAGCTCGCTGAATGTTGGGACTCGAATGCTTAACGCGAAGCGCACGATCTGATCGAGAGGTTGCGCCATGAGTGTACTAGTGGGCACCATCAGAGCCTCTAGGTGATATCTCTTGATCGCGGCGAAGGCTGCCGGAAAATCGCTCAAGTGACGGACTTCGAACGCGCGAAGTCTTAGTCCAAGGCGTGCCGCTACCGCACGAACTCCCTTCGCATCGATTACCGCACCGGCGTCCCCGGGGATCAAACCCAACAGCGACACTGTTTGGCGCTCCCCTTGAGGCCCTTATTGGGGGCGCGCGTGCGGTTAGGCGATTGTTCGCGCACGGACGGGGTTATCAGCGAATCAGCTCGTCAGCCCTCTGCAGGATCGACGGTCCAATGGTAATCCCCAGAGCCTTCGCCGTCTTGACGTTCACAACCAGGTCGAACTTGACGGGGCGCTGGATGGGAAGGTCCCCAGGTTTCGCTCCCTTGAGTACTCGGTCGATGTAGCTGGCAGATTGCCCAGTCATATCTATGGCGCTGGGTCCGTAACTCAGCAAAGCGCCATGGGCTACAAACACCGCGTACAGCGCCATGACCGGCACCCTCTGCTTTACACCAAGCTTCGCAATCCGCATCCCGTACGAGTTGAGGGTGGGAGATTGCATCATCACGATAGCGTGCGACTTCTGGGTCACGCCTTGGAAGGCGCTTTCGATGTCCTGGGCTGAGTGAACGTCGGCTATGACAAGGCGCAGCTTGAGGTTACGTGCAGCCGCACTGATGCTGCGTAGTGGGGCTCGGTCCAGCGTGGGATCCCACAGGACGGTTGCGCTTGATAAGCCGGGAACCGCTTCCTTCAAGACTTCGAGGCGTTTGGCGCTAAACCCAGGCAGATCGAGAAAGAAGCCCGTCACGTTGCCTCCCGGACGGCCGAGACTCGAGACATAGCCGCTCGCCAATGGGTCAGATTCCAAGTCAACCGCGATAATCGGGACTTCCTTCGTCGCGTCAACTGCCGCGCGAACGCCAGAGGATGCGTGCGCCCATATGACGTCGACGTTCATCTGAACGAGCTCCCGGGCCGCCGCCGGCAGGTCTTGAGGAGGCACATTGCGGTACTCAAAAATCAGATTTTTTCCCTCGACGTACCCAAGGTCGCGCAGCGGGATAAGCAGGGCCTCCTTGAACGGATTCTGAGGACCTGGAAGCAGCACCCCGACCCGAAACATCTTGTCATTTTGCGCATTGCCGCCCAGGCTACGAGATGCGAGCACGAGCCCAGTTGCAACGAAGCCAATCAACCTTCGGCGCGAAATCACTTGGTGCTTCCCCAACTCAGCTTCGGGAACGCGGCGATGTAGACATTGAAATTCCTGGGAGCCTCCAACGTATTGCCCATAACCGGCGCTCAAGTAGCGGGCCAAAGCCCGCTGCTTGGGCGTCCGTGTTCATGGGCGGGTTAGGCGTCTGTTTCCGGGAATGCTGAATAGTACTCATCGCATAAACCATCGTGGTATCCCCACCCGATTCCGTCAGACGATTTGGTCAGTTCCAACAACCTCTTTCGAAACGGCTCTTGCTGAGATTCTGGCAATTTTACAACCGTCTCAACCGCTCGCCCGTACATGCTGAGTAGCGAATCATAGAACGGACCGTCGATGTCGCCATATTCCAGAGTGAACTGGTTACCACACTCCACAAAGTGGATCATCAAGTCGATCTCTCCACGCACATCGTGTGTGGCCTTCCGATACTCGCTAATTGCTTTTTTCGCCTTGGAAATTTGAACTGGCCGATTCCGCTCGGCATCCGGGTACATGCACTCGGCAACGGTCTGCTTGTATTCGATGAGCGAATCTTGCCCGAGCCGAAGCCGCGCATCTACGTACTGCCTGTTGCTCGGCGAGAGATCGTAGAGATCTCGAATAAGCGCCATCAACGCGTCCCGGTCAAGCTTCAAGACCGTGCTCTTCACGGCAGACCACGTTGATTTTGGCTGTTCTTTGCGAGCCATCTCTGGGAGACGCCTAACGTTGTGTTAACCGGGCGCCGGCGCGCGCAGCGCGACCGGTACCAACCGCGACGCCGTTGGCGCTTCGGTTGAACACGGGGTTGGGCGTCTTGCTATGGACGCGAACTGCACCTTAGTGTTCTATCCAGGAAGGACTAGTGTGCCGCAGACGGGGGGACGGATTCGGCATGAACTAGAAACAACCGCCATTCTCCAGGGACGCCTCGAAGCACATGCGCACCGCGATCGTCGAAGTCGATCCCCGATCCGGCCACCAGATCCTTGACGGTGGACGAGACTAGGAGTTGGCCTGGCCCTGCGGTGGCGGCAATCCGCGCTCCTACATGAACGGCAATGCCACTCACCCGCCCCTCCAGTACCTCGCACTCGCCTGTGTGGATTCCCGCTCTGATATCGATGCCCAGTCTGCCCACACCTTTGATGATGTCACATGCGCACGCCACCGCCTGAGCCGGACTGTCGAAAGTGACAAGGAAGCCATCGCCGGCGGTGTCGATCTCATGGCCGCCAAAGCGGTCAAGTTCTTCACGCACAATCGCATGGTGGTGCGCAAGGAGTTCTTGCCATGCACGATCTCCGAGAGCCGCGGCACGCTCCGTAGAACCGACGATGTCCGTGAAAAGGACCGTCTTTAGCTCTCGCACGAGAGCACCACGCGCTGCGCCATCACCTTGGAGAAGTCGCTTATGCAGCGCCTGCGTGGCTGGCCCCGGGGTCGCACCGAGCTCCTCGCGTAAAAGGCGGCGCAGTTGTTCGTAGGTCAACAGCCCCTCGGCGACGTTCCCCTGGACTGCGAGCACTTCCATCAAGAATCGGTAACCGCTTTCTCGGTACGGGGCGAGTTTGATCAACGCCCGTGCGGAGCGCTCAGCAGATGCGAGCTCTGGTCCCGAGAGGCCGAGTCCACTCGCAGCGACACACTCATGCGCTCGCAACAGAGCGTCATCCAGCCGGTGGCGGATCTCGTCCACCCAAAGCGCCTCATACCCCGGCAGGAACGCCCGCAGGGCGATGTGGAGGGCCACTCGGGACGGGCCCCAAGCCCGCGCCCAATCCTGTTGGGAGACAGCCGACTCGGCGCGGTGCAGCCCCTCAGTGGCAGCTTCCAGGTCGATCCATGTGTCCGTCGGAAGCAGAAGCCGCACATCCTGCTTCCCGATGACCGCGTCGGTCCCAACGACGCTCCTGAGCTTGGTCAGGAGCGCGCTAAGGGCGGTATCAGCGGCAGCGGGAAGGCGGTTCGGCCACAGCGCCTCCATCAGTTCGGAACGGGCAGAGGGGCGTCGGCGGTGCGCCACCAGATATGCGAAGAGAAGCCTCCCCTGGCGCCCCGGGAGCGCTTCCTCCACGCGCCGACCCCCAATTCTCGCCGTGAGCCGCCCGCACAAGTGAATCCTCGTCGGCGGGCGAGACACCAAGGTTTCGCCAAGGTTATGGAGTTCCCGATCTGCCACAATACGCCCATGCCCAATGAAAGGAGGAGGAGATGCGAAAGCTAATCAACTGCGAATGCGGTGAGGTTGTCCGCGGGGACAGCGATGAGGAACTTCTTGCGGCCGTACAGGTGCACATTTCCCGTGATCACCCGGAGTTGGTGGGAAAGCTGTCGCAGGAAGACGTTCTAAGCATGGCGGAAGAGGAGGAATAATACTGCTTTCCCTCAACCTTGCCCTGTCAGGGTCGTAGACGCCCAACGTGCGAGCGTCACCGGGCGCCGGGGCGTAACGCGCCACGGGTAACGAGCAGCGACGCTGCTCGACGCTCCGGTGCACGCTGGGGTTGGACGTCACCCTGCTTATCATACGTTTATATGCGAACATCTCGCGAGACCAAACTACTTGATCACTTCGTTCGCTTGCAATAGCACCGACTCAGGAATCACAATCCCCAACCTCTTGGCAGCTTTCAGATTGACCACCAGCTCGAACTTCGTGGGTTGCTGAACCGGGAGCGTCGCGGGAGATGCCCCCTTCAAGATCTTGCCCACGTACCCACCCGCCCTCCGGAACAGGTCCGGAATGTGAGTCGAATAGGAGATCAATACACCCTCCTTCACCAGAGGCTTCCAGCCAAAGGCTAGCGGCAAGTGAGCCTCTTGAGCCAAACGAACGAACATGGCGCCGTGGTTGCTCATGAATGGGTCATCTAGGGCCATGACCGCGTCGACTTTCGACCGTGTCAATGCGGCAAATGCGGGGCCGAATTGCTCGACCTTTCGCACGGTCACAGGGACGAGCTCGACCTGAATCTGAGGCGCGACGGACTTTAGGTAAGCGAGACCTATGCTATGCATCGGCGTATCAGGGTTCCAAAGCACGCCGACTCGCTTGGCTGATGGCACGGCTTCCTTCAGCAGTTCAAGGCGTTTGGCCGCCAATTCGGCGGACATATTAGTGAGACCAGTTATGTTGCCACCTGGCCGCCCAAGCGTCTCGACCAGTCCAACTCCCTCGGGGTCCCCCACAAGCGCCATGACAATTGGAATCGTTTGTGTCGCGCGTTGCGCGGCGAGCGCGGCGACGGTGCTCTCGACAACGATGACGTCAGGTTTACCTCGAATCGCCGCTTCCACTGCGGCGTCTACACCCGTGTAGGTGCCGTTCCCAAACCACCAGTCGATTGAGACGTTGCGCCCTTCCACAAACCCAGCCGCCCGAAGCCCCTCCCGGAAAGCGCCCGCTTCATCGCTATCAGTGCCGAAGCCAGGGGAAACGACACTGATGTGCACAGAGCTGGTCGCAGCCTGCGCGTCGCTTGCTTGGCCTGACCCTACGGTCGACAGACACCAAACGAGAGCGAGGATGTGGCTCAGGAGCTTGCGACTCATCGGTTAGCTCATCGTATGGGGGATGCGAGGACTATGTATCACTCCAGGCCTCATCGTGACGCCCAACGCGCTACATCAGCGGCTGGCCAGGAGGCGGCGCGAAGCGACGCTGTTGGCCAGTCCGCTGCATGCAAAAGTTGGGCATCGTTCGTCATACAATACCGTGCCGATGAGAGGCGAATCTGTTCATTTCATGCTGTTCCGGCATACCCATCCTAATTGCAGGTACCTCCCCATTTGACAACATAAATCTTTCCGTCTGATCGTACTCCCTCTCCCCATCCGGTCCCGGTCTTGCCGGCGAACTTTCCAGTCCCGCCAGTTAGCTTCCACATACTCCTTTGTGCACCCGGCGCTTGCGACCACTCGATGCTGACTGTATCGCCGTCTTTGTCTCGGCGTGCGCAGTGGCCACTTCCGCGAGTTTTCCCATCTGGGGTGGTGAGTAACGAACCTTGGCATGTACCACTAACTAAGTTGTATATCGGGGTATCTTCAGTTATCAAAAGGCTGCTCTGGCTTACAACCGTCACCGCATGCCCCTTTCCTAGATCACTTGTCTCCGCGCTCTGCGTAACGAGCACGTCATAACCCGTACAGTTGTCAGCGGCAAAGGGTGATTCCAGAACAAAGAGACTTGCAACGGCAGCGAACGCGCCCTGCAGACATATGGTAGCTCTCATAACGTCCTCCCACTCGTAGTAGCGGGCTGCTTACCTTCAAATCGCACCGTGACCGAAGCCCGCGTCGTCACGGAACTCGGTGGTATGGAGCAGCGGACGTGTTATGCCAATAGGAGGTGTCGAATCAATCCTACCCCCGACAGTGTCCGCTACCCGGGTATACCGCACATAGATCGCACACCGATTCGCAAATGCCCAACGCCCGCGATAACCTGCCGGCCGACAGCAAGCGAAGCGCTGCTGTTGGCCGGCAGGTTATCGCAAAGTTAGCTTGCTCTTTGGCCATTGCGCGCGCTCACGCTCTGAGCTCTTTTTTCAGCTCGTTCAGGAATCGCCAGTCCACGCCTTGAGCGATGAGCTTGTTCGGGTTGGTCTTGATCATTCCAACTTCGTGCAAGCGCAGGGCGTAGAAGCGCAGGGTATCCTCGGGGTTGGTCTCGCGCCATCTGCTATATGAAAGCTGAGTAAGCACCTCATAGGCAACCTCGTAGCGAGGTTCATAGCCCTTTCCCACGATGTAGCGGGCAGCACGTGCTGGGTCTTGAGCGCAGATGTCGGTCGCCTTAAGAAACGCACGCAGCGCTCGCTTTGTTGCGATCGGGTTCCTCTCAGTGAAGCGGCGGTTCGCGCCCAACATGCAACAAAAGTACTGCGACCAGGGGCGGTCCTGCGACGTATCCAGAATCACATGACCGACGTTTTTCCCTCGCAGCTCCTGCGGATCTGGGGGAAACCCGATAAATGCATCGGCTTTTCCTTCAACGAACAGACGCATCGCGTCCCCGGCCCGTGTGCCGGGGACCCAGTGCACGTCGTTGGGGTTTATCCCCACGTGCGCCAGCATGGTGGCAACTATGATGTGCGAGCCTTTGCCCAGGGCGTAGACGGCTACGGTCTTTCCCTTCAGGTCTCGTATCCCCTGTATCTGGCGCGAACCGAACAGCTCGTAGCAACCCCCGTGGATGCCAGCCAGCAGCACGAATGGCCTCGCTGCGTCGAGCACGGGCAGGGCCCCAGGCGCATCATTGATCGTAACGTCAGCTTTGTCCGCCGCGAGGTCTTCGAAGCCCGTGGCATGCGGGTCCCCCACATACTCCACTTCGGAAAACCCTTCGAGCCCCAACAACTCTTCGGCGAGGTACTGGGGGATGAGGCAGATCCCCGGACTATGGAGGACGCGAATCTTTTTCGTCTCGGGTGGTGGCTCGCTCGCAGCCGTCAGCGAAGCACCCAGGAGCGAAGCAGCACCGAGAGCGGACGTGGTGGCGAGGAAGTTGCGACGGCTGAATCTGCACCCGCTGTTTCCGCTCGCCATCTTCATGCCTCTGTCCCCTTTAGGTCTCACTCATTTAGCCGACTACACGATCCCATACGTATGCGTCCGGCTGCAAGCTAACATTTAGTTGAGCACCTTACTCGCGCCTGGGATGCGCGCGCAGGGATGATGCGCCTCGCGCGAGGAAGTGTGCTCCAACGGAGAGTTGGGCGAGCTCTTAACCAACCACCTGTTTGCCAGGGCGAAGGCCTATGGAGATTCTAGGCTCGCCTGCTGGCCTGCACAAGCAGACCTAGTTGCTCGTCATGGCGGCTGTGGTGGCGAATAAGGTGCTCAAAACCAGGCTGCGGTAATGCGCTGAAGCCAGCAGGGCTGGCACGCAGGGTTTTGGGGCTATCGCGTGCGAGCGCACCCGGGTGCGGCCAGAAAAACGGCACACCATGATTTCGAGCCAGCATGCGATGGTGTTGATCACGGCGGCGCGCGGCTGGAGGCGATCAGCGCGCCACGCACCAGCGGCGCATGACAGTGCGGGCAGTGTGCGTTGTCCAGTGCGCGTGGGAAACGGGCCAAGTAGCGCTGCCACAAGATCGGCTGAGTTGGCTGCACCGGTGGCTGCTGGTGTAGCGCACGGGCGCCATTGAGTTGTTCGGCACAGGCGTGCGCGTACAGGCCGTAGTAGCGCACGCTAAGGCGATTGGGCTCGGGGGCGTGCGCGAGTACGCGTGCGAGGAAGCGCTCGGGGGCGAGCAGCAAGACGGCTCTGCGTTTGGGTTGGTCGGTCTCGGTGTGCGGGCTGTATCGGAACACCACTTCGGCAGCGTTGGCGCGCGCGGCGGCGAACAGTGCACGCATCAGCGCATCGGTGTTGAGCGTCCACAGTAGGTTCAACTCGTGCGGGATGGTGAACACCACGTGCCAATGCGCGCAGTCGATCAGTCTCGCGCGCGTGCGCTCCAGCCACTGCTCTTGGCCAGGCCGTTGCACTGCGGACAGGCGCGTTGGCGACACGAGTTGTACCAAACGCGCTCGACGTGACCATTGGGACAGCGCTGCACGTGTCCGCCCAGCTTGGCGGTGCGACAGACCGACAGTGCACGTGCGGCACGGTACTGTGGCGCGCTCAGCTTGTGGCTGCGAAGCAAACCGTCGAGGTGTTCGTTGAAGTGACGCTGCAAAGCGGTCCGCTGTATCGGTTGGTTGGGCGTCATGTATCATTGGACGACCTCGTTCGCACGCACAAGTATTGACTGCGGGACCGCCAAGCCCAGGGACTTTGCTGTCTTAAGGTTAACCGCAAGAATGTATTGCGTGGGCTGCTCGATCGGTATATCCGCTGGGCGAGCGCCTTTGAGGATCTTGTCTACGTAGTCGGCTGAGCGTCTGAACAAGACAACAAAGTCGGGCCCATACGCCATTAGCCCGCCTGCGACGACTGTGTCCCGTGGTAAGTACATCGCGGGGAGCTTGTGCTTAGCAGCCAGAGTGATGATGCGTCGTTGAGTCGTCAGGCTCTGCGTGGCGGACAACACGATGAGCGCCTCGGCCGTCCGTCGAGCTTGGACCATGGCCTGATCTAACGCCTCGGGCTCACGGAGATAAACTGCAACGATCTTCAGGCCACGCTCCGCTGCGACAGAGCGCAGCTCCTGCGCCTGCGCACGATGCGCGGGGTTACCAGTGTCTCCCAACACGGCGACAGTCGACAGACGCGGTATGGTCTCTTGGAGAAGTTCCAGCCACTTGCCGCATATGTCCGTCAACCCACCTGAGAAGCCCGTCAAATTGCCACCGGGCCGGTCGAGGCTAGACACTAGTCCAGTGCCCACCGGATCGCCCATCGCAGTGTCGAAGATCGGAATCGTAGCAGTGGCTTCTTTCGCTGCGATCGCGGCGGGTGTACCCCAAGTAATGATTACATCGACCTTCCGCTGGACCACCTCGGACATCAGGCCCGGAAGTCGGTCCGGATGTCCATCGGCCCATCGAGATTCGATGATGAGGTTTTGTCCCTCGATATAGCCCAGCTCGCGGAGGCGATCCCACAATGCAATTACGCTTCGCGGGAATGTCGAAGGGGAAGTGCCGCCTACGAAAGCGATGCGATAGACCCTTCGAGTTTGCTCGTCCGCGTTGACGAAAGCGCAGCTCAGAGCAAGCACGAGGAGAATCAAAGCAAATCGGAATCTTGAGCGACTACTCAGCTCACGGACGATATCCACGTATCCGACCCCTTCCCTTCATGTCCACGATGACGCCCAACGCCCTGCATGACCGGGCGCCCGCGCGCGTAGCGCGACGGGAACCCAACAGCGCAGCTGTTGGGCGCGTCCCCCGCATCGCAGAGTTAGACCGCTTCCAATAGCGCCTTGGGGTTCTTGTGTGCAAGCGCCGCGGCGCCATTCGAGGATGGCGTTCTTGCCCTCGACATGGTTTAGTTTGCGAAGCCCGTTACGCAAGCCTTCCTCTATCGAAGGGGGCACGCCCTGTGGGTTAAGAATACCGATCCGAGAGATGCCCGCAGCTGGCTCCGCATCAACGGACCGTGGCTGCGTGGTGCCCAGAATTGGGAGCACCACCAACCCAACGTCTTGCATCAGCGGCTGGCTAAGAAGCGGCGCGAAGCGACGCTGTTAGCAAGTCCGCTGCATGCAGAAGTTATGCGTCACTTCTCGCTTGGGTGCAGCCTTTCTTGCCGCACACAAACGGGGCCTCGAAGATCGCACGAGTCGAGATGAGTTATGCCTTGAGTTCCTTCTTTAGCTCGTTAAGGTATCGCCAGTCAGTGCCGTTCGCGAGGAGTTTATGCGGGGTGGATTTGACGATTCCCACCTCGTGCAGCCGTAAGGCGTGAAATCGCAAAGTATCTTCTGGATTCGCCTCTCGCCACCGGGTATAGGGCAACTCCTTAATAACTTGAAGTGCTATCTGGTAACGAGGCTCGTAGCCCTTTGCTGCAAGAAGGCGTGCCGCGCGTTCAGGCTCGTTGGCACAGATGTCCGCCGCCTTGAGAAATGCGCGCAAGGCGCGTTTGGTGGCAATCGGGTATTTGTCGGCGAAGTTTCGATGAGCGACCAGCATGCAGCAGAATTGTTGGGACCAAGGACGATCCACTGCTGTATTGATAATAGTGTGGCCAATCCTGCGTTCCCTTAGATCCTGCGGTTGCGGGGCGAACGCCATCATCGCGTCGGCCTTATCCTCGGTGAACAGAGCTAAGGCCTTCATGGGCTCGTGTCCAGTAACCCAATGAATGTCTTTGCGGGGGTCGATACCAACGTAGGCCAACATGCTCGCCAGAAGGAGATGCTCAGCTGCGCCAGATTCCGTGATGGCAATCCGTTTGCCTTTGAGATCGCGGATGGCACGGACGCGATCGTGGGCCACCAACTCAAAGCAACCCACATGAATTCCTGCCAACGCGACGACTGGATTTCCCGCCTCGAGTGCCGGAAGAATTTGTGGTGCTGTTTCCTGGCTGAAGTCAACTTTGCCCTCGTAGACCCCGCCACCAGGCACATACTCCACCTCGGAAAAACCTTCGAGGCGTAACAACTCCCCACCGAGGTACAGCGGTGCCAGGCACAGCCCGATACCGGGGCCCGGTAGCTCGGTCAATCGGATTTTCTTCACCTCGGGCGGGGGCTCGGCAGCGGCCGATCTGGGAAGCCCAAGAATCGAGGCGATACTTAAGGTCGAGATCTCTGCGAGGAATTTGCGGCGGCTGTCGCTGAGCGGGTTCATACCTTGTCCTCCTTGGAGCAGTTCACCTGCTGCTATTACTATGCGCCTTCCGGCCTAAAATTACAGCACTCCGTCATGGCGCTCGCAGGTAAGCCGCGTTCCGAACGCTATGAGAAGCTGGGGTGGGTTGGTCTCCATCTCTCTGATCGCCGTATCCATGTCATCCAGCTGATGAACTCCAACAGTGCGAAGTGACACGCCGATCTGCTGGGAGAGCAACCGTAAAGCCGCAGCATCGTCCTTTGCGGCGGGATAGTTCAAGTCAAATAGGACGACGCCATGCTTTATGTTCGGCTTTGCTTCAAGGGCCAGCTGCAATCGCTTCGAATCAGTGTCGGCGAGTTGTCCGGTCAATCCGGTAAGATTCCCGCCGGGTTTGGCCAAACTAGCAACCAATCCCAAGCCTATCGCATCATCTAGGCTCGCACAAAGGATAGGGATCGTGCGCGTTGCTGCTAGCGCTGCGCGTACGGCGGCGGAGGAGGAGACAATCAAGACGTCCACGCGCCGTGCCACCATCTCGCGAACCATCCCCAACCGAGACCATCGCTCGCGCCCACTCACGCACTGCTGCCCCGCCCGCATGCGCGCCGGTGCCGGAATACGAGGCGCCAAACCAGCCTCGCCTGCTCGATCAATTGCGCAATCGCCTGCGCGTCAAGCACTACAGTATTCGCACCGAGGAAGCCTATGTCGACTGGGTGCGTCGCTACATTTTGTTCCACCACAAAGCCCACCCGCGAGCTGGGTAGCTCCGACATCGAGGCGTTCTTGACTCACCTGGCCGTCAACCGCAACGTCTCCGCTTCGACGCAAGCACAAGCAAAGAGCGCACTCCTGTTCCTGTATCGCGAAGTGCTTGCGATCGAGCTCCCCTGGCTCGACCGCATCGTGAGCGCCAAAGTGCCACAACGCCTACCCGTGGTGCTGACGCAGGACGAAGTGGTGCGGCTTCTGGGTGGCAATACGTATTTCCCTCGCCACGAATCTCGAAAGACCGCCGCTCGGGAGAATTGCGGCGTCATCACGCAGACGGGAAGGTAGTACAGAGATGGCTTCGCCAGGCTTTGCATACTGCGCGAATCGATAAGCCCGCCACCCCGCATACGCTGCGTCACGCCTTCGCCACCCACCTCCTCCAATCCGGCTATGACATCCGCACGGTGCAGGAGCTGCACGGGCACAAGGACGTGAGCACCACGATGATCTATACGCACGTCCTCAATCGCGGCGGTCGAGGCGTGGTCAGCCCGCTCGACCGGTGAGGTGTAACTCAATGCAACTCTACGCGGTCAACAATGGCCGGGCCACCGATGACGAGCGCTCAATTCACACAAACATCTTTGAGCCACTTGGCCTCCGGTGATCCGGTTTCCGGCTTCGTCGGATCCACGGCACCCGGCGGCAACATCATGCGCTTTACCAGCATCCCGTCGCGATCGAAAACACCGACCGCAACAACCGTCAGGGTACCTTCCTTGCAGTTGGCGACATAACGCACGACGCGCGACTGGTGATCGGCCGGGCGCTTGCCCTCGGCGTCGTTCCACGCAATGCTCACATCGAAGCGCCTCGCGTCTCCGTACTCGCCAATCGAATCGTGTTTCAGATGCGCCACTTCCCCCTGCTTCACCACCGCCTGCGCTTCGGGGCTGTTTTCGTCTTGCGCCTGCGCCACCGACATCGCTCCCACAGCGCCCGAAAACAACATGACTGCCAGTGCATTTCGCATTGCCACCCTTTCCAGATTGACCTGATCGCTGCGCGAGATCGCTGCCAATGCGCCTGCTGATTGCAT
>Ga0335082_10002720_pt1 | contig 19085 bp, 12 predicted proteins | sample Lox_Sample_41_FD_206718 | JGI IMG/M metagenome (GOLD analysis project Ga0335082, IMG submission 206718) | Soil microbial communities from Loxahatchee National Wildlife Refuge, Florida, United States - Lox_Sample_4.1 | ecosystem: Environmental > Terrestrial > Soil > Wetlands | place: USA...
CGCCCTTGGGCCCGCAGACGCGCCCCGAATCGGTCGCGCGCAGATCGGAGAGCGGAAGGAACCGGGTGGTGGAGAGATCGAGCTTGGCGAGATCGGGCTCGATCTTCGCGTCCAGCTGCTTCGCCGGCCCGAACACCGCGTCCCATTGCGGCCCGTCCGCCTCGAGCCGCACGACGCCGCCGGGGCTCACGGCGAGCACCGAGCGCTCGTTGGATCGCGCGGCGAGGCGCGCCACCAGGTCGTCCCCCACGACGACGTTCGGAATCCCGAGGTTGCGGGCGAGCAGCGAGACGTGGGAAAGCGACGAGCCCTCGCCGCGGGTCAGGATTCCCGCGACGGGCGGTAGATCGGCAGTGGTCTCCGGCAGGAGGTAGATGCCGTCGGGGCGCAAGCCCGTCGAGCCCCCGGCGGCGCGCAGCACACCGCGCGCGAGCCCCGGGTTCAGCGCGCGAAGCTCGCTCGCGACGGGCTCGCCAAAGAGCTCGTGCCGGACGCCGGCCTTCCGGTTCGCGTCGACGACCAGCCCGTCGAGCACACCGGCGTAGAAGAGGAGGGGGCTCCCGCGCAGGCGGTCCGCGGGGTACTGGCGGGCGAGTGGCTCGATCTCGGTCCAACGCGCCAGCGGCATCCCGAACTCGAGCTCGAGCACGCGCTCGCTCCACTCAGGGACGCGGGCCAGGTAGCCGACCACGGCTCGATAGTCGCGGAGCGACGGGTTGCGCGACTCGATGCTCTTCACGGAGGCCTCGACCTCGCCGAGCTCGCGCGCCGAGAGCAGGCCCGCGCCGTAGAGCGCGTCTGCGTCGTAGGCGAGCAGCCAGAGCCGGCTGCGCCGCGTCGACGACGCGTCGACCTTGGCGACGGCCTCAGCGCCCGCGGCGTAGATCTCGCGCTCGAGCGCGAGGCTCGTGAGCAGGGCCACGAGTGCCGTCTCCGGCTTTGCCATCTTGGGGAACTGGTCGCGGAGCAGACGCATCAGGCGTGCGGCTGCGGCGATGCGCAACCCCGGGTTCACCTCGGCCTTGAACTCGGCGCTTCCGTCGCGCAGCTGGCGCGCGATCCCGCGGTCGCCGGCGTGATCGGCGAGCTCGAGCACTGCGGCGGCGGCGCCCTGGGGCGCGTAGAGCGCGTCGATCTCGCGCGCGAGCGCGGCGTAGGGGGCGGATGCCGAGTGCCCGCGGCGCGCCGCGTACTCGAGCACGCGGCGCGAGTCTCCGGCGTCGGGGAAGCTGTGGATCTTGGCGCGCAGGGGCGCGAAGCCCGGATCGCGCGCGGCGAGCTGCGTCGCCTGGTCGCGCACCGCGGCCGCAGACGCCTGATTGCGCGCGATCGGGAGCAGCCGCACGCTCTCGCGGAGCAGCGCGAAGCGCTCGGGGCTGCGCCAGCGCGGGTCCGCGAGCATCGCGAGCACGATGCGGCGCGCGGCATCCTCCTCGTCCTCGATCTGGAAGGCGCCGCGGTAGCCGTAGGCGCTGCGGAAGATCCAGCCTCCGTCGAGCCCGACCAGGAAGCGCTCGAGGAGCACCTGTCGCCAGCCGTCGAGGTCGGCGTGTGGGCCGACGAAGCGGTCGGGTGGCAGCGCGACCAGCACGTTGGCGATCTCGTAGCCGCCCTCCCGCAGCGCCAGCGCCTTGGCGCTCCAATCGCCGTGCTGCACCCCCCCTCCGTGAAGGCTGCAGCCGGCGCGCGCGGGCTGCACGCTCCCGTCTTGACAGAACCAGCGGATCGCCTCGAAGGGCCCGCGCTCGGAATGCTTCATCGCCCCGATCCAGGTGCGCAGCACGGTCGGGGCGGGGAGCGGCTCGGCGCGTACCGCGGCGGCCGCTGCGCACAGGGCGAGCGCCGCGAGCAGGAGGCTGGGGGCCGGCCGCGACATGCCGGCAGCATAGCCGCAGTGCCGGTCGGGGAGTTCGGGATCGCCCCGGCCGCACATCCCGTCGCAAGGGCCGGCTAAGCTAGCCGCGCCATGGCGTCGCCCCGCGTGCTCTTCATCCACGGGCAGGAGAGCAGCCCGCAGGGGACCAAGGCGCGACTCTTCGCGGAGCACTTCGCGGCGCTGACGCCGGCGATGGACACGCGCGACTTCGAGGCCTGCGTCGCGCAGCAGGCAGAGGCGATCCGTCGCTTTGCTCCCGACGTCGTCGTGGGCTCCTCCTTCGGCGGCGGCATCGCGCTCGCGCTCCTGCAGCGCGGCGTCTGGCGCGGGCCCACGCTGCTCCTCGCGCAGGCGGGCCTCCGCCAGTCGCTCCGCGCGGAACTGCCCGCCGGGGTGCCCGTCTGGCTCGTGCACGGCACCCGCGACGACGTGGTCCCGATCGAGGACAGCCGCGCGCTCGCGCGCAGCGGCTCGCGGGGGCTCGTCCGCCTGATCGAGGTCGACGACGATCATCCGCTCTCGGGGCTGGTAGCGAGCGGGCGGCTGGTGGAGCTGGTGCGCGAGATCGCCGCCGCGCCGCTTCCCCGTGGCTTCGCGCGACACTTATCGGTGATGATCGACGAGCCGATGCTCTGGCCCGTGTTGATCGTCGTCGCCGCGCACGTCGTGCTCTTCGGCGCGCTCCTGATGCTGCTCGCGTTCCGCAGCCGGAGCCCGCTCGGGGCCGCCGCCCTGCTCCTCCTGGCCGTCGCGAGCGCCGACGCGATCCGGCGCGAGGAGGGCTTCGGCCCGATCCGCCGATCGACGTTGGGATTCTGGGTGCTCGCGGCGCTCACGGCGGCAGTTGGAGCGCACTTCGGCGTCTTCTGAGGTGACAGGTCTGTAATCCGGGACACCTGCGGGGGATGGCTCGCCAAAGGGGCTTGATGCCGGCGCGGGTTCCGCCGTTAAACTGGAAGAGGCGCCAACGCCGACCACGGGGGGAACCATGTCTGCCGAGAACAATCCCTGGAAGCTCGCCACCTTCGTCCTTGCGGGAGCCGCCTTGGCGCTCGGCGCCGCGGGCGCGCTCTTCGCCTACACGAGCCGGCAGTCCGCCTCCCCCCCGGCCACCGCCGCAACCGAGGCGGTCGTTCCCCCGAGCGCCGCGATGCAGGCTCCCCCGGGCGCACTGCCGGCGCCCAGCCAGGTCGGGCCCGCGCCGGCCGCGCCGCCCACTCCCGAGCGCCACGTCGCCCGCTCCTCGCCCTCGAGAGCTCCGTCGGCTGAGCCGGTGCAGCGCAGCTCGACGGCTCAGCCCGCGGCCGCCGACATCGAGTCCTGCAACCGCTACGCCGCGTCGCAAGGCAAGAGCCGCACGCAGACCGCGATCCAGGACGGCCTGATCGGAGCACTCGGCGGAGCCGCGCTCGGCGCAGCCGGCGGTGCGATCGCCGGCGGCGGCAAGGGCGCAGGCAAGGGCGCCGCGATCGGCGGCCTCGTCGGCGCCGCGGGCGGCTCGCTCTACGGGATCAACAGCGCCAACCAGTCCAACGCAGCCGCGCAGGCCGCGTATCAGGACTGCATGGCGCGCCGCGGCTATCGCTACGCGTCGGAGTGAGCGCTCCCGAAGCGCGCGGCCAGCTCGTCGCGCAGCTCGCGCTTGAGGATCTTCCCGTTCGGATTGCGCGGCAGGGGCTCGCCGCGGATCTCGATGCGCGCGGGGACCTTGAACGCCGCCAGGCGGGTCGCGACGTGCGCGCGGAGCCCCTGCTCGTCGGCGCGCGCGCCCGGCGCGAGCTGCACGACGGCACCGACCTCCTCGCCGAGCACCCGGTGCGGGATGCCGACGACCGCGGCGTCCATCACGGCGGGGTGCTCGTAGAGGGCGGACTCGACCTCGACGCAGTAGACGTTCTCGCCGCCCCGGATCAGCATGTCCTTGGCGCGGTCGACGATGCTCACGAAGCCCTCGTCGTCGATCCGGCCGACGTCGCCGCTGTGGAGCCAGCCGTCGGTGAAGGTCTGGGCGGTCGCCTCGGGCTTGTTCCAGTAGCTGCGCACGACGTTGGGGCCCTTGATCCAGATCTCGCCGACGGCGCCCGGCGGGAGCGCGCACCCGTCCGCGTCGACGACCTTGACCTCGCACACGGGGACCGGGACGCCCACGCTGTCGGGCTTGCGGACGTAGTCGGCCCCCGCGTTGTAGGTGGTGACCGACGAGGTTTCGGTGAGCCCGTATCCGTTGCCCGGGGACACGGCCGGAAACGCCTCGCGGATGCGGCGCACCAGCTCGGGCGCCGCGGGCGCGCCTCCGTAGCCGACGCTGCGGACGCTCGAGAGGTCGCGCTTGGCAAAGCTCGGCGACTCGAGCACCTGCCAGACCATGGCGGGGACGCCGCCGAAGCTAGAGAGGCGCTCGCGCTCGATCAGCTCGAGGGCGCGCTCGGGGTCCCACTTGTACATCATCACGAGCTTGCCGCCGAAGGCGAGGTTCGCGACGAGGATCGAGTGGCAGCCGGTCGCGTGGAAGAACGGCACCGAGAGGAGCTGCGCGTTCTGGGGCGCGTCCGGGCCGGGCAGGGCGGGCGGCGCGCCGCTGCGCAGCGCGGCCCGCACCTGGGCGAAGGCGAGGCTCACCAGGTTGGTGCAGATGTTGCGGTGCGTTCCGAGCGCGCCCTTCGGCTTGCCGGTGGTGCCCGAGGTGTAGAAGATCGTCGCGTCGTCCTCGGGGGCCAGCGCCAGCTCGGGCAGCGAGTCGGCGGGAGCCCCGCCGGTGAGCAGGTCCTCGAAGCGCCGGCCGATCGCCGGCGCGCCTTCGGCGCGCGCCACCACGACCTCGCGCAGCGCCGTGTTCTCGACGTGCGGGGCGACGCGCTCGGCGCGCTCCGCGTCGCAGAAGAGCGCCACCGCGCCCGAGTCGGCGAGGCCGTACTCGAGCTCGTCGCCCTTCCACCACGCGTTGAGCGGCACGGCGACGGCGCCCGCCGCGGCCGCCGCCCAGAACGCCAGCGACCACTCGGGAAAGTTGCGCATCGCGATGGCGACGCGGTCTCCCTTGCGCACGCCGAGCTCCCCGGCGAGGACGTTCGCGATCCGCGCCGCGCGCGCGAAGTGCTCGGCGAAGCTCGTGCGCTCGCTCTCGTAGACGAGGAAGGTCTTGTCTCCGTGCTGCCGGCTCGCCAGCAGCACCTCGCGCAGGGTTGGCGGCGCGTTCTTCCAGATCCGCGTGGGGATGCCGCGGATCTCGACCTCGGCGATCTCGAAGGGCGCGCCGGGCGCGGTCAGCTGGGCGTGAACCTCTGCGATCGACGGAGGCATCGCGGTTCTCCTCGTCGCGCAGGGTACCGGGAAGGGGCGCGCTCTGCGCGCCGGGGGCCGTTGCCTATCTTGACCGCATGGTCCCCGCCCCGGCCGAGAAGCCGGCGAGCTCCGCGGCGCCGCTCTGGCTCTTCCTGCTCGCCAACTACGCCGTCGCCGTCGTGCTCTGCGCCGGCTTCGTGCCCCGCGAGGCGCTCGGCGCCCCGGAGACCGCCCTCTGGATCGCGGCCGTGTGGCTCACCTATCCGCTCTTCTATCTGCTGCCTGCCTTCGCCCTCGGCTGGATCGGGCATCGCCTCCTGGCTCGCCTCGCCGGGGTCGCGGCCTTTGCGCCGGCGATCGCGGCGTTCGCCGCGGTGCAGCTCGGCCTGCTGGCGGACCTCCGCATCCATGCGCTCTACGGCTTCCACCTGAACGGCTTCGTCTGGAACCTCGTGACGACGCGCGGCGGGATCGAGTCGCTCGGCGCCGGAGCCGGGACGCTCGCGGAGGCGGGGGTCGTCGCCGCGTTCGCGCTCGCGGCCCAGGCGTTGCTCCTCGCCGGACTCGCGCGCGCGGCGCGCGGCGTCGCCTTCCTGCGAAGCCGCGCGTTCGCGGCGGGCTTCCTCGCTTGCATCGCGGTGCTCTCGGTCTCGGAGCGGATCGTCTACGCCGGCGCGCAGCTCCGCGACTACGGCCCGCTCTTGCAGTGGAGCGGGGCCTTCCCGTTCTACCTGCCGCTGCGGGTCGACCGCCTGGCGCGGCGGATCGGCGTCCCCGTCGCGCACGCGGCGCCGCTGCGCGCCGGGCTCACGGACGCGCACCTCTCCTACCCGCGCGCTCCGATCGCCTTCCGTCCCGACGCGCCGCGCTGGAACGTCGTCGTGCTATGCGCAGAGTCGCTGCGCGCCGACGCGCTCGACCCGGAGCGGATGCCCGCGACCTGGCGCTTCGCGGAGGGGGCGACGCGCTTTGCGCAGCACGTCTCCGCTGGCAACGGCACGCGCATGGGCGTCTTCGGCCTCTTTTACGGGCTGCCGGGGCCCTATTGGTTCAAGCTGCTCGATCGCAAGCGCGGTCCGGCGCTGATCCGCGCGCTCCTGGAGCGCGGCTACGACGTGCGCGGCTTCACCAGCGACAAGTTCTCCTACCCGGAGTTCGACCGCACGGTGTTCGCTGACGTGCCGCGAGAGGCGCTCCGCGAAGGAGGAGGCGGCCCCGGCTGGAAGCGCGACCGCGAGCAGGTCGGCGCGATCCTCGACTACCTCGCGGCGCGCGATCGCGCGCGGCCCTTCTTCCTCTACATGTTCTTCGAGTCGCCGCACGCGCCCTACGAGTTCCCGCCCGAGACCGCGGTGCGCACGCCCTACCTCGACGACCTCGACTACCTGACGATGGACCTGACGCGCGACATCGAGAAGATCGAGAACCGCTACTGGAACGCGGTCCGCCACCTCGACACGCAGCTCGATCGGGTCTTCGCGGCACTCGAAACGGAGGGCCTGCTCGACTCGACGATCGTGGTGGTGACCGGCGACCACGGCGAGGAGTTCCTCGAGAAGGGGCGCTGGGGACACAACTCGGAGTTCGACGAGGAGCAGATACGCGTGCCGCTCGCGCTGCACGCTCCCGGCCGCGCGCCGGCCGTGATCGAGCGCTTGACCAGCCACCTCGACCTGCCCGCCACGCTGCTCACGCTGCTCGGCGCGACCAACCCGCCCTCCGACTACAGCCTGGGGGAGAGCCTGCTCGAGGCGCCCGAGCGACCCTACGTCCTGGTCAGCGACTGGTCGCGCGTCGCCTACGTGGACGCGGAAGGCAAGGCGACGTTCCCGATGCAGCCGCAGGGCTGGTTCAAGCAGAGCGTGACCGATCGCCGCGACGCGCCCGTCCCCGATCCGGGCGCCTGGCTGCGCGCGCGCACGCCGGCCTTCGGGCGCGTGCTCTCGGACCTCGCTCGCTTTGCGCGCGGGCCGGAGCTCTCGGGAGAAGCCGGCGCTCCGGGGAGATGAGCGCGGGGAACGCGTTCAGAGCGCGTCGTCCTCGTGCTGGCTCTCTTCGAAGGCGTCCGCGGCGTTGGCGAGCTCGATGACGCAGAGCAGCGCCTCCTCCGGAGAGCGCAGCGGCAGCGCGAGCCCGCGGATCAGCGCCACGTACTCGACGTCGCCGAGCTGCACGAGGCCCCAGGCTCCGAACGCGAGCGACGCGTTCTGGCGCAGCAGCTGGCTCGCGGCGCGGGGAGCCAGGGTCTCGCCCTTGGGTACGCGCGCCGCGAGCGCGATGCACTGTACCGACTCGTCCGCCGGCCCCGACCGATGCCGCACCCAAACCGTGTGCGTGCGCCCGGGCGCCGTCTCGAGCAGCACCCGGAAGCCGTCGTGGCCCTCGGGCGCGACCCCGCGAATCGTGTCTGCGCCGCGCTGCGCCTCGGCGGCAAGGAGGTCGCGCAGCTCCCCGAAGTCCATTCGCCCACTCCCGCCGGCGGCATCGGCGCGCCGCGTGGCGGGCTTGAGCGCCGGTCAGCCCCGGAGCGCGGAGAGCGCCTCGCTCACGTGGCGGGTGGCCGCCAGCTGCGAGTTGAAGACGTGTCGGACGACGCCCGCGCGGTCGATCACGAAGGTGACGCGGCCGGGCAGGAGGCCCAGGGTCGCCGGCACGCCGTATTTCTTGCGGACCGCGCCGCCGGGGTCGGAGAGCAGCGTGAACGGGAGCCGGTGCTTCTTCGCGAAGCCCTGGTGCGAGGCGCCCGAGTCCGAGCTCACGCCAATCACCTCGGCTCCGGCCGCGGTGAAGTCCTCGTAGCTGTCGCGGAAGCCGCAGGCCTCCTTCGTACACCCCGGAGTGTCGTCCTTGGGGTAGAAGTAGAGCACGACCGCCCGCTTGCCGCGGAAATCGGCGAGGCTCACCGGCTTGCCCTCGGCGTCGGCGAGCGTGAAGTCGGGGGCGCGGTCTCCGACCGTCACGCCGACCGTTCCCGAGAGCCGGTCGAGGAGTCCCATCGATCGTCCTCCCTTGGGTGCGGCGCAAGCTTAGCTCCAGCGCGGGCGCGCTGATAGACTGCCGCCGCGTGACCGCCCGCGCCCTCGCCTGCAGCGCCGCGCTGCTGCTCCTCGCCTGCAGCGCAGCCCGGCGCTCGGATCGAGACCTCGAGCTCTGGGCGATGGGAAGCGAAGGCGAGGCGGCGCGCAGGCTCGTCGCCGAGTTCGAGCGGCGCGAGCCCGGCCTACACGTGAGCGTGCAGCAGATCCCGTGGAGCGCAGCGCACGAGAAGCTGCTCACTGCCTACGTCGGCGACGCGATGCCCGACGTCTTCCAGCTCGGCAGCACCTGGGTGCCCGAGTTCGTCGCGCTCGGGGCGCTCGAGCCGCTCGACGAGCGCTGGCCGGCAGGAGCGCGCGAGGACTTCTTCCCGGGCATCCTCGACGCCGACGAGATCGACGGGCAGCTCTTCGGCGTGCCGTGGTACGTCGACACGAGGCTCCTCTTCTACCGGCGCGACCTGCTCGAGGGCGCCGGGGTCCGCGAGGCGCCGCGCAGCTGGGACGCCTGGCGCGCGGCGATGGCGCGGGTCAAGGCGAGGGCCGGCGCCGGGACCTTCGCCATCCTGCTCCCGATGAGCGAGTGGGAGCCTCTCGTCGCGCTCGCGATGGAGAGCGGGGCGGGCCTGCTGCGCGAGGGCGACCGCTACGGCGACTTCGAGGCGCCCGCCTTCCGGGAGGCCTTCGACTTCTATCTCGCGCTCTTCCGCGAGGGGCTCGCCCCGAAGGCCGGGGCGACGCAGATCGCCAATCTGTACCAGGACTTTGCGGCGGGGTTCTTCACGTTCTACGTGAGTGGTCCGTGGAACCTCGGCGAGTTCGCGCGCCGGCTGCCCGCCGGTCTCCAGGCGGCCTGGGCGACGGCGCCAATGCCGAGCCGCGCGGGCGAGGGGCCGGGCGTCTCGCTCGCCGGCGGGGCCAGCCTCGCGGTCCTTCGCGGCACGCCGCGCACGGAGGCGGCGTGGCGGCTCGTCGAGTTCCTGGCCGAGCCCGCGCAGCAGCTCGCCCTCTACCGTGAGACCGGGGACCTTCCCGCGCGGCCGAGCGCGTGGACCGACCCTGCGCTCGCAAACGACCCGCGCGCCCGCGCCTTCCGCGTCCAGCTCGACCACGTGCGCCCGACGCCGAAGATCCCCGAGTGGGAGCGCATCGCGGACAAGCTCTCCCGCTGGAGCGAGGCGGCGATCCGCGGCCAGCTCGCGCCCGCCGAGGCACTCGCACGCCTCGACGCGGAGGTCGACGCCCTGCTCGCCAAGCGGCGCGCCCTCCAGGACTCGGCGGGAGGCGCGCCGTGAGCGCGCGCCCGCCGCCGGCCGTCTGGTTCGTGGCGCCGGCGCTCGCGGCGATCGGCGCCTTCTTCGCGCTGCCGGTCTTCGCCTCGCTCGGGCTCTCGCTCACCGACTTCGACATCTACGCGATCGGCGATCTGCGGACGCTGCGCTTCGTGGGGCTCGACAACTACGCGCGGCTCCTGCACGAGCCGCTCTTCTGGACGGCGCTCGCCAACACGCTCGTCTTCGTCGCGCTCGGCGCGCCGCTCTCGATCGCTGCGTCGCTCGCGGCTGCGCTGCTCGTGAACGCGCGTCTCGTCCGCTGGAAGGGGCTCTTCCGCACGCTCTTGTTCCTGCCGGTCGTGACGACGCTCGTCGCGGTCGCGGTGGTGTGGCGCGCGCTCTACCACCCCCGCGTCGGCCTCCTGAACGGCCTGCTCGGCGCGCTCGGCGTGGCGCCGATCGACTGGCTCGGAGATCCCCGCTTCGCGATGCCGGCCCTGATCGCGATGGCCGTCTGGAAGAACTTCGGCTTCAACATGGTGATCTTCCTGGCGGGGCTGCAGAGCATTCCCGAGCGCCTCTACGAGGCCGCGTGCATCGACGGCGCCGGAGCCCTCGCCCAGCTGCGCGCGGTCACGCTGCCGCTCCTGGCGCCGACCTTCGCGTTCGTCGGCATCTCCACCGCGATCGGCTCCTTCCAGCTCTTCGCCGAGCCCTACGTGATGACGGGTGGGGGGCCCGCGAACCGCACGCTCAGCCTCGTGCTCCTCATGTACCGCGAGGGCTTCCGCTGGTGGAACATGGGCTCCGCCGCGGCGCTCGCGTTCGTGCTCTTCGCGCTGGTACTCGCGGCGAGCTGGCTGCAGTGGCGGCTTCGCCCGCTCGAGGCGCAGCGATGAGGGCGCGGCTCGCGTCGCTCCTGCTGCACGCTCTGCTGATCGCCGCCAGCGCGGCGGCGCTCCTACCGCTGCTCTGGATGGTCTCGGCCTCGCTGATGCCCGCGGGCGAGGCGTCGCAGGGTCCGCATCTCCTTCCGAGCGCGCCCACGCTCGAGCACTACCGCGCGCTGCTCGGCCGCATGCAGCTCCTGCGCAATGCGGCGAACAGCGCGGGCCTCGCCGCCGCGGTGACCGCGATCTCGCTCGCCGTGAACTCGCTGGCGGGCTATGCGTTCGCGAAGCTGCGCTTCGCGGGCCGCGAGCCGCTGTTTCGCGCGCTTCTCGCGGCGATGGTGGTGCCGGGCCAGGTCGCGATGCTGCCGCTCTTCCTGATGCTCAAGGGCCTCGGCCTCGTCGACACCTACTGGGGCGTGATCGTCCCGGGCGTCGCCAGCATCTTCGCCATCTTCCTGATCCGCCAGTACGCGCTCGGGATCCCCGAGAGCCTGCTCGACGCGGCCCGCGTCGACGGGGCCGGCGAGCTCCGCATCTGGTGGTCGATCGCGCTGCCCGCCTGCCGTCCGATCCTGGTGACGCTGGCCGTCTTCACCTTCCTCGGCTCGTGGAACGACTTCCTCTGGCCGCTCGTCGTGCTCTCGGACGCCGATCTGCAGACGCTCCCCGTCGCGCTCGCCAACCTGGCGGGGGAGCACGTGCAGGACACCGAGCTGATGATGGCCGGCGCGGTGTTGACCATCGCTCCCGCGGTGCTGGTGTTCGCCTGCCTGCAGAAGTACTACCTCCAGGGTCTGATGAGCGGAGCGGTGAAGGGGTAGGCTCCCCGGGCGGGGGGAGCACGCGTGAACGGGGCCCGGTGGAAGGCCGCCGTCCTCTGGATCGGGCTCGCGCTCGCGGCGTCCGCGGCCGACGCGAAGGGGCCTTGGGTGGAAGAGATCGACCTGCAAGACGGCTGGGCGCCCGTCACCTCGGAGGGAGCGAGCCTCCAGATCGCGCGCGATCCCGATCCCGGCGGCGCGCTGCGCCTCGACTTCGACTTCCACGGCGGCGGCGGCTTCGTGATCGCGCGCAAGCAGGTCTCGCTCCGGCTCCCCGCCAACTACCTGTTCTCGTTCCGCCTGCGCGGCGATGCCCCGCCGAACGGCTTCGAGTTCAAGCTCGTCGACCCGTCGGGCGCCAACGTCTGGTGGTGGAAGCAGCGCGAGCTCGCCTTCCCCGCGAGCTGGCAGCCCACGCGGATCCGCAAGCCCAACTTCGCGTTCGCCTGGGGGCCGCTCGGCGGCGGCTCGCCGAGCCGGGTCGGCGCCCTCGAGATCGCGGTCTCCGCGACGCAGGGCGGTCGCGGCTCGATCTGGATCGACGCGTTCCGGCTCGAGGAACGCGAGCCGCCCGACCCGAGTCCCAAGCCGCCGCGCGTCACCGCCTCGAGCTCGCTCGCCGGACGCGGGCCGGAGCGCGTGCTCGAGCCCGACCGCGGCACGAGCTGGCACAGCGAGGCCGGCGAGCGCCAGTGGCTGCTCCTCGACTTCGGGAAGCTCCGCGAGTACGGCGGCCTGGTGATCGACTGGGACGGCGATGACTACGCGGTCGCGTACCAGGTGGAGAGCTCGGACGACGGCAGCAACTGGACGTCGCTCTACACCGCCGAAGAGGCGGCGGGCGGGCGCGACTACGCCTATCTCCCCGACGGCGAGTCGCGCTATCTGCGCATCGCGATGGCGCGGAGCCACGCCGGCCGCGGCTACGCGGTGACGCGCGTGCAGGTCGCGCCGCTCGAGTTCTCCGCGACGCCCAACCGCTTCGTCGAGGCGATCGCCCGCGAGGCGCCGCGCGGCTTCTACCCGCGCTGGCTGCTCGGGGAGCAGACCTACTGGGCGGTGGTCGGCGCGGACGACGATGAGAAGGAGGCGTTGCTCTCGGTCGACGGCATGCTCGAGGTCGGCAAGCAGTCCTTCTCGATCGAGCCCTTCCTCTTCGCGGAGGGGCGTCTCGTCTCGTGGGCTGACGTCGAGGCGCGCCCCTCTCTCGAGCAGGGCGACCTGCCGATCCCGACGGTCCGCTGGGAGGGCGCCCCGCTCGGGCTCGCCGTCACGGCGTTCGCTGCCGGGCCGGCGGGCGCATCGCTGCTCTTTGCGCGCTATCGGGTCGAGAATCCCTCGAGCGCGCCGCGCCGCGCCACGCTCTACCTGGCTGTGCGCCCCTTCCAGGTGAGCCCCCCCTGGCAGAGCCTCAACATGACGGGCGGCGTGGCGCGGATCCACCGGCTCGAGATGCGCGGCGGCGCGCTCTGCGTGAACGGGGAGTGCCCGCTCGTGCCGCTCTCTCCGCCCGACGGCTTCGGCGCGTCCCGCTCCGAGGAGGGGCCGGTGACGCGCTTCCTGGCCAAGGGCGAGCTCCCGCCCGATCCGGAGGAGGTCGACCCGGTGGGCTTCGCGTCGGGGGCGCTCGCGTTCACGCTCGAGATCCCGGCGCGCGGACACGAGGACGTGTCGATCGCATTGCCCTTCCACCCGCGGTCCGCCGACGACCGGGGGCCGCTCCGCACCGAGCCCTCGCGCAAGGCGGCCGCGGCGCTCGTGGAGCCGCGCCTGGCGGAGACGGCGGACGCGTGGCGGGTGCGCCTCTCGGGGGTCGCGATCGAGGTGCCTCCCGCGGCCGAGCCGATCGCGCGGGCGATGCGGAGCTCGCTCGCGTGGGTCCTGGTCAATCGCGACGGCCCGAAGATCCAGCCCGGCTCGCGCTGCTACGAGCGCTCCTGGATCCGCGACGGCGCGATCACCGGCTCCGCCCTCCTGCAGCTCGGCTACTCCGACGAGCTGCGCGACTTCCTGCGCTGGTACGCGCCATTCCAGGGCGCGGACGGGCGCGTCCCCTGCTGCGTCGACGCGCGCGGCCCCGATCCGGTGCCCGAGCACGACAGCCACGGCGAGCTCATTTGGGCGCTCGCCGAGCACTGGCGCTTCACGCGCGACGCGGCCTTCCTGCGCGAGCTCTGGCCGCACGCGGCCGCCGCCGCCGAGTACATCGCGGCGCTTCGCGCCCAGCGCAAGACGGGAAAGTACGCGGGCACGCCCTTCTACGGCCTCCTCCCCGAGTCGATCAGCCACGAGGGCTACGCCTCCAAGGCGGTCCACTCCTACTGGGACGACTTCTTCGCCCTGCGCGGCCTCCGCGACGCCGCGGTGCTGGCGGTCGAGGTCGGCGACCGCGCGCGCGCCGCGCGCTTCGCGGTGGAGCGCGACGAGCTTCGCGACTCCCTCTACGCGTCGATCGCGGCGGTGATGCGCCAGCACCAGATGCAGACGCTCCCGGCCTCGGTCGAGCTCGCCGACTTCGATCCCAACTCGACGGCGATCGCGCTGGCTCCCGGCGGCGAGCTGGCGCGGCTGCCCGCCGGCGCGCTGCGCGCCACCTTCGACCGTTACTGGACGGAGCTCGAGCGCCGCCGTAGCGGGGAGTCCGTCCCGGAGTCGTACACCGCCTACGAGGTGCGAAGCGTCGAGGCGTTCGTGCGCCTCGGGCAGCGGGAGCGCGCGCTCGGCCTGCTCGACTACCTCCTCGGCGCGCAGCGGCCTTCCGAGTGGCACCAGTGGCCCGAGATCACCTGGTCGGATCCCAAGGCCCCGCGCTTCCTCGGCGACCTGCCGCACGGCTGGATCGCAGGGAGCTTCCTGCGCTCCGCGCGCGCCCTCTTCGCCTACGAGCGCGACGACGACGAAGCGCTCGTGCTCGGCGCAGGCGTGCCGGAGGCGTGGGTCCGCGAGGGGAAGGGCATCCGCGTTGCGCTCCCGACGTGGTGGGGCGGCGTGCGCTACGCGATGCGCGCCGACGGCGACGATCGCGTGCACGTGTCGGTGGGCGGCGCCCTCGCGCTCCCGCCCGGCGGCGTCCGGCTGGTGTCGCCACTCGACCGGCCGCTGCGCTCGGCGGTCGTGAACGGCAAGGCGAGCGCCTTCGAGGCGACCGAGCTCGTATTGCGCGAGCTCCCGGCCGAGGTGACGCTTGGCTACTGAGGAGGCGGCCGCGCGACTGCTCGGCAACGGCCGCTACGCGGCCTTGCTTACCGCCGCGGGCACCGGCCGCTCGCTCTGGCAGGGCTGCCAGCTCACCGCGTGGACGGGCGACCGCACCGAGGACGCGGAGGGCCTCTTCCTCTACCTCCGCGATCTCGAGAGCGGCGTCTTCGCGTCGCTCGCGCGCCAGCCCACCGGGACGCGCGCGGTCCGGGTCGAGGGGCCACCGGGTCGACTCGTCTTCGCGTCGCTGCGCGACGGCGTCGAAGTGGAGCTCGAGGTCTGCGTGGCGCCGCAGGCCGACGTCGAGCTCCGGCGCGTGACGCTCCGGAACCGCTCGCGCCGGCCACGCCGCCTCGAGCTCACCAGCTACGCGGAGGTCGTGCTCAACGACCCCGCGGCTCACGCCGCCCATCCCGCGTTCTCGAAGCTCTTCGTGGAGACCGAGCGCGTCGGGGGCGCGCTCCTCGCCCGGCGCCGGGCGCGCAGTGCCGCCGAGCACCCGCCGGTGCTGGTGCACGCGATGCCCGGTGCAATCCCGGACGAGCTCGAGACGGACCGCGCGCGCTTCCTCGGGCGAGGCCGGACGCCCGCTGCGCCCGCGGCGCTCGGCTCCGCGGCGCCGCTCTCCGGCGCGCTCGGGAGCGTCCTCGATCCGATCGTGAGCCTGCGCCGGCGGCTCGAGCTCGCGCCCGAGGCGCGCCTCCAGGCGACCTGGCTGCTCGGCGCCGCCGCCGACCGCGCCGCCGCGCTCGCGCTCGCCGCGCAGTTCGCCGCGCCGGAGGCCGTCGACGAAGCCTTCGCGGCGGCGGCCGCCTGGGAGGAGCGGGAGCGGGCGCGGCTCGGCCTCGCACCGGAGCGCGCCGACCACCTCCACGAGCTCGCGGCGGCGATCCTCTACGGGCATCCCGCGCTGCGCGCCGACGAGCGGGTGCTGCGGCGGGCGCGCGGCGAGCACGCCGACCTCTGGGGCCACGCCGTGGCGCAGGATCGCCCCTTCGCCGTCTGCGAGGTCGGCGCCGACGGAGACGCGGTCTTGCGCGAGCTCCTGGTGGCGCGCTCCTTCTGGGGAGCGCACGGTGCGCCCGTGGATCTCGTGGTCGTCTGTGACGACCCGGCGGCGCTCGGTCGCGCAACGCGCCAGGCGCTCGACGACGCCGGAAGGACCCCGGGCGGCAACGTGGCGCTCCGGCGCCGCTCGGAGCTCGATTCCCGCGTGCTCGACGTGCTGCTCGCCTCGGCGCGCCTCGTGGTGCGCGGCGCGCTGCCGGGGCGCGAGGAGCTGCGCGACGCGCCGGCCGAGGTGGAGGCTCGCTTCGAGCCCGCCGGCGCGTCGGCTCCCGACACCGCGCTCGCGCCCAGCGAGCCGCTCCTCGCGTGGAACGGGATCGGCGGCTTCAGCCGCGACGGCCGCGAGTACGTGATCTGGCTCGGGCCCGGAGGAGACGCCCGCCCGCCGATGCCGTGGGTCAACGCGATCGCCAACCCGGAGTTCGGCTTCCTCGCGAGCGAATCGGGCGCCGGGACCACCTGGAGCGGCAACAGCCGCGAGAATCGCCTCACGCCCTGGTCGAACGATCCCGTGAGCGACCCGCACGGCGAGGCGCTCTACGTGCGCGACGAGGAGTCGGGCGCGTTCTGGTCGCCGCTTCCGGGTCCGGTGCCGCGGGCGGCTCCCTACGAGGTGCGACACGGCCTCGGGTACACGATCTGGCGTCACGAGAGCGACGACCTCGAGCACGAGGTCTGTCTGTTCGCCGCGCCGAGCGAGCCCGTCAAGGTGGCGCGCCTGCGGCTTCGCAACTGCGGTCCGCGCCGGCGAAGGCTCTCGCTCTTCTCGTACCACCGCCTCGTGCTCGGGGGTCTCCCGGAGGTGAGCGCGCGCACCGTGACGACCGAGTTCGACGCGCAGGCCGGCGCGATCCTCGCCGAGAACCACGTAGGCTCGGGCTTCGGCGGGGGCGTCGCGTTCGCCGCGGCGCTCGGGCCGCGCGGCGCGCGCGGCAGCGCCTTCACCACCGACCGCGCCGCCTTCCTCGGTCGCTTCGGCACGCCGGCGCGGCCGGCGGCGCTGGAGAGCGCGGCGCTGCTCGACGGCGCGACCGGCGCCGGCCTCGACCCGTGCGCCGCCTGGCAGGTGAGCGCGGACCTCGACTCCGGATCGACGCTCGAGTGCTCCTTCCTGCTCGGGCAGACCGACACGCGCGCCGAGGTGCGGGAGCTGGTCGAGCGCTGGCGGCGGCCCGGCGCCGTTGACCACGCCCTCGAGGCGGCGCGGGGCGCGTGGCGCGCGCTCGCCGGCGCGGTGGAGGTGGAGACGCCGGCACTCGGCATCGACCTGATGCTGAACGGTTGGCTGCTCTACCAGGTGCTCTCGTGCCGGATCTGGGGCCGCACGGCCTTCTACCAGTCGGGCGGGGCCTTCGGCTTCCGCGACCAGCTGCAGGACGCCGCCGCGCTCGTCTACGCCCGACCCGAGCTCACGCGCGAGCAGATCCTGCTCCACGCCGCGCACCAGTTCGCGGAGGGCGACGTCCTCCACTGGTGGCACCCGCCGGCCGCGCGGGGAATCCGCACGCGCTTCTCCGACGACCTCGTCTGGCTCGCCTACGTGACGGCCTTCTACGTCGGGACGACCGGCGATGCGGCCGTGCTCGACGAGAAGGCGCCATTCCTCACCGCGCGGCAGCTCGCTCCCGACGAGGACGAGGCGTATCTGGCGCCGGAGCGCTCCGCCGAGACGGCCAACCTCTACGCGCATTGCTGCCGGGCGCTCGACCGGGCGCTCACGCAAGGAGCCCACGGGCTCCCGCTCATGGGGACGGGCGACTGGAACGACGGCATGAACCGGGTCGGTCGCGAGGGGCGCGGCGAGAGCGTGTGGATGGGGTTCTTCCTGCACTTCGTGCTCGGCCGCTTCACGCCGCTCTGCGACAGGCGCGGCGATCGCGCGCGCGCCGAGCGCTATCGCGCCTACCGGTCGGGGCTCGAGACGGCGCTCGAGAAGGCCGGATGGGACGGCGACTGGTACCGGCGCGCCTACTATGACGACGGCACCCCGCTCGGATCCGCGCAGGACGACGAGTGCCGCATCGACTCGCTCGCGCAGGCCTGGGCGGTGATCTCGGGGGTGGCGCCGCGCGAGCGCGCCGAGCGCGCGATGGCGGCGGTCGACCGCGAGCTGGTCTCCGACGAGGCGCGACTCATCCGGCTGCTCTGGCCGCCCTTCGACCGCACGCCCCACGACCCCGGCTACATCAAGGGCTACGTGCCGGGGATCCGCGAGAACGGCGGGCAATACACGCACGCGGCGTGCTGGGTGGTCCGCGCGATGGCCGAGCTCGGCCGGCGCGATCGCGCGGCCGAGCTCCTCGAGGGAATCTCTCCGCTCGCGCACAGCGCGGCGCCGGAGCAGCTCGCGGTCTACCAGGTCGAGCCCTACGTGATCGCGGCCGACGTCTACGGTGCCCCGCCCCACGTCGGCCGCGGCGGCTGGACCTGGTACACCGGCTCCGCCGGCTGGATGTACCGCGTTGCGCTCGAGACCGTGCTCGGCTTCCGGATCGAGGGGGGTCGGACGCTCGTGCTGCGGCCCCGCGTGCCGGACGCGTGGCCGCGCTACCGCATCCGCCACCGGCTCGCCGACGGCGTCACGAGCTACGAGATCGAGGTTCGCAACCCGAGCGGGCGCGCCGAGGGCGTCGTCACCGCCACCCTGGATGGCGCGCCGCTCGCGATCACCGACGGGGCGGCGCACGTCCCGCTCGAGCCGGACCGGCGCGCGCACAGGGTCGAGGTCACGCTCGGCTAACGCCGCGTTCCCGCTAGTGGCAACTAGGGGCCGGGTTGCGGTTGGCAACTACTTCTTCTTGGCGGCGGGCTTCGCGCCCCCCTTCGACTCGATCGAGGCCGCCGTCATCCGGTACGTCACGGTGACTTTGTCGCCGACCTTCGCGTCGCCGCTCACCTTGGTGCTCGCGTCCTTCGCGATCTGCCACTTCTCCTTGCCCTTCTGGACGGTGATGGAATCGGCGGTGGTCTCAAGGACGGGACCCGTCACCTGGTAGGTGTTGACGGCCCCGGCGCTGGCCGGGCGGGCCGACAACAGGGCGGCCAAGGGAAGGGCGGCCAGGGCGAGTCCGAGCGCGCGCTGGTTCATCGGGGGGGGCTCCTCTGGGGGTTGGGAGACGACGCTCCTGCGACGGCTCGAAGCTTCGCTCGGGTCGCCAGGAGCCGCCAGCCCGCGCCGCGGATTAACCGGCTGCAATCTGGATGGGCCCACCGTCCGGCGTCCCGCGGCCTCCCGTGAAGATTCGCCATGTGGCGAACGTCTCGGGTCTGGCCGGAAAGGGAAGATTCCTTGCGCGCTGCCGCTGGTGCTGCAGTCTGGGTGCTCCTCGCGCTTCCGGGTGTGGGAGTCGCATCCCAGTCCCTCCCGCAGCCCGCCGAGCCCCCGATCTCCCTGCCGGCTCACCTCTCTCTGGACGACGCCGTTCGGCTCTTCCGCGAGCGGGGCTTCGACCTCCTCCTGGCCGACGCGGTGGTCGCGAGCGCGGAGGGAGAGCTGAAGATCGCCAAGGCGTTCCCGAACCCGCAGGTGGGCGGGGGAGGCGGTCACACCTGGACCTACAACCCCAATCACTGCGAGGAGTCGGGCTGCTCGCAGACGCCCTGGAACGCGAGCCTCTCCGACCAGGGCCTCCTCGTCG
>Ga0335082_10002721_pt1 | contig 19083 bp, 13 predicted proteins | sample Lox_Sample_41_FD_206718 | JGI IMG/M metagenome (GOLD analysis project Ga0335082, IMG submission 206718) | Soil microbial communities from Loxahatchee National Wildlife Refuge, Florida, United States - Lox_Sample_4.1 | ecosystem: Environmental > Terrestrial > Soil > Wetlands | place: USA...
GGGATCATGGCACTACCGTGGACGCAGAGCGCCGAGCAGGCTTCGCCGCGAAGCCTGCGGCTCCTGATCGACCGCTTTGATCCGAGCGCCTTCGACGCACCCGACGGGCTGGCGCGCATCCGGCTGTTCGGCCCCGAGGCGGGGCAGTGGGACGTTCTGGCCGACGGGGGTGGCGCGAGGCTCGCGCCCGCCGACCTCTCCGTCCGGCCCGACGCGACGCTTCGCGCGGCGCTCGAGACCTGGGATGCCGTCGCCCGCGACGTGCGCGGCGGCATGGACGCCTACCGCGCGGCGCGCCTCGTGATCCGTCGCAACCTGCACCTCGGCGTCGGGCTCCTCGCGGCGACGAGCGGGATCCAGGGTCCGGGCCGCATCCGCTTCCGCCGCGTCGAGACGGCCCTCGGCCCGCTCTCGGTCATCACGGCCGGCGTCGGCGAGCCCGTCATCCTGATCCACGGACTCGGCGCGACGAAGGGCTCGTTCCTCCCGACGGTGGCCGCGCTCGCAGGCTCGTTCCGCGCCATCGCGGTCGATCTCCCCGGCTTCGGCGATTCCGTGAAGCCGCTCGGCGCCGCCTACCACCCGCCGTTCTTCGCGCGCTCGATCGTCGCCCTCCTCGACGCGCTCGCGATCGACCGCGCGCACCTCGTCGGCAACAGCATGGGCGGGCGCGCTGCGCTCGAGGTCGGCCTGCGGTATCCCGCGCGCGCGCGCCGCCTCGTGCTGCTCGCCCCCTCGCTCGCGTGGCGGCGCGAGCGGCCGTGGGCACCGCTCGTTCGGCTCCTGCGCCCGGAGCTCGGGCTCCTCCAGCTGACGCCGCGTCCGCTCGTCGAGGCCGTCGTGCACCGCGTCCTCCCGGTCGCCGGCGAGAGCTGGGTCCAGGCGGGCGTCGACGAGTTCCTGCGCTCGTATCTCACGCCGCGCGGGCGAGCGGCCTTGTACGCAGCCGCGCGCCAGATCTATCTCGAGGAGCCGCACGGAGCGAAGGGCTTCTGGACGCGGCTCGCGGGCCTCGAGGCGCCGAGCTTCTTCGTGTGGGGCAAGGAGGATCGGCTCGTTCCGCTGGCCTTCGCGGATCACGTCCGGCGCGCGCTCCCCGCCGCGCGTCACCGCGAGCTCGATTGCGGGCACGTGCCCCAGATCGAGCGGCCGGCGGAGACCCACGCCGCGATGGCCGCGTTCCTGCGCGGCGTCGACTCGGACTAGCGGGCACCCGCTAGCCGCGGGCACGGGCGCCGCGCCCACGGCCCTGCGAGGCGGCGACCAACTCGTCGAAGGCATCCGCGAGGCGCGCGGCGAGGTCGCCGACGTCCGGCACCGCCGTGCCGTCGGCGTCGAGCCCGACGTAGAGGCGGTCGCGGTAGCCGTAGAGCGCGATGCTGACCGGGCAGTGCGGAGCGACGGGCGCGAAGGGATAGGCCCCGGTGATCTCCGCCCCGCCGACGTAGCGGACCACCGGTACGCCGGGCACGTTCGTGACGATGAGCCCGATCGCCTGCGAGCCGGCGAAGACGAGCGAGCGGTAGACCGGCCGCGGCAGCGCCGCGAGCAGCGCGGCGATCTGCGGCACGAGCTGCGTGGCGGGGTGCGCCTTGCGCTCGGCGACGCGGCGGTGGATCTCGCGGAAGCGCCTGCGCGGGTCGCGGATGCGCATCGGGAGAAGGAGCTGGATGCCGGTTGCCCGATTGCCCACGCCCGCCGCGAGCCCCTGCTCGGCGGGCGGGCGCAGGTTGATCGGCACGAGCGTCAAGAGCTCCTCGAGGCCGCCGTAGCCCTGGTCGCGGTGCCAGCGGCCGACCGCGCCGGCCGCCGCGGTCAGCATCACGTCGATCATCTGGCCGCCGAGCGCGCGCTTCGCCTCGCGCAGGGGCGCGAAGGGGAGCTCGACGCCGGAAAGGTGTCGGGCGCGGCCGAAGTGGCGCAGCGGAGAGTCGCTGCGGTGCCTTGCGTCCGCGACGATCGAGGCGGCAACGCGCGCGGCGGTGGCGATCTCGGAGGGCGCGCGCGCCGTGCGCCACAGTGCCGATGCCACCGACCGCGCGCGTCCCGCCTCCTGCTCGACCCGGTCGCGGAGCGCGCGCGCGAGGCGCTCCGCGAGCGGGGGCTCCGACCACGCGCCCGGCGGCTTCGACGACGGCGCCGGCAGCGGCTCGCCGCCCTCGCGCTCGGCGTCGGTCAGCGCCGCCAGGATCGCGTTGCCGCCGACGCCGTCCGCGACCACGTGGTGGAGGCGGAAGAAGAGCGCCGAACGGTCGTGGGGCAGATCGATCTCGACCATCTCCCAGAGCGGGCGACTGCGGTCGAAGGGCCGCTCGTAGATCGGCCCGAGCGTGCGGAACAGCGCCGCGAGCTCGTCCTCGTGGGGAAGCGGCGTCGAGAGGGCGTAGCGGCGCACGTGGAAGTCGAGGTCGAAGGTGGGATCGTCCTCCCAGCGCGGCAGGGCGAGGTCGAAGGGCGCGTCGACGATCCGCTGGCGCAGCCGCGGCACCGCGCTCGCGGCGCGCAGCGCCGCCCCGCGAAGCCGCTGCGGGTCCGGCCTCCGGTCGAGGAGCATGAGCAGCGCCATCGCGATGCGCTGGCGGGGCTGATCGGCGTACCAGAAGCCGAGATCCTCGGGCGAGAGGGGCGTCGACGCGCGCACGGGATCCACCCCCGGGCGGGGTTGCGAGCCGCGTGCCGACGCGGCGGCCGCGGCGCCGCGCGTCGGTGCCGGCAGACCCGTGCGCGAGGCTCCGGATGGGGCGCGATGACCCATTCGTGCGCTCTGGCGCCTCACCTGCCGGTCAGCGCCCTCGCCAGGCCGCCTCGAGCAGCTCGACCAGCTCCCGCACGAGCGGCATGCGCGGGTTCGTCCGCAGGCTCGGGTCCTCGAAGGCGGAACGCGCCAGCTCGGGGAGCGCCGCCTCGAACTCCGCGCGGGCGATCCCTGCCGCGGCGAGCGAGCGCGGGATTCCGACGGCGTCGAGGAGCGCGTCGACGCGCGCGAAGAAGCGCTCGCGCCGCTCGCGCTCGCCGTGGCCGCCGATCCCGAGCACCCAGCCGAGCTGCGCATACTTCTCCGGCGCGACGTACGCCGAGTAGCCCGGCGCCGGCATGAACTTGCTCGGCAGCGAGGCGTTGTAGCGCAGGACATGGGGGAGGAAGATGCCGTTGGCGCGCCCGTGCGGGATCCCGAAGCGCGCCCCCACCGCGTGCGCCAGCGCGTGGTTCACGCCGACGAAGGCGTTCGAGAAGGCGAGCCCGGCGATCGTCGCGGCGTTGGCCATCGCGGTGCGCGCCTCCAGGTTCGAGCCGTCGGCGACTGCGACCGGCAGATGCTCGAGGATGAGCCGGGTCGCCTGCACGCAGAATGCCTCGGTGTAGGGCGAGGCGAAGATCGAGACGGCCGCCTCGAGCGCGTGGGTCAACGCGTCGACCCCGGTGTCCGCCGTCACCGCTGGCGGCATGCTCATCGCGAGGTGCGGATCGACGATCGCCATGTCCGGCACGAGCGAGTAGTCGACGAGGGTGATCTTGCGCCCGGCCTCGCTCACGACGCAGGCGGGCGAGACCTCGGAGCCGGTCCCGCTCGTGGTCGGGATCGCGACCAACTTCATGCGGTGGCCGAGCGTCGGGTAGCGGGCGACGCGCTTGCGCGCGTCGAGGAACGGGAGCGAGAGGGCGGCGACCGAGAGGCCCGGGCTCTCGTGGAAGAGCCGCATCGCCTTGGCGGCGTCGAGCACCGAGCCGCCCCCGACCGCGACGAGGAGGTCGGGAGCGAGGCGCGCGAGCGTCTCGGCCCCCGCGCGGAGCCGTCGCTCGTCCGGCTCCGGCTCGAGCTCCGAGTACACGTGGACGGTGTGCGCGCGCAGGTACTTTCGCACCTCGTCGGCGACGCCGCGCCGCTCGCCGTCGACGTCGGTCACGATCACGGCGGCGTCGCCGGCGACGTCGCGCAGGTTCTCGAGCGCGCCCGCGTTGAAGTAGGTGTCGGAGGGGACGCGGAACCACTGGGGCGGCGTCGCGCGGTGGGAGACGATCTTCACGTTGAGGAGCTCTTCTACGTTGACGTTGTGGGTGGTGCAGGAGCCGCCCCAGGTGCCGCAGCCGAGCGAGAAGGTGGGGGTCAGCGAGTTGTAGACGCCGCCGAGCGCGCCGACCGCGGTCGGCGCGTTCACCAGGATCCGTCCGGTGCGGATCGCGGCGGCGAAGCGGTCCACGACGGCGCGATCGCGCGCATAGACCGCCGAGGTGTGGCCGAGGCCTCCGCGCTGCGTCACGAGATCGCAGGCCGCGAGCGCGTGCTCGACGCTCGGGGAGCGCACGATCCCGAGCACCGGCATCAGCTTCTCGTGGACCAGCGGGTGCGCGCCGAGCGCGTCGAGGTCCGCGGGCAGCGGCGCGAGCAGCACCTTGTGGTGCGGCTCGACCGCGAAGCCGGCCTTCGCGCCGAGCTCAGCCGGCGAGCGCCCGACTGCCTCGATGTTGGGCTCGCCGCCCGGGAGGAAGGCGAGCCTCGCCAGCTGCTCCACCTCGGCGGGCTCGAGGACGCGCGCGCCCATGCGCTCGAACTCCGCGACGACGGCGTCGGCGATCGCCTCGTCGACGACGCAGGTCTGCTCGGCGGGGCAGATTACCGACGCGTCGAAGGTCTTCGAGATCAGGATGTCGACGACCGCGCTCCGGACGTCGGCGCTCCGGTGCAGGTAGACCGGCGCGTTGCCGGGGCCGACGCTGATCACGGGCTTTCCCGCGCGGTTCGAGAGCTCGACGATCTTCGGGCCGCCCGTCGTCCAGATGAGGTCGATCTGGGGGTGGTGGAAGAGGTAGTGGGTCACCTCGCGCGGCGCGTCGGGGATCACCTGGAGCGCGCCCGCGGGCATGCCGGCCGCCTCTCCCGCCTCGCGCAGGATCTCGACGCTGCGGAGCGCGCAGCGGATCGCCCGCGGCGAGGGCCGGAAGATCACCGCGTTGCGCGTCTTGGCCGCGACGATCGCCTTGAAAAGCGCCGTCGAGGTGGGGTTCGTGACCGGCAGGATCGCCATCACGACGCCGATCGGCTCGGCCACGTACTGGAGGTTCCGCTCGGGCTCCTCGCGGATCACGCCGACGGTCTTCTGGTCGCGCAGGTAGTCGTAGAGGAACTCGGTGGCGACGTAGTTCTTCACCACCTTGTCCTCGAAGACGCCGAAGCCGGTCTCCTCCATGGCGAGCTCGGCGAGCTCGACGGCGGATTTCAGGCCCGCGACGACCATCTCCCAGACGATCGCGTCGACGGCGGGCTGGTCGAGCTTGCGGAAGGCGTCGGCGGCGGCGCGGCTGCGCGCGACGATCGCGTCGAGCTCGGCGAGTCGCTGCGGATCGAGATCGGCGGTCGGGCTGGGCCCCATGATCGCTCCCGGATCTCCCCCGACCGGGGACTCCAGCAAGCTCCGTGCCGTCCGGCCGTCTCGCCGCCCGATCGCCGCTGGGGTACAGGTCTGCCGATGCGATCCAAGCTCTCCGCAGTCGTCTGGCTCGGGCTCGCGGTCACGGCCTCGTTCCTCCCCGCGACGGCCCAGCAGGAGAACCTCCCGCCGCCGCCCCCGTCGAGCGCAATCTGCCCAGCGATCGACGAGTACGGGCGCCTGTGCACCCACGACCGCTGGAGCCGCGACTGCGGCCTCTTCGTCGAGGCTGCCGATCGCCTCGGAGCCCTGTACCGGAGTGAGCGCACGAAGCTCCCGAACTCGGGGGACGCTCTCCTCACGACGATCTGGTGGGGCTGCGGCTCGGCGACGCTCTCGGACGTGAAGCTCCTGCTCCAGCGGATCGGGTCGAAGCGCGCCCTCGCCGTCCTCAAGACGGAGCCCTACAGGTCGCTCCCGAATGCCACGCCCTTCTCCACCCCCCCGGTCGTCCCGGCGCAGGAGGTCACCTGCGAGACGCTCGAGAGCCCCGCGGAGATGCGAAGCTGCGAGGCGGACAAGCTCAAGGCCGCCCAGGCCGCCCACCGGCGCGCCTTCGAGGGATGCCAAGAGGCCGTGGTCCAGGACCTGCGGGGAGCGCTCGACGCGGCGGAGTCCAGCTGGGAGGCGATGCTTCCCGAGCTCTGCGACGCGAGCGGCGAGGGCTACGACGACGCCGACCGCGCCGCCTACATGCGCGCCCGCTGCATGCTCGAATCGACGTCCGAGCGGACGCAGGCGATGTCCGCGGCGCACCCCGAGTGCGCGCCCAAGGAGTGATCCCGGGAGTCAGCCTTCTCGGACGGCGAACGCCACGAGGTGGACGAGGTCGCCCGCCAGGAGGCCGCAGCCCGAGAGCGCCGGTGCTTCGAGGCGGAGGTCGACGCCCGGACCGAGCGACGGCGCGGACGCGCCCGTCGCACCGAGCGCCTCGAGGAAGGCATGCGGCTCTGGACCGAAGGACTCCGGCGGCGGCGCCGTCGCCGGCGCGCCTTCGACGGCGTCGACCGCCCACGAGCGCAAGAGCCCGCCGAAGGCGCGCGCGAAGACCTCCGGCCGCCCGATCACCTCGAGGCCGAGGATCTCGTCGCCGAGTGCCGCGACGAAGCCGACCTGCCGCTCGAGGAGCGCGAAGGAGCGCGCGAGCTCGGCGAGGGCCGCCTCGCGCGACTCCACGTAGTCGGCGTAGGCCGCCGCGGTCGACCGCACGCGTGCGGCGCGCAGCCGCTCGTCGACCTCGTCCCACACCTGCGACTGGTCGGTGCGGAAGCGCCCCGAGCGGGCGCGCGCCGCCGCGACCGCCGCGGCCATCTTGCGGCGCAGCGCGAGCGATGCGAAGCAGTGATCGCCGCGCGCGCCCCGGCCTTCGAGATGCCGGCAGCGACCCCGCTCGACGCACGAGACGTCGATCATTGCCCGCGCGCCGGGCGCGACGAGGCTCGTCGCGTTGGCGATGCGGCCCCGCCGCGCGCCGCCGATCTCCTCGCCGAAGAGGATGAGCGCAGAGAGCGCGCCCGCGTTCTCGACGAGGACGTTTGGAACGACCGCTCCGTCGCTCATCTCGTCGACGAGGAGCGTTCCCGCCGCGAGCGCATCGGCGAGAGCGACGTAGGCCCGCCCGGGGCCGCGGCGATGACTCATCCGCTGAGCCGTCAGGTGGACCACGTCTCCCGCGACGAGCGCGCAGCCCGCAGACGCCCTGATCGTCGATGCGCAGGCCGGAGCCGAGGCCGAGCGAACTGGCGGAGCGCGTGCTCGACCTCGCGCGCCGCCTCTCGTCCGGAGCGCGCTATTCCCGGGCCAGCGCCCCGAGCCGTTCCATCACCTCCCGGGCCTCGGCGACCGTGCGCTCGACGATCTCGCGGCACGGGAGGATCTCGCGGATCCCTCCGGCGCCCTGGCCGCAGGGCATGCAGTCCCGGTCGACGTCGAGGAGAGCGTCGGGCCCGCGCAGCGGGGCGAGCACCTCGTTGCGTTGCGAGACGGCCATCTGCGCGGGGAACGGGAGGATCTCGGCCGGCCGCCGCTCCCAGCCGTCGACGTAGGCGTTGCGGATCACGCGCATCGGCTTGCCCGAGTAGCAGCGCGAGACGACGGTGTCCTCTTCGCGGATCTCGGTGATGCGCTTCTTGTAGCGCTCGCCGGCGCGCGCCTCGTGGGAGGCGATGAAGCGCGTTCCCATCCAGACCCCCTGCGCGCCGAACGCCAGCGCCGCCGCGAGGCCGCGTCCGTCGACGATGCTGCCGGCGGCGACCACCGGAATCCCGACCGCGTCGACGATCTGCGGTATCAGCGCCATGCCCGCCACCTGGCCGGTGTGCCCACCCGCCTCCGTCCCCTGGGCGACGACCACGTCGCAGCCCGCCGCCTCGGCGGCCAGCGCGTGCCGCACCTTGCCGCAAAGGCTCATCACCAGGAGCCCGGCGTCGTGGCACCGTTCCACGACGGGGCCGGGGACGCCGAGGCCCGCGATGAACGCCCGCGCGCCCTCCTCGATCACGATGTCGACGGCGCTCAGCATCTGCTCCGGGAGCGCCGCGAGGAGATCGACGCCGAAGGGCTTGTCGGTGAGCTCGCGCACGCGGCGCATCTCGCGCCGGATCCCCTCGATCGACTCGCTCGCCATGCCGAGCGTGCCGAAGCCGCCCGCCTGCGAGACGGCGGCACACACGTCGGCGTAGGCGACGCCGCCCATGCCCGCGAGCAGGATCGGGACCTCGATGCCGAGCAGGTCGCAGAGGGGGGTGCGGAGGCGCATCGCCTCCGAACGCTACTTGGCCCGGCCGCCTCGCGCGAGGCAGTCCTCGCGGTGCATGAACTCCATCCGGCCGTTGAGGTCGCAGGGCCCGATGTTCGAGTCGCTCGACTCCGAGGAGAGCGTGCGGGCGGTCTTCCACCAGGCCGCGCCGCTCGGGGCGGCGGGCTTGTTCGAGGCGACCGCTTCGCCCTTCGGCTTGGCGTCGGCGCCTGCGGCCGGGGCGTCGGTCGGCTTGGCGCCCCCGGGCACGGAGGAGGGATTCATGCTCCTCGCGGCGGCTCCGCTCGCCGTCGCGTTGGCCTGGTCGAGCTCGCTCCCGACGAAGCAGCCCGTCGCCAGGCCGATCGCCGCGATCGCCGCGAGGAGGAGCCGAGTCGCCCTGTGCACGCACCGCATGGAGACCGCATCGGCCGAACGACCGCTCCTCAGGAGAGAGCTCGGCGGGGGCCCCGTCGACTCGCCGCTACTCTCGCCGGCATGGCGAAGGCCCCTGCCGGCGCTCCGGCTCGCAGCCTCCCGGCAGCGCTTCCCGACGAGTGGCGGCGGGCATTCGAGTGGATCGAGCGCGAGCTCGGCGGCCGCGTCGTCGCCGCCGAACGCCAGCCGCGTTGGCGGCCGGCCTGGTTCCTCGACCTCGAGCGTGACAGCGAGCGGCTCCCTCTCTACTTCCGCGGAGAGCGCGGCGAGGCCGACCACGGCGTCTACGCGCTCGAGCACGAGATGCGCGTGCTCCAGGTGCTCGGTGCCCACGGGATCCCCGTCCCGCGCGTCTTCGGCTTCTGCCCCGCGCCGCGCGGGATCGTGATGGAGCGCTGCCCGGGGCGCGCGAACCTGGCGACGGCCGAGAGCCAGGCCGAGCGCGAGGCGGTGCTGGACGAGTATGTGAGCGTGCTCGCGCGGATCCACCGGATCGACGTCGCGGCCTTCGAGGCGGTGGGGCTGCGCCGTCCCGCGACCCCCGAGGCCCTCGCGCTCCTCGATTTCGACACCTGGGAGCGCGCGTACCGCCGGCGCAAGCGCCGGCCCGAGCCCGCCGTCGAGTTCGCGATCCGCTGGGTGCGCCGCGAGGCGCCGCGCGATCGGCGCCGCGCGTCGCTGGTCTGCTGCGACTCCGGTCAGTTCCTCTTCGAGCGCGGCCGCCTGACCGCGGTGATCGACCTCGAGCTCGCGTGCCTCGGCGATCCGCTCGCCGACCTCGGCGGCATGCGCGGGCGCGATCTCTCCGAGCCGCTCGGCGATCTCTCGCGCGCCGTCCGCCGCTACGAGGAGTCCACCGGCGAGCCGGTGGACCGGCGCGCGCTCGACTTCCACACCGTGCGCTTCGGCATCGTGACGCCGATGGCGGTCGCGCACCTCGCGGCGGATCCGCCGCGAGGAATCGACGCCGCGCAGTACCTGGCGTGGTACCTAGTGTGGACGCGCAGCGCGCTCGAGGTGATCGGCGCGCGCCTCGGGCTCGAGCTCGAGCCGCCGCCCGCGCGCCCCCGGACGCAGGCCCCGGCCGCGACGGACTTCGACGCCTACCGCAGCGGCGCTGCGACGCGACTGGCCGTCTACCGCGAGCGCCTGGCGCGGCTCGGGCCCGACCTCGAGGCGGAGGACCTCGCAGACGCGGCCGCGCTGCTCGGGCGCCGCCCGCCCGACGCCGCAGCGGCCGCCGCCGCGCTCGAGGAGCTCGTCGCGAGTGCGGGTCCCGAGCGCGACGCCGAGCTGCTCGGCTGTCTCCACCGCCGTATCCTGCGGCAGGAGTCGATCCTCGCGCCGGTCATGCGCGAGCTCGAGGGCGCGCGCATCCAGCGCATTCACTGAAGGAGAGAGGAGTCGAGCCATGGTGGAGCGCTTTGTGGGCAAGACGGTGGTCGTGACGGGGGCATCGTCGGGAGTCGGTGCCGCGGTGGCGCGGCTCTTCGGCGCCGAGGGCGCGCGCGTGGTGCTGGCCGCGCGCACGGCCGGCGCCCTCGAGGCGGTTGCGAAGGAGATCGGCGCGGACGCCGTCGCGATCCCGACCGACGTGTCGGACCCCGATCAGATCCGCGCCCTGGTCGAGGGCGCCGTGCGCGCGACCGGGGCGATCCACGTCCTCGTGAACAACGCCGGCTACAACCACCGGGGGCCGGTGGCGCAGGCGGTTCCGACCGAGCTCGCACGCATCGTCGACGTGAACCTGCGCGGGCCGATCCTGCTCACCCGCGCGGCGCTCCCGATCCTGCTCCAGCAGTCGCGCGCGAGCATCGTGAACGTCGCCTCGATCGCGGGGCAGATTCCGCTCCCCGAGGAGGCCACCTACTCGGCGACGAAGTTCGGGCTGCGCGGCTTCAGCATGGCGCTCGCGGAGGAGCTGCGCGGGTCGCCCGTGCGCGTCTCGCTCGTCTCGCCGGGCCCGATCGAGACGGGCTTCATCACGCGCGACCTCGACCACGTGCCGGACCTGGTCTTCTCGCAGCCGATGAGCAGCGCGGAGGAGGTGGCGCGCGCGGTGGTCCAGTGCGCCGTCGACGGCCAGCTCGAGCGCACGATCCCGCGGCTCTCGGGCATGCTGGCGACCGCCGGCTACCTCGTCCCCGAGCTGCCGCGACTCCTGCGCCCGCTGCTCGAGCAGCAGGGTCGCCGCGCCAAGGAGCGCTTCCGCAAGGCCCACGAGACAAGCTGACAGCGCCCGCCCGCCCGGGGGGGCGCAGTCATTCCGACGTCACCCGCCGGCCACAACCTCCGTGGGGCATGGGGGTTTGTCTCGGGGGAGGCGGGAGCTGAATCGGCCCCCGTGCGTCCCGTCGAAACAGGCACCAGACGTCAGGAGGGATCCCTATGCTTCGGGTATTGCGACCTCCACTTCGCTCGTTCGGCCTGGCCTGCGCGGTCTTCGCAGGCCTGCTCGCGGCTGCGCCGCTCGCAGCGCAGGCGGACGGGTGGCACGGCCACGGGCACGGCCATGGTCACTACCACTGGGCTCCGCCGGTCTTCTACGGCGGCTTCGGCTTCGCGGGCCCGCGCTGGTACGGGCCGCGGTTCTACGCGCCGCCGCCCGCCTACTACGTGGCGCCTCCCCCGGTCTACTACGCGCCACCGCCGCCCGTCTACTATGCGCCGGCGCCGGTCTACGGGGGATACGGCTACGGCCCGCCGGGAGTGAGCCTGAACCTCGGGTTCCAGATCCCGATCCACGACTAGCCTTTGCGCCTCGTCCGGAGTCGCAGGCCCGCGAGCGGCGCGATCGCGAGTGCCAGCTCTGCGCCGAGCCCGCACGCGTTGGGCGTCTCGAGCGTCCGGTAGGGCTTCGTGCACTGCGGGTCCGGAGGGCCGAGCGCGACGCCGTGGTTGGCCGAGGCGCCGCCGTCGAAGTCGATGGTGCCGTCGCCGTCGTCGTCGAGCCCGTTGTTGCACGCCGGGTTCTCCGACGTGCTGTAGGCCCTGAAGCAGCCGGGGTCGGCCGGGAAGTCGATGAGGCCGTCGCCGTCGTTGTCCTTGCCGTCGTCGCAGGCCACGGCCGGATTGCGCTCCGACGGGTCGTTGGCGTTGGCGCAGCCCGGGTCGTCGAGGTCGACCAGGCCGTCCCCGTCGTTGTCGATCCCGTCGTGGCAGCTCGCCGCCTCGGCGTCGGCCGACGCGCGCGCTGCGAGGAGACCGGCGCCCGCGTCGCGGTCCGTTCCGGGCGGACCGACGTCCAGGGCGTGCGCCGCGAGGAGCGCGCGAATGTCGCCGGGCGTGGCGCCCCCCGCCGCGCCCATCTGCCAGAGCAGCGCGGCGATCGCCGCCGCGTGAGGAGCCGCGGCCGAGGTGCCGCAGAAGGGCGAGAAGCCGGGCGTTGCGACGCTCACGCAGTCCGCTGCCGCCAGGTCGGGCTTGGCGCGCAGCTCTCCTCCCGTCGAGGAGACGTTGCCCGGCGTGATCGGTGTGCCGTCGGCCAGGTAGAGGATGCGCCGCGGCCCGTCGGAGCTGTACGGCTCGACGGGCTCGGTCCCGTCGAAGGTGCCGCCGGGACCGCTCGCCAGGCGCGCGTCGACCGCCGCCACGGCGATCGACGCGCGCGCGGCCGGGTGGCCGGTGAGCGCGCCCGTCGTGGCGACGGCGAGGCGGCCGCGCAGCGTGTCGAGGTGCAGGAAGCGCGGCAGGCCGACGTGCTTCACGATCATGAGCCGGCGGCCGACGTCGCTCGGGAGCGCCGAGATCGTCTCGATCGGCGCGTCGTTGCCGTCCTGCACGTTCGTCGAGGCCGCGATCACCGTGGTCATCGATGAATTGAGCAGATAGAGGTCGTAGTCGTTGGCGGAGGCCCACTTGGGATCCGACCACTGGAGCGTGTAGGCGAGCGCGGCGCCGCCGACGATCTGGTCGCCGACCACCCCGCCTCCGTAGGTGTGCATCGGCTTCCCGCCGAGCGTCTGGCCGCTGTCCGCGAAGTCGCCCTCCCACACGCCTCCGCTCGCGCCGTCGATGCTCCCGTCGTTGCCCGCGGCCGAGAAGTAGAGCGCGCCGCCGGCGACCACGTCGTCGACCGCCTTCGCCACGTCGTCGTCCTGGAGCGCCGCCTCCGAGAAGTAGCCGACGTCGTCGACGAGGATGTCGGCGCCCGCCTGGCGCAGCGCGCGGATATTGCTCGCGAAGGAGGCCTGTCCGCTGAAGGCGGTGGCGAAGAAGAGCTGCGCGCCCGGCGCGAGGTCGTGCACGATCTCGAGCATCGCGGTCCCCTCGCTGCCGGTTCCGGACTGCCCGGACAGCACGGTGACTGGCGGGAGCTCACCGGAGGCGACCAGGGACGAGAGCGAGCCCACGCCGTCCGAGAGCACGCCGATCCGGACGCCGCTGCCGTCCACTCCGTACTGGCTGCGCACCGCGTCGGCGCGGTGCGCCACGTCGCCCTCGCTGACCACCCTCGTGAAGGCGCGGTCCGCGGGTCGAAGCGAGTGGACGTCGTCGCGCTCCGCGAGCAGCTCGAGCGCGGCGAGCGGGACGCGCGCCCGCACGCTCTCGAGCTCCGCGTGCGCGCTCTCGACGTCGCCGCCCTGCGACTCGATCGCGGCGAGCAGCGCCGGTGTCACCTCGGCGCGCAGGTCGACGAGCGCACGGCCGGCGGCGTCGACGTCGACGTCGACGCGCAGGGTCGGGACCCCGGGCGCGGCGGCGAGCCCGCGGCGCATCCGCGCGGTGTAGAGGAGGTGTGAGCCGATCTTGCGCTCCGCCGGCGAGCGGCCGAGCTTCTCGGCGATGAGCGCGCGCAGCTGCGCGGCCGCCGCGGCGCCGAGCGGCACGGCCTGCGGACCGGGCGTCTGGGCCGCGGCCGGTCCGACCGAGAGCAGGACGAGGAGCGCGAGCCGAAGGACCACGAGACGGGGCATCCGGCACCGATCTTACCCCGGGCGACGCATCCGTGGGTCGCGATTCCGCGCGGCCGGGGCGCTCGCGGAACGGAAGCGCATCGCCCCAAGCGCTTGATTTCACGGGCCCGATCCCAACGGGCCGAAGCTATGGTATGAGCCGTTGGGCTGGATGACGCTGCTCGAGGGTTGGCCGACGGACCGGGGCGCCGGGCGCTACGCGATCCCGGCCTACTCCGAGTTCATGCCGCCGCCGCGTCTCGGCCGCCGCGCCTACGGCGCGAGCGATCCGCTGCCCTTCCGCGAAGGGGATCCCTTTGGCTGGACGGTCAGCGAGCGCGAGGAGGGCCTCGAGCTCGCGCCGGGCCTCGACCAGATCGCGCAGCAGCTCCTCGAGTCTCTGCGCCACCTGGCGGCGGGGCGCGCGGCGCACGGCATCTCTCGAGCCAAGCTCTCGGGCAACCCCTACTGGCCCGAGGATCTGGCGCAGCGCGCGCCCGGCCTGCGGCACGAGCGCTTCGTCCTGCTCCTCCCGCTCGCGCTCTCGCGGACCCAGGACGACAAGGGCCGCGTGCGCTGGACGCTGCTCGGCTCGAGCGAGCTGGGACCGGCGCGACCGCTCTGGCGGAGCTTCCTCGCGCCGCCCGGACCGGGTCCGTCGCCCGAGGACGGCCCCGACTTCCTGCGCCGGCTGCTTGCAGCCGCCTTCGGCGCGCCCGCGCCCGAGCTCGCCGACTTGCGCGCCGCCGGGCTCCGCTTCCTCCGCGCCGAGGGCGCCGCCTCGCTGCCGTTCCCGCACTGGAGCGAGGAGCCGCTCCCCGAGTGGCTCGGGTCGCTCGAGCTCGATCCCGGAGAGCCCCTCGAGCGCGTCCGCTTCCTGCTCACGTTCCGCGCGTTCGCGGAGCTGCCGCCGCAGATCCGACGCGCCTACCTGGCGGGCGAGCTCCACCTCCTCCCGTTCCCCGGAAGCCTTCTCTTCTGGGGCGCGGAGCCCTATCGCCGGCTCGAGCGGGAGCTCCCCTTCGCGATCCAGATCCCGCTCCAGCACGGCATCGCGCGCCACGAGGCGCCGAGCGGCGTCCGCGTGCCGCAGTCGGGATGGCTGCACGAGCCCTCTCCCAGGCGGCCCACCCACGACGCGAGGCACGGCCCGCTCCGCGATCTCTTCAAGAGGACCCACCGCTGGGCGCGGGTACATCGCCACGAGGACGAGCTCGCGGTCACGGCGCGCGAAGAGAAGCTCGTCCACGTGCTCTTCAGCGCGTCGGCCGCCGACGTCGGCCTGTACGGAAAGCCGATGGCGCGCAACGCGCAGATCTGGTCGAACGAGTTCCGGCGCGTGCTTGACGGCCCGAGCGCAACGCGCGAGGAGATCGAGGGCGCGCGCGCGGCGATCCGCGCCGGCGGATCGTTCGGCTATCGCTTCGCATATCCCGCGATGCGCGTCGGCCGCTATCAGGTGCACTGGCAGCGGCCGCTCGTCGCCTACTCCGACGCGCGAAGCGGGCGCGCGACGCTGCTCACGGGCGCGCCGCTCGGCGTGCTCACCGCATACGACGCGGCGAAGCCCGACCCGGCGCGTGCGATCGAGCTCTGGCCGCGCCTGGCGCGCCGAGGGCCGGAGCTCGCGGCCCTCGAGCTGCCGCACGCCGACCGCATCGACGTCGAGAAGATCCTCGAGGCGCGGGATCTGCGCGGCGCTCCCCTGCCCCGCAGCTTCGCACGCGGCTTGGCGAGGGCGCGCGAGTCGCCGGCCTTCGAGCGCTGGCTCGCCGAGCTCCCGGCGCTCGGCGAGGCGCTCGGGGCGCAGGAGGAGCCGGCGCCCGATGCGCTCACCTACCGCTGGAGCGCGCGCCGGCCGTTCGAGGTCCGCTACTGGAAGGCGATCGCGTCGCTCGCCGAGGGCCGCTTCCTCACCAAGAACAACGCCGACTGCGTGCTCGACCCCGTGACCCAGGCCGAGCTCGCGCACCACGAGCGCGATCTCGCAGCGCTCGGCGATCACCTGCTCGACCAGCACCGGCGCGCGGTCGCGGCCGCGCGGATGGCGGGCAAGGCGTGGGTCGGCGAGCTCCCGCTGCGCTGGCGAACCGACTTCGACTTCCCGTGGATGGGCGGCTGGCTCGACAACCGCAGGGGCAGCGGCGAGCGAAACCTGATCGCGGTGATCCCCGGTCGCGACCGCGGGGAGGCCGTCGTGATGGCCGACCACTACGACACGGCCTACATGGAGGATCGCTACGAGACCGCGCAGGGGGGTGACGGAGCGCGCCTCGCAGCGGCGGGCGCCGACGACAACCACTCCGCGACGGCTGCGCTTCTGCTCGCGGCGCCGATCTTCCTGGCGCTCAGCCGCGCGGGCAAGCTGGCCCGCGACATCTGGCTCGTGCACCTGACGGGCGAGGAGTTCCCGGCCGACTGCCTCGGCGCCCGCCACCTCTGCCAGGCGCTGGTCGAGGGCGAGCTGCGCATGCGGCTCCCGGCCGACCGGAGATGGCGGGATCTCTCGCGGACTCGGATCCGCGGCGTCTACGTGCTCGACATGATCGCCCACAACAGCGACCGCGATCGCGACCTCTTCCAGATCGCGCCAGGCGCCTGCGCCGGGTCGCTGTGGCTCGCCGAGCAGGCGCACCTGGCGGCGCGCGCCTGGAACGAGGGCACGCTCGCGTGGAACCGGCGGGCCGGCCGGCGCGGCGCGCGGCGCGGGCGCCGCAGCGCGCGCGCGGCGCGCGTTCCGGCGCTGGCGCGGCACCTCGCGCTACGCGCCGACGTGCGGCTGCCGAGCGATCCGCGCAGCGCGCTCTACAACACGGACGGTCAGATCTTCTCCGACGCGGGTGTGCCGGTCGTGCTCTTGATGGAGAATTACGACATCGACCGCGAGGGCTATCACGATACCCACGACACGCTCGCCAACATCGACCTCGACTACGGCGCCGCGCTCGCGGCGATCGCGATCGAGTCGGTGGCGCGGGTCGCCGCGGCGAGATGACCGCTCGTCGCGAGCGCGTCTTGATCCTCGGCGCCGCGGGGCGGGACTTCCACTGCTTCAACGTCGTCTACCGAGGGGATCCCGAATGCGAGGTGGTGGCATTCACCGCGGCGCAGATCCCCGGGATCTCGCACCGACGCTATCCCGCGTCGCTCGCGGGGCCGCTCTACCCGTCCGGCGTCGCCATCGAGGACGAAGCCGACCTCGAATCGCTCTGCCGACGCCATCGCGTCTCCCGGGTCGCGCTCGCCTACAGCGACCTCACGCACGCCGAGGTGATGCACCTCGCATCGCGCGCCCTCGCCTGCGGCGCGGACTTCGTCCTGCACGGGCCGCGCAGAACCATGCTGAAGTCGCGCCGCCCGGTGATCGCGGTCTCGGCGGCGCGCACGGGCTGCGGCAAATCTCAGACCGCGCGCTGGATCGCGCGGCGCCTCGCGCGGACCGGGCTGCGCGTGGCGGTGCTCCGCCACCCGATGCCCTACGGCGACTTGGAGTGCCAGCGCGCGCAGCGCTTTGCGACGCGCTCCGATCTCGACGCGGCCTCCTGCACGATCGAGGAGCGCGAGGAGTTCGAGCCCTACGTCGCCGCCGGCGCGGCGGTCTTCGCGGGCGTCGACTATGCGGAGATCCTGACCCGCGCCGAGGCCGAGGCCGACGTCCTGGTCTGGGATGGCGGCAACAACGACTTTCCGTTCCTGACCCCCGATCTCCACCTGGCGATCGTCGACGCGCTGCGCCCGGAACAGGTCGCAACGCACCACCCCGGCGAGAGCGTCGTTCGCATGGCCGACGTGATCGTGGTGAACAAGGTGGACTCGGCCGCACCCGGCGACGTGGAACGGCTCGTGGGCGCGGCGCGGGAGCTGAATCCTTGCGCCCGGATCGTGCGGACCGCCTCGCCGCCGCGCGCCGACGACGCAGAGGCGCTGCGCGGCAAGCGCGTCCTCGTGGTCGAGGACGGCCCCACGCTTACCCACGGAGGCATGGCCTACGGGGCGGGTTTCGTTGCGGCGACGCGGGCCGGCGCGGCGGAGCTCGTCGATCCGCGCGCAAGCGCCGCGCCCCCCATCGCCGAGGTGTTCGCACGCTACCCGCAGATCGGACGCGTGCTGCCGGCCGTCGGCTACAGCGGTGCGCAGAGGGAGGCGCTGCGCCGGACCATCGAGGACTCCGCGGCCGAGGTCGTCGCCGTGGCGACGCCGATCGACCTGGCCGCGGCGCTGGGCCTCGCGAAGCCGGTGGTGCGCGTCCGCTACGAGCTCGAGGACCTCGACGCGCCGGGGCTCGGCGCCATCGTCGATGCCTTCCGCGTCGAGCGCTGCGTCGAGCGTGCGGGCTGAGCGCGGGATGCTCGTCGCGGCCCTCGGCGGCAACGCGCTGCTGCGTCCCGGCGAGCGGCCCGAAGCCGCCGTCCAGCGCGTCCGCCTGCGCGCTGCGGCCGCTGCGATCTCCGAGCTCACGATCCGTCACGATCTCGTGTTGACCCACGGAAACGGCCCGCAGATCGGCTGGCTTGCGCTCCAGGCGGAGGCCGGCGCTCCCGCCGGTGCGCGGCCCGACCCGTTGGACGTGCTCGGCGCCGAGAGCGAGGGTCTGATCGGCTACCTGATCGAGCAGGAGCTCGCGCCGCTGGTGCCGGGGCGGGAGCTCGCCACGCTGCTGACGCAGGTGGAGGTCGATCCAGACGACCCGGCGTTCCTCAACCCGAGCAAACCCATCGGCCCGCTCTACGAGGAGGCGCGCGCGCGTGCGCTGGCGCGCGAGCGCGGCTGGGCGATCGCCGCGACGCGCGGCGGCTTCCGCCGCGTGGTCGCATCGCCCGAGCCGCGCCGCATCCGCGAGCTGGGCGCGATCCGCCAGCTCGTCGGCGCGGGGGTGATCGTGATCTGCGCCGGCGGCGGGGGCATTCCGGTCGTCGCGGGCGAGGGCGGCGCGATCTGCGGCGTGGAGGCAGTCGTCGACAAGGACCTCTGCAGTGCGCTGCTCGCGGCGGAGCTCGGCGCCGACGCGCTGCTGCTGCTGACCGACGTCGCCGCGGTGTACGACGACTGGCCCGCGCCGGCGGAGAGCCCGCTGCGCCGCGCGACGTCCGCCGAGCTGCGCGCGCGCTCCTTCGAGTCCGGGTCGATGGGCCCCAAGGTCGAGGCCGCGTGTCGCTTCGTCGAGCGAACCGGTCGGCCGGCCGCGATCGGTGCGCTCGGCGAAGCCGCGCGCGTGCTCGCCGGCGAGGCGGGAACTCTGGTCCGGGCCTAGAGCGATCCGCATCTCCGCTCCCGCCGCCATGGCATACGGCTTGCTCCCTCGTCCGCCGCAGATCCCGAGGGCCGCCCTGTGTGCACGCGGCGGCGAGGAGCGAGGCAAGATGCACCACGCGGTCGCACTGAAGCGCACAGCTTCGGCGGCCGCTCTCGCCCTCGGTTCCGCGTTTGGCTCGGTGCCTGCGCATGCCCTCGGCGTGAGCCTGATCACGCTGTTCGCGTTCCAACAGCGGACCGCGGGGATCGTGCAGGCGTACTCCTTCGAGATCGAGGTGCAGGGGAGCGACCTCGTCTCGGTCACCGTCACTCCTCCGGGCGGCACGCCGATCGC
>Ga0335082_10002722_pt1 | contig 19081 bp, 16 predicted proteins | sample Lox_Sample_41_FD_206718 | JGI IMG/M metagenome (GOLD analysis project Ga0335082, IMG submission 206718) | Soil microbial communities from Loxahatchee National Wildlife Refuge, Florida, United States - Lox_Sample_4.1 | ecosystem: Environmental > Terrestrial > Soil > Wetlands | place: USA...
GGCCAGCACTACCAGGGGCCGGAGCGCCACGTGCCTCTGGGTCTGGATCGCCAGCACCACGCTGGTCGCCAGCACCAGTGCGCCGTTGACCACGTGGGCTACGGTCGAGAGAACGACCGGAAGCATCGGCTGGGGCGCGTTGGGATACCATGCGACCCGCATCATCCAGGCGATGAAGCCCAGCGCGAGCTGGAGGATCAGCAGCCACAGCAGTGCCATCGCCGGCCGGGCCAGCTCGCGGTGCTGCGAGAATTCGGAGAGCACTCGGGTGACCGTCCACACCAGCAGCACGGTCACGACCGCGGCGCCGGCCAGGTGCGGGGCCAGTTTCATGCCGTTGTGGCGGAATCCCGCGCCCAGCACCAGCTGCACGTAGACGGCGGCTGCGGCAAGAAGCGTCAAGGTATGGAGGCGGGGATGCTTGTTCTCCGCCAGGTGCAGGGGCTGGCTCTCGATCCACCCCCGGCTGGTGAACAGCGCGTTGGCGACGGTCACGCAGAAGAAGGTCTGACCGAGCGCGGCGTGCGCCGTCGACATCGCCCAGGGCAGGTAGAAGATGACCGTGATGCCGCCGACGATCCCTTGCGCGATCACCAGGCCCAGCGCCGCCCAGCCCAGCTTGCGCATCCAGGGGCGCGGATCGGCCTTCTGGGTCCAGATGGCGAGCACGATGGTCAGCACTCCGATGAACTGGGCGATGATGCGGTGGCCGTGCTCGTACAGCGTCCCGCCGACCAGGGGAACACGGAAATAGGAGTAGGTGACCGGCCAATTGCCGAAGGAAGTGGGCCAGTCGGGCACGGCGAGGCCGGCGTCGTTGCTGGTGACCAGGGCGCCCGCCATCAGCAGCAAGAAGGTGCAGCCGGCCAGCGCACACGAGTAGCCGTGGCGCGCGCGGCTATATTGGACCTCGGTGATGTGCAGACCCCCGCTCCTCCGGACCGATGTTACGAGAGCAACCGCTCATGCCGCTGGGGCCGATGCTGGTTGCTTCCTGTTTCGGGAAACCGGGGGCCCGCGAGCTGCGCGTGTGACGCAGCTCACAGGCCAGCGTGACAGTGTAACAGACTCGCGCCGGCCGGGCTTCCGGCCTCGCGACTACTGCGATCCGCCCGCGGCCGCGCCTTCCTTGAAGGTGAAGTCCGCAGTCTTGCTCTCCTTGGGCCCGACGGTGACCTTCATGTCCTGCGGCCCGAACTTCTCGTGGATCGCGGTGACGGTGTAAGTCCCCGGAGGCAGGCCCTTGAGCTCGAACTTTCCGTCCTTGCCGGTGACGGCGAAGAACGGGTTCTTCACCACGCCGATGTACATCTTCATCCACGGGTGCTGATTGCACTTCACCGGGATCAGCACTTCCTGGCGGGCGAAGGACTTGTCGAGGGGAGCGCCCTTGGGCGGCTGTGACTCGTTCCACTCCTTGTTGTCTTTCGGCGAAGGGTGGATGTTGTGGGTGGTGTTGTCGCTATTGGTGATCTCCACCGTCTGGCCGGCCATGACGCCCAGCACATGGGGGTGATAGCGGCAGCCGCTCTGGTCGATCTTGGCGGCGGTCTTGGGGGTATCAAAGGCGCGGTCGCCCAGGCCGTCCTTCACGTATACGAAGACGTTGGCCAGGTTGCCGTTATCGGCTTCGACCGTCTCGGTCTCGTTGCTGCCCTTGCAGGCGGGGTCCTGGCTCATGTCGATCTTTTGCGCCTTGGGGACCTTGCCGTCGAACTTCACCATGCCGGTGATGGTGGCGACGGTCGCCGGGTCGATGGGGGCGGCGGCGGGGGCCGCGGCCTTGGTTTCGGCTTGCGAGCTGGTCTGCGGCTCTTCCTTCTTGCCGCAACCGGCAACCAGCAGCAGCAGGCCGAGCATCGCCAACAACACGATCAGTCTTGCATTCTTCATGACGTCGGTACCTTTCCTATGGGTTTAGACCTATCAGTCAAATCAGACATTCTAACTCTTGCCGGAGTTGGATGGGGAGCCGGGCGGGTGTCGGCCCGCCCCGCAGCTCGGCCGCTCATGATGCGGACTGCTTACCTGCCGCCGCCGGCGGTGGCCGGCTTCGCCGGTCTTGCGTTCGACGTTTTCCCAGCCGCGGGCGCGCTCCGCATCATCCCGGACACCTTCCGCTGTTCCTCGGGGGACAGCGCGAAGATGTAGCGCACCAGCAGCTTGGTGTGGTCCTGGTCGTAGCCCTGGAACGATGGCGGCGTCGGACCGCTGAACACCCACTGCTCGCCCTGCTTGTGGAAGAGGCCCGAGGGCATGGAAGTTCCCGGGCTGATGGACTGCGGGTCGATGATCCAGCGCTCCGTCCAGCCGGGCTTCAGGCGGTCTTTCGCCATCAGGAAGTTGGGCGCGGTGGCGTGCGCGTCGTGCGCAGCGTCGCCGGTGGCGTGACACTTCAGGCAGGGCGCCGCGGTCGAGGAGAACAGGCTGCGCGCCATGTCGGTCTCCTTCGGGCTCAACGCCTCCAGCTGCTGCCGGATGTAGGGCATCGGCTGCTGCTGCGCCGCCTGGAAGAAGCGCACCAGCTTCCGCAACTCGCTGTCGGAGAAGTTGAAGGTGGGCATGCGCACCTTCAGGTACGGACGCACGCCGTTGCGGTTGGTGTCGGTCGCACTGAGCGACGGGTTGCGCAGGAACTTCAATAGCCAGTCAGGATCGACGCGCGCGCCCTCGGTCAGCAACTTGGGCGGCAACTGTTCCTTCCAGTCGGGGTCCTGGTAACGGGCCATGGCCATCAGCACCGTCGCCTGTCCGGGAATCACCTGGTGGCAACCCATGCAGTTGTACTTCCGGACCAGCCACCAGCCTTCCTGGACGTCGCGGCGCGCATCTTCGGGCTTGTACTGGTAACTGTCGGGCAGGGAAGTGTCCTGGCTGCCCAGCAGGAACGTGGTCAGCGCCCGCACCTGCTCTCGGGTAAGGTGGAGGTTGGGCATGCGCAGCTTCTCGGTCTCGCCCTTGACCTTGCCTTGATCGTAGATGTTGGGCTCGGCCAGCTTGTGCTCAAAGAAACCCTTGTGGTCGTACCAGGGTCCCTTGGCCGGGCCCTCGGGCAGACGAGCGAGGTCTTCCGGGTCCTTGATGGGCTCGCCGCCGCCGACTTCGGCAGGATGCGTGAGCAGCGCGAAGTCGAGGCGCTCGATCGGCTTGCTGCCTTCCTGAGTGAGCTCGGTCCCGATGCGGCCTTCGTCCTCGAAGCCGGAGATCTCGTGACAGCCGGCGCATCCGAAGTGGCGGATCCATCCGCGCCCCGCCTCCTTCAGCTTGGGATCGTCCAGGAACGCCGCGTCGGGATACGACGCCGGGTCTTTCTTCTTCTGCGAGATCAGGTAGGTAGCGATGTCCCGCGCGTCGTCCTCCGACAGTCGCAGGATGGGCATCACCGTCATGTTCTGGATCTGGAGCTCGTGCCCGTCGTTCGGGCACTTCGAATGCTCCTCGTCGAACACGTACGGCAAGCCCTTCTTCTTGTAGTCCTCCGGCCCGATATCTTTCTTTTCGTACGGGCAATAAGGACGAGTGCGCTGCCGCGGATTGTGGATCCAGCGCACCAGGTAGTTGTAGTTGGCCTTCTCGCCCACCCGCGTCAGGTTGGCGGCGAAGGTGCCGCCCTGCATCTCGCTGCCCTCGCCCATGGAGTGGCACGCCATGCAGCCCCGGGTCTCGAACAGTTCTTTGCCGTGCGCCGAGTTACCCGGCTTCTGTTCCGGCAGGGGATCGGTCAGCGCCGTCTGCCACAGGTACGCCGAGATCGACTTCACCTGGTCGTCATTCAGGCGGAAGTTCGGCATCTTGGTGGTGGGGCGGAAGTCGGTGGGCTTGTGCACCCACACCGGGATCCAGTTCCTGGCCAGCTTCTCCCGGGCGTCTTTCAGGTTGGGACCGATCTTCTTCATGTCGTGCAGCAGGCTGCGCGATTGCAGGTCCAGCTGCTCGATGCGCCCCGAGATCTTGCTGTTCTCGATCTTCAGCGCCTCCGCCCTGGCGTACAGGCGGTTGGCTTCGGCGTTGTCGCTGGCCTGGTCGCCCTGCTTGCTGTAGATCGCCGCCTGCTTGAGGTTGTCCTTCTGCTGCTGTTCCAGTTGCTTGATCTGCTGGCGGTTGGCCTGGAGTTCTTCCGGTTCCTTGTCGTAGCCCTCGTAGCGGTGGCAGCCGTTGCAGCCACGCTGCCGGAACAGGTCCTTGCCATCGTTGATGATGTCGGCTGATTCGCTGGTCAGCACCATGTCGCGCGCGTGGCAGGTCTGGCAGCCCGCCTGCATGTTCTGCTTCTCGTACAGCGGCCACAGCCAGTGCTCGTAGTTGCCGTGCGCCTTCTCCACACTGGTGGTGGCGCGCCCATTGCCCCCGTGGCAGGGCGAGCACCCGAAGCGCTCCGGATCGTGGAGATCCAGCAGCTCCTTGGGGTGCCCGACGAAGGCCCGCGCGTATTCGTCCGGCTTGCCGCCCTTGGGCGTCATGGACGCCAGCGTCAGCTTCACCGGCTCCCGCACTCCCATGTGGCAGGATTCACAACGGTCCACCAGGTTCGCCGACCCGACATTGATCTGCTCGATCTGCGGCTCCCAGCCGTCCATCTTGCGCTTCAGGCCGTCAATCTGCTCCGGCGCCAAGCTGGTCATGTGGTCGGCCAGATACTGGTCGCGCTTGGCCGCCGCTTCCTTGGCCGGTTTCACCACCTCGGCGAGCTGCGCGATCAGCGCCGTCTTCTGGCTCTTGAGGTCGGTGTACAGCTCGTCGAGCTGGTTGAAGGAGAGCTTCTTGCCCTTGTACTCCGGCAGATCGACTTCGAACTGCGGCTTCTTCTTGTACTCGTCCAGCTCTTTCAGCTTGCTGTCGCGGCTGCTTCCCGTCGAGGTTTCGGCGCTGTAGGTGTCGGCGGTAACGTGGGCGCGCGCGTCGGTGAACGTGCTCTGCGCGATCGCGATCTTCTCGTTCAGGTCGCTGATCTTCTGCTGGATCTGTTTCGCTTCTCCAGAAACCGCCGCCTCCGCCGCCTTTGCCGTGGCGTCGAGCTGCTTATACTCAGGGTCGTTCTTGATCTCTTCTTCCGACTTGACGGAGGCGGTGCGCGTCTGCCCCAGCAACCGCGAGTAGCGCGCCTTGAATTCCTCCTGGTAGCGCTTCCACGGACGCTGCCCGTAAGCCTCGTCCCACAGCGCCCAGAACAGCGTCGCGATCAGCAGCACCGACGCGATCAGGTAGTGCAGGGTGTAGGATTTTGTGACTACCGGATCGTCTTGAAAATCCTCAGCCATTCTTGCTTTCCTTCGTGTACCTTCGTGCGAACTTCGTGTCCTTCGGGTTGATCCTTCTTCCGCCTCACACGTTGAACCAGGGTGTCACCCACACGTACTTGATGTGGAACAGCAGGCGCAGCAGGATCTTCACCGGCAGCGACAGCATCAGCAGGATGAAGATCATCAAGGTGTTGTATTGCAGGAAGCTGAGGCGCCGGTAGTTCTGCGGGTTGTACTTCTTGAAAAGGGTGTGCACCAGCAGGCCGCCGATCACGAAGTACGCGCCCACCACCACCGCGCCGAAGACGATCTTCCCGATGTTCGAGGCGATGCCGAAGATATCCGGCAGGTCGCGGTTCACCTCGTAGATCACCTTGTTGTGGTCCCAGGTCTGCCCCGGCCAGAACCACATCCAGCCCGGCCCGCGGATGAACGTCCCGATGATGATCATCGAGACCCACAGGATGATGAAACCGAAGATGAACGTCCCCAGCGCGAACCTGCGCTGCTTGATGGTGTAGTACCCGGACCCCAGCGGGTTGGTGTCTATGTAGGGGATCACCATCAGCCCGATGATGATCAGGGTCGGCATCACCACCCCGGCGATCCAGGGGTCGAAGTACACCAGCATCTCCTGCAGCCCCAGGAAGTACCACGGAGCCTTCGCCGGATTCATCGTGAGGTTAGGATTGGCGGGCTCCTCCAGCGGCGCGCTCAGCGTGATCGACCACACCATCAGGATGATGGTGACGATGATGGCAGCCAGGAATTCCACCCGCAGCAGGAACGGCCAGACGTGGATCTCTTTCTGCCATCCCTGCTTGAACGGCCAGGTCTTGCGGTGGTGGGTCTTGGCCAGCGCCGGGTCGGTCTCCAGCTGGGCGATGAGCTGGTCGTTGGCCCGCGCCTGCTTCCATGCCAGCCAGCAATAGAAGATGACCAACGGCAGCAGCGCCACGATAGGCACGTTGTCCGGCGTCGACGCGATCGTCCATAGCTGGTGTAGATCCATGCCGCCCCCTTACGCCGATCGGGCGCTTTTGACCATGGTGCGCCCTTCCTTGATCTCGGATTCAAGCTGTACCGGCGCTGGACCGCTGATGCCGCCGTCCTTCCGCACGCGCCAGAAATGCACGATCATGAAGATGGAGGCGATGATGGGGATCCCGATGCAGTGCCAGATGTAGGCGCGGAGCAGGGCATTGGCGTCCACGATCGACCCGCCCAGCAGCCCGAAGCGCACGTCGTTGTACGGCGTCATGCCCAGCTGCGGGCCGAACGGGCCCTCGTGCCCGAGCAGCGGTGTGGCGCGCGCCATGTTCGTGCCCACCGTCACCGCCCAGAATCCCAGCTGATCGTCGGGCAGCAGGTAGCCGGTGAACGACAGCAGCATGGTCAGCACCAGCAGGATGACGCCCACGTTCCAGTTGAACTCGCGCGGCTTCTTGTAACTGCCGGTCAGGAACACGCGGAACATGTGCAGCCAGACGGCGATGATCATCAGGTGGGCCGCCCAGCGGTGCATGTTCCTCAATATCTTGCCGAAGGGGACGTCGTGCTCCAGGTACAGGATGTCGCGGAAGGCCTGCACCTTGGTCGGGTGGTAATAGAACATCAGCAGCACGCCGGTGAAGGTGAGCACGATAAAGAGGTAGAAGGTGATGCCGCCCATGCCCCAGGTGTAGCTGTAGCGCACGGCGTCGCGGTTGATCTTGGCCGGGTGCAGGTGGAGGAAGACGTTGGACAGCACGCCCAGGGCGCGGTTGCGCGGCGTGTCGTCGTGCTTGTGACGGAAGATGGAGGTGAAGACCTGGGTCTTGGTGGGGTCCTTGAGCAGCTCTTTCTGCTCGACCACCTTGGCCTTCATCTCGTCGGGAAGGGCCTTGACGTCTTCCTTCAGACGGCTGACAAAGCCGCCGTTGCCATTGCCGCCCGGCGGCGTCTGCTTGACCGGCGCGTCTTTTTTCTCTTCCGCCATACTCCCCCAGAATTCTCGTGGACAGCCGAGGGCGGCTGTCCCACACGATCACACCGAGATGTACGATCCCGGATCGCTGAAGTGGCTGGGCTGCCCCTTGGGCCACTGGTACAGACGGCTGGTGTCGACGACAATCTGCCCGGTGGGATCGAGCTCGATGTGAGCGCGGTCCATGGGGCGGGGCGCCGGGCCTTCGAAGTTGATGCCTTCGCTGTCGTATCCCGAGCCGTGGCACGGACACTTGAACTTGTTCTCCGCCGGCTTCCAGTCGGGCGTGCAGCCCAGGTGCGTGCAGCGCGCGTAGATGATGAACAGGCGGTCGGGCGTGCGGTCCACCCAGATGCGGTACGCCTGCTGCCACTTGGTGTCCACGCCCAGGCCGTAGTCGGCCGGGTATCCGATCTTGAAGACGGTATTCGGTTCGAAAAGAGTGCGAGGAAGGAAGAAGCGGAAGAATGCGATCAGCCACGCCGCCAGGAAGGCGACGATGGTGCTCCAGATCAGGGTGCGCCGGCGCTGGTCGACCTCGGAGTTCTGGGGGCCGATGGCCGCAACGCCGCCGGCCGCCGCGGCTTTCGATGTGCCCACCGCCGGCGTCCCCACGTACTTGGTGGCGGGGGTCTTCTCCGCTGCCGTGCCCGGCGCCTTGGTTTCAGTATCTGCCATTCAGTTTCCTCAGTCTGCGGCCAGCATCGCGTGGCTGATCTCCAGCCTGCTCCGGGACGGAGCCTGGTGGCGCACCGCGCCCGGGATGGCATCCATCACCAGCTCGGCCAGGGCCGCGATGAAGCGCGGCGAGTCGTTCAGGCCCTCGGTCATCTCGAAACGACGGATGCCGAGCTCGTGCGCCAACTCCCGGGCCTCGTGGTCGATCTCGCCCAATGTCTCCACGTGATCGGAGACGAACGAGACCGGGACGACGCAGACGTCTCTGGCTCCGGCAGCAGCCAGATCACGCAGCGTGCTGCGCAGCGACGGTTGCAGCCACTTGCTGGCCCCGACCTTGCTCTGGTAGCAGAGCACGTGCGGATTACTCCACCCGCCCTGCTCCATCACTAACGCGACGGTATCTTCCACCTGCCGCTGGTACGGGTCGCCCTTCTCGATGACCGAGACCGGGAGGCTGTGCGCGCTGAACACCAACCGCACGTCTTGCGGGTCAGCGAAACGGGACAGGGCAGCCTCGACCTTCTCCGCCAGCGCCGCCAGATAGGTCGCGCTACGATAAAACTCTTTTACCACAGAGACCGGGACCTGGGCAGAGACGCCCGTACGGCCGTCTCTACCGTATCCGTCCCAGCGGCGCGCCCACTCGTTCAGGCTGCTGCCGGTGGTGGTCGAGGAATAGTGCGGATAGAGGGGAAGCAGGACCAGCTGGTCGCAACCGGCGGCCTTGACCTGCTCGACCGCTTCGGCGGTGAAGGGGTGCCAGTAGCGCATGGCGACGAAGCAGCGGGCGTCGATCCCAGCTGCATGCAGCGCACACTCTAGCGCGCGCGCCTGGGCCTGGGTGTGGCGCCGGATGGGCGAGCCGCCCCCAATCACGGAATAATGATGCTGCACCTTGCGGGCGCGGGTGGTGGAGATCAGCTTGGCCAGCGGCTTGCGCCCCAGTCGGGCAAAAGGAAAGTCGATGATGTCGGGATCGCAGAAAAGATTGTAAAGAAAAGGCTCGATGGCCTCCAGCGAGTCCGGTCCACCGAGTTGGAAAAGGACGACCCCTAAACGCTTTACTGGCATCCGCCCCACACGAGTACCTGAGTGACGCGAGATACTAAATGCTGGCCGCGCCACTCGTCAACCGCAGTGCGAAGACCCGCGCGACGGGTGAGATCTGCGATGTTCGACCCGAAAACCGGATCCGATCTGCCCGGTCCCGGAACCGTTGGCCGGGGACGCCAACTGTCCGGTTGCGGCCTCCATCGGTGCGTCTCTACAATCGCTACAGTCCGGGGGACGTCGAACCTCACATGCGCTTTCTTCGCCGCCTGAAGCGGTGTTTCTGGGTCCTGGTCATCGCCGCAATCGGCATGGCGCACTATGCGCTGCTCCGCATGCGGGGCCGGTTGAGCCGTCCGGAACGTGCCCGGTGGCTGCAAAAGACCACGCGGCGGGTTCTGCCGTACCTGGGCGTCCATTGGCAGGTGGCAGGAGAAGCGCCTCGCACCGGACTGATCGTCTCCAACCACATCAGCTACGTGGACATCCTGGTCTTCAGCGCCGCGATCGGATGCAGCTTCGTTTCCAAAGCGGAGGTAAAGGACTGGCCGCTGTTCGGCCCGTTCGCCAAGTTGTCCGGGACAGTATTCGTCTGGCGGCACTCGGCCGCTGACTCGGTGCGCGCATACTCGGAGTTGCGCGAGTGCCTGAAGGAAGGGCACCCGGTCGTGCTTTTCCCGGAAGGCACCACCAACGACGGCGAGAAGGTGCTGCCGTTCCGCTCCACCATGTTCCAGGCCGCCATCGATGTGGGCGCTCCGGTCATCCCCGCCCTCATCAGCTACTCGATCGACGACGGCACGGTGCGCGAAGACATCGCGTTCTGGGGCGACATGGAAGCGCTGCCCCACGCTATGAACCTGTTCACCAAGCGCCACATGGAGTGCCGCATCCACTTCGGAGACCCTCTGGCCGCCAGTGACGACCGCAAGCAGATGGCGAGGACGGCATACGAGTGGGTGACGGAGCGGGCGCCTGCCGTGCGTGAAGAGTCTTTCGAGAAGCTGGAAACGAGAAACTAGAGGTCGCCTCACGCCGCCGCCGCTTCTTTCCCGGCTGGCGGGTCACCCTCGCGGGTGACAGGGGTCACCGCTTTCTGCCTGCCGAAAGCCGATGCTGTGAAGTGGAGAGAGCTCATGCTTCAGATCAGCACACGAACGATCGCGGACGCTGTGGTGGTGGACTGTGTCGGCGAGATCATCTACCGCGAGGAAGCGGCTTCGCTCCGGCAGCAGGTCAAGGAGCTGCTGAGCGGGAGCCGTTGCGTCGTCCTCAATCTCGCGGGGATCCAGAGGGTGGACAGCAACGGGATCGGGACCCTGGTGGCTCTGTTGAGTTCCGCCCAAGCCGGCGGCGCGGAGCTGATGCTGGCGGCGCTGGGCAAGCGCATGAAGGACGTCCTCCAGGTCACCAAGCTCACCGACTTGTTCGACATTCACGAGACGGTGGAGGCCGCCCTGGAGAGTCACCGCCTGGCCACCACGCCGCTGGCGGTGAACGAGCTGGTTTCCTAGGTCAGCCGGCGTTGCCTTCCGCCGCCACCGGCGCTTCCATCGCCGCGATGACCGCATCCGCGAATTCGGACGTGGAGGCCTGCCCACCGACATCCCGGGTCAGATGCTCCTTCGCCCGGTAGACACGCGACAGTGCGTCGTAGATGCGGGCCGCCGCCTCGCGCTCGCCGATGTGACGCAACATGAGGATGGACGATTGCAGCACCGCGGTCGGGTTGGCCAGGTTCTTGCCCGCGATATCGGGCGCCGAGCCGTGCACCGCCTCGAAGATGGCGCAGTCATCGCCTAGGTTCGCGCCCGGCACCAGGCCAAGCCCGCCCACGAACGCCGCGCACAGGTCGCTGATGATGTCGCCGTACAGGTTCTCCAGCAGCAGCACGTCGTACTGGTACGGATGCATGACCAGCTGCATGCAGGTGTTGTCCACGATGTGCTCGCCGTAGGTGATCTCCGGATACTCCTTGGCGATGTTGCGCGAGCAGCGCAGGAACAGCCCGTCCGACATCTTCATGATGTTGGCTTTGTGGATGACGTAGATCTTCTTGCGCTTCTCGCGGCGCGCGTACTGGAAGGCCCAGCGGGAGATGCGGGTGCACGCCTTCTCGGTGATGATCTTCAGCGACTCGACCACGCCCGGCACCACCTCGTGCTCGATGCCGGAGTACAGGCCCTCGGTGTTCTCCCGGATGATGATCAGGTCGACGCCGGGATAGCGCGTGGGCAGCCCGGGCAGGTTCTGGATGGGGCGGAAGTTGCAATACAGCTCGAAGCGCTTGCGCAGCGAGACGTTGATGCTGGGGAAGCCGCCGCCGATGGGCGTCGTGACCGGGCCCTTCAGCGCGATGTGGGTGCGCTCGACGGATTCGACGAGCTCCTTGGGGATGTACTCGTGGTACTTCTCGTAAGCGTCGGCGCCCGCGTTGAAGGTCTCCCAGTCGATCGTCACGCCGGAGGCTTCGATGATACGTTGCGTCGCGCCCGTGACCTCGGGGCCGATGCCGTCGCCGGGGATCAATGTGATGGTGTGTGTCATGAAGAAGAGGTTTCTGGTTTCTCGTTCCCAGTCTCCAGCAAGATCAACTGCTGGTCTTGCGGGCGCGGGCCGTGGTCTGCTCCTTGGTGTTCAGCAGGTCCTTGAGTTCGTTCATGAACTCCTTGACGTCCTTGAAATCGAGATAGACGCTGGCGAAGCGGACGTAGGCCACCTTGTCATACTTCTTGAGCCGCTCCATGATCAAGCTCCCGATCTCGCTGGTCTTGCGCTCGCGCTCCGGCGAGTCGATCACGAAGCCCTCCGCCTCGTTGACGATGTGCTCCAGCTTGCCCATGGACACCGGGCGCTTCTCGCAGGCGCGCAGCAGGCCGTTCAGCACCTTCTGGCGCTCGAACTTCTCCCGCCGCCCATCCTTCTTGACCACCATGTAGGGGATCTCGTCGATGCGCTCATAGGTGGTGAAGCGCTTCTCGCACTTCAGGCACTCGCGCCGGCGGCGGATGGAGTCGCCCTCCTTGCCTTCACGCGAGTCGACCACCTTGTCGTTGACGAACCCGCAAAACGGACATTTCATGGGGTGACCCAGGCCAAGCGAATCCGGTATTGTAGCAGCCGGGAGGGGCCGCCGGTCCCAAGCATCCGTATCAAGGAGCCCGCTCCGGCTCTACCTCCGCCACCGAGGCCACGTCCTGGGTAACCTGGCGCAGCGAGATGTGCTCGCGGTGGGCGAGGATGAGGCCGACCGGGATGACCATCATGAACGTGATCAGCCAGATCATCATGCCGCAACTGGCGGCCGACTCGGGGCGCACGTCGAAGACGTAGTGCAGCATGCCGATGGTGGCCAGCTGGGTGCCTCCGCCGACCGCCGGCAGCTGCACTACCGACCCGATCATGGCCGAGCCCATCAGCAGGATCACCTGCGAGATATGCATGCGCCCCAGCTCCCCCCCGTAGGCGTGGACCACCTGCAAGTAGGAGGCGGCGATCACCAGCCACACCACCATCGAGATGCCCAGCAGCTTGAAGAAGTGCCCGACGGTATGGATGGTGCGCAATCCGCTGCCGAATTCCCGGATGCGCAGCGCCGTCCGGTGCGCGAAATGAGGCGCATGCGTGAATCTCTTCTCCGCCCAGAGCGCCATTCCCTCCGTGTTCCGGTACAGCAGAAACAGGAACAGCGACATGGCGACCACGCCAGCCAGCAGGATGAATCCGGCGTTGCGAAAGCCTTCGTAGTGGGGCAAGGAGCGCAGGCTGGGTGCGAGCACCAGGTCGAGCGCGACCAGCAGGGCGAAGGCCCCGGTGTCGAAGATGCGCTCCACCGCCCACACCGCCATCTGCGACGACATGGTGAGGTTTTCCTTGCGCGCGATCACGTAGGGGCGGACGAATTCTCCCGGCCGGCCGAGCAGCGCGATGCCGGTGAATCCGATCATGGTGGGCGCCAGCAGCCTCCGCCATGACACCTCGCACACCGGCTTCAGGAACAGCTTCCAGCGGATGGCCCGCAGGACGTAATCGACGTAGATCAGGGCGACCGCGGTGGCCAGGTAGATGGCATTGGCATCCTGGGTGCGCTCGAAGAAGACGTGCCAGTTGAAGCGCCTCCATTCGCGGAACTGCAGGTACACCAGTCCCGCGAGCAGGACGATGAGGACGGCGCTGATGATGATGCGCTTCTTGCTCATGAAGGGCGACCGGCCAAAGTAAATGAGGGGCGAAGGATGGTCAAACGGCGCGCTACTTCTTGGGCTCGAGGGTCAGCTCGTGCTTCTTCGCCGCCGCCACCGCGCCGTCGCTGAAGGGAAGCAGGAAGGTCGTCCCTTCGTACCACGCCTTCCACTGGTCTTCGTAGTGGGGGCTGAAGATCTGGCCCGACTGCCCGGTCACGATATTCAGGGTCGAGCGGTCGAGATCGGAGAAGTCCACGGTCATGCGTTGGGACGGCGCCAGCGTGGGCACGGTCTGCTTCACGGTATAGCTGTCCCCGGAGATGGCGACGGTCCCAGGCCCGGCGAATCGCCTCACGATGGAGATCTGTCCCAGGATGGGATGCTCCACGGTCATGGTGACTTTCTTGCCCCACGCCAGAGTGTTCAGTTTGCGAGGCACGTTGCCTTCGGTCAGCGCCGCCTCCAGCGCGGCCACCAGCAGCTCGTTGTAGTTCGCGTAGCCCTTGGGCAGCCAGCGGGGAAGCTGGCGGTCGAGGATGTTCTCCAGCGCTACGGCGGCCATGAACGATTCGTATTCCGCATACAGAGCGCCGAGCTTGGGCTGCAACAGAAGCTTGAACAGCTGGAGGCGCGCCGCGGTCTCGATGGTGGGCGCTGCCGCCTCGGCCGTGACCCGTCCGTCCCACGAGCGCAGGATGTCGGCGGCCGCGTGCGCCTGCGCCGACGCCTTAGCCGAATGGTCGACCGCGTACACCAGCTTGTCGGACATGTAGTGGTCGAAGTCCGAATAGATATCCATCTGCAGACCCAGCATGTCCACCGGCGCAAACTTCTTGCCCGAGCTCAGCACCTTGTAGATGCGCTCGGCGCGGTACGGGCTCCCCCAGTGCGTGCTCACCAGGTAGGGGTAGTCCTTGGGGACGATGCGGTTGTTGGCTGTCGCCAGGATGCCCGAGGGCGGATCGTAGACGCTGGGCATCTGGTCGAAGGGGATGAAGCCGGTCCAGTCGTACTCACCGGTGTCGCCGGGGACAGGAACGCTGCCGTCGCCTTTCTTGCGGATCGGCACCCGGCCCGCGGCCTGGTAGCCGATGTGCCCGTCCACGTCGGCGTACACGACGTTCTGGCCCGGACCGGGGAAGTGGGAGAGAGCTTCGCGGAACTCCTGCCAGTTGCGGGCGGTGTTCAGCGCCGCCAGTGAGCCGGGCACTCCCTTGGGCGTGTAGATGGTCCACTCCAGCGACAGCTTGCGTTTCTCGCCCGGCACCAGCTCCGAGATGATGGGGCCGTGCAGAGTGATCGGGATCACCAGCTTCACGTCCTTTGCGCCCTTCACCTTGATGATCTCGGTCACCCCGCGCAGGTCCACCCAACCTTGCGCCGTCTTGTACTGGTTCTTGGCGTTGACCGTCTCGATGAAGACGTCCTGTACGTTGGCCCCCAGATTGGTGAAGCCCCAGGCGATTCGGTCGTTGTGTCCGACGATCACGAACGGAACACCCGGCAGGGTCACACCCGCGACATCGAATCCGGCGCCCTTGAGATGGGCTTCGTACCACAGGTTCGGCATCTGGACCGGCAAGTGCATGTCGTTGGACAGCAGCGGCTTGCCGGAGACAGTGTGCGCGCCCGAGACCACCCAGTTGTTGGAGCCAGGAAGCGTCAGTTCGGCATTCCAGGCGGCCACCTGGTCGGCCAGTTGTCCGACCGAAGCATCGGCCTGGGCTGTCGCTGGGCCGGCCGAGGGCGGCCGGCCTTCATCTTCGATAGAGGCGCGCTGGCGGTCGTCGTCATCGTCATCGTCGTCTTCGTCCATGTCCCCGTTCACCTTTTGCTCCAGGTCCTGGGCCTGGGCGCTCGGGGGCCGGTCTCTCCACGACGTATCCGGATAGAGATCGGCGGCCAGCTGGGGGTCACCGAGCTTGGCGGTGACCTTCTCACGCTGCATCTCGGCAGGCCAGAAGTTGGTCAGCAGCACGCTCATGTGCAGCCCGATGACCAGGGAATCGGCCGGACGCCAGGGCGCGGGCGAGTATCGCAGGATGCGGAACTCGACCGGCAGGTTGGCGCGGTGCGAATCGATGTAGGCGTTGACGCCATCGGAGTAGGCCTGTAGGTCGGACCTGTCCTGCTCCCCCAGAGCGGCGACCGCATGCTCCGCCGTCTCGCGCAGCAGCAGGACGCGTTGGCTGATGTCGCTGGCCACAAAGCGGGCGCCCAGGATCTCCGACATGGCTCCGCTGGCGTAGCGGCGCATCGCGTCCATCTGCCAGAGCCGGTCCTGCGCCGTGACGTAGCCTTGCGCGAACAGCAGGTCATGCCGGTTGGCGGCCCTCATCGTGGGCACGCCCTGCGCGTCCCGAACCACCTGGACGGGAGCGGAGACTCCCGCCACCTGCATCGAACCGTCGAGCTTGGGCAGCGCGCCCTTGGCCACCGCCATCACCCAGATCACCACCAGCAACCCGAGTACGAGCAATACGAAGGAGCCGATGGAGACGATCTTCCAGATGAGAGGGACGCGCTCGGTGCGCTCGCCGGATGGGGCCGCGGTCGGGGTGGACATTGTTGAAATCTTATCACTCGGCCGGAGACTCGAAGGCCCACTCGGCCTCCGACCCACTCCCAGGTGTTGACTCCTTCCGGGCTTGGGGGTCAAGAAATGCCGATGGTATGCTGTGTCCGGCCAGGCTTCTCATGCTTCAGAAGCGGATTGACGACCATCAATCGATCTCCCGCGACGCCATGCGCGAGGCCCAGGAGATCTTTCGCCGCCATCTGAAAAAAGTCGGGTTGAAGCAGACCGAGCAGCGCGACACCATCCTGCGCACCTTCATCGAGACCCGCGAGCACCTGTCGACCGAGGAACTGGCCCGGCTGGTGCGCAAGCGCGATCCCAAGATCGGCTACACCACCGTCTACCGCACCCTCAAGCTGCTGGCCGAATGTGGCCTGGCCAGCGAAGTCGCCTTCCACGACGGCATCGCGCGCTTCGAGCACCAATACAACCGGCGCAGCCACCATCACATGGTCTGCACCGAATGCGGCGGCTCGGTCGAGTTCTTCTCCCCCGAGGTGGACAAGATCGAGCAGGAGATCGGCCGCAAGCACCACTACCTCACCACCCGCCACACCTTCCAGGTCTACGGCATCTGCGAAGACTGCCGCAAGAAGAGCGGCCGAAGAGTCGTATAGGGAATCCGAGTCTCTCGCGTCGTCCGCGAAGTCCTTGCGCTGCGCGGCGCGAGTTTGATACTGTGCGCGCCGATACGAGATCACTCATGCGGCCGACGCCGCACTCGGACTGGTCAAAGGGAGGGAATCATGGCACGTTTCTGCGCAAGTTGCGGAGCCCAGATGGCGGACACCGCCAGCGTGTGTCCGGCGTGTGGCAAAGGCGCGGCTCAAGCGGCCGGCGGCGCGGCGGCCCAGTCGGGCGGGCTGCAGGACAATCTCGCCGGCGCCCTCTCATACCTCTGGATCGTGGCCATCATCTTCCTGCTCATTGAGCCCTACAATCGCAATAAGTTCGTGCGCTTCCATTCCTTTCAGGCGCTGTTCCTTGGCTTGGTGTCCATCGCCGGCCACATCGTGCTGGGGATCATCCCCTTCATCGGATGGGTCATCATGCCGTTCTTCTCGCTGGGCATCTTTGTCGTCGCGGTCATCTGCGCGGTGAAGGCGTACGGCAACCAGGAGTTCAAGCTCCCGGTGATCGGAGACCTGGCGGCGAAGCAGGTTTGATCGCCCATCGGCAACATTCGGGGCGGCGGCACGCCGCCCCTCCTTTTGCTCTGACGTCTCATCCCGCTGAACATTTCTCTCCGGCCTTGACATCGGCGGCGCGGGGTGTCATTTGTATCTACTTTTCGTTTTCCGCGAGAATCGCCCTGACGGGTGTCTTGGCAAAGGATCAGCTTGAGGGTCCGGGTCTTCTTTCATGACAAGTGCTTCGACGGCGCCTGCTCCGCGGCGCTCTTCTCCCGCTTCTACCGCGAGCGCATCCGCGAGGACGTCGAGTTCCAGTTCACCGGCCTGGCCCACCGCGCCGGCGCGCTGTTCGACGAGGCCAAGTTCGACGGCGACGAGAACGCCATCGTCGACTTCAAGTACTCCACCTCGCCCAGGATCACCTGGTGGTTCGACCACCACCAGAGCGCCTTCCTGACTCCCGAAGACGCCGCCCACTTCGAGCAGCAGCAGAGCAACCGCAAGTTCTACGATCCGGACTTCAAGTCCTGCACCAAGTTCATCGCCACCATCGCCGACAAGCACTTCGGATTCAATGCCCACCCGGTGGAGGAAGTCATCGAGTGGGCCGACATCATCGACGGGGCCCAGTTCTCCGATCCCCAGACCGCGGTCGAGATGCGCGCGCCCGCCATGCGACTGACCATGGTCATCGAATCCACCCAGGACCCCAAGTTCCTGCCCCGGCTGATCCCGCTGCTGGTGGAAAAGCCGCTGGGAGACATCGTGCGCGAGCCCTTCGTGGCCGACCTGCTGCCGCCGCTGCTCGAGCGGCACCAGCGTTCCATCGACCTGCTCAAGCAGCGTTCCGAGTTCAACGACGGCACCGTCTTCTTCGACGTCACCGACCAGCAGCTCGAGGGCTACAACAAGTTCATCCCCTACTACCTCTACCCGGACACCGTCTACAGCGTGGGACTGAGCCGGTCGAGCTTCCGCACCAAGGTCTCGGTGGGGTCAAATCCTTGGGCGCGACAGAACAACATGGCCAACCTGGCGGTGATCTGCGAGCGCTACGGCGGAGGCGGCCATGCGCGTGTGGGCGCCATTTCCTTCGAGCCCAGCCAGATCGAGCAGGGAAGACAGGCCGCCCGCGAGATCGTCGACGAGCTGCGCCAGCACTACCGCAACAGCCGGTAGGGCGTCTCCTATTCCCAAGCCATAAGAACGTTGCCGTCCGGCGACGGCTTGTAGGAGATGCGAATGCTCCGCCCGGCCCGCAGGTGCTGCACGTTCCCGGAGAACATCATGGGGCGCGGCGCGGGCGAACCGTGCGCGCGGAATGCGACCAGCGACCGGTCCGCGTGTCCCACCGGCATCTCGTAGAGCTGGACACTCTCGACGGTGCCGACCTCGGTCACCACTCCGTCGGCGCCCGCTGGCGGCGGGGGCGTAGCCGGGCCGGTTGCCCGCGCAGCCGTCGCCGTCGCACCGGCCGACCCGGCGCTCGTTCCCTTGGCGGGCAGCAGGAACTTCGGCACCAAGCCCAGGGCGCGCGCTTCGAGCAAGGAATTCAGGAAGAAGACGCCCGACATCGCCGCCAGGATCAGCGACGTGAACAGGCCATCGACGGTGGCGATCCAGCCGCTGACCACGATCATCGCGATCCCGGCCAGCGGGATGAGCCCAAGCACTACAGAGAGCACCAACAAGAGCATCCGGCGACTCCCCCACAGAACCACAGGATTCCGTAGAGACGTTGCTTCGAACGTCTCCCGGGGCACTGCGCCCCTCACTCGTATGATGCAAGCGGGAGTGCCCGCCGCGCAAGTGCGAGCGGGGTGACCTTGCATGCGCCTGCGCGTCTAAACACGGTGCGCTACTGGCACGAGGGCGTGGACGAGGACTTCTCGCGTGAGCAGGAACGCGCCGCCAGGGAAGGGCAATCTCCTCCCGCGTCCATGACCGCAGTCGAGCGCATCGGCCGGTGGGCCCTCATCGCTTGCCCGGTGCTGCTCCTGCTGGCTGCGCTCGACAGCGTCATTCCGCACTCGATCGGACAGTGACAACGGCTCACGTCACTTCCTTACGGCTTGACTTGGGCTGAACCTACGCTAGAACAAGGCTCGAACGGCACGAGGCGAATCAACCGATGTCGTCGTTGCAGTAAGATAGCCCTAGCGAGGGCCCCGTAGCTCAGATGGATAGAGCAACGGTTTCCTAAACCGTTTGTCGGCAGTTCGAATCTGCCCGGGGCCTCCATACTTTTC
>Ga0335082_10002723_pt1 | contig 19080 bp, 23 predicted proteins | sample Lox_Sample_41_FD_206718 | JGI IMG/M metagenome (GOLD analysis project Ga0335082, IMG submission 206718) | Soil microbial communities from Loxahatchee National Wildlife Refuge, Florida, United States - Lox_Sample_4.1 | ecosystem: Environmental > Terrestrial > Soil > Wetlands | place: USA...
GCCGGCTGATGGCAAACTGCACGTCCCCGGCCTGCGCAACCTGATTCATTCTGCCAGGCTGCTGGCCGATCCTGCCGTCGCGCTGCCCGTGACTCGCGATGACAACGAAATCGTGATTTCGCTGCCCAAGGATGCTCCTGACGATGTGGCCAGCGTCGTGGAGTTGACATTGGACGGCGCGGCCGATCCGGCGCCGTGGAGTCTGCGGCCGGACGCGCGCGGCGCGATCACTCTGGGAGCGGAATCCGCCGAGATCCAAAGCAATCTGGGGCAGCGCGCGAAAAAGGAGAACATCCTGGGCCACGTCTTTCTGACAAATTGGACGCGGACCGCCGACGTTCCCTCGTGGATCGTGCACATACCTCACGATGGCCTTTACAGCGTGCACATGACCTACGCTGCTGGCGGCGATATGGCAGGCGCCGAATTCACCCTTGAGAGCGGCGCTGCGAGCATGGCTGGCAAAACGGCGAATACAGGCGGCGATTACGTCTTCAAAGCCGAGCGCGCCGGACAGATCGCGCTGAAAGCCGGCGAACAAACGATCCGGGTGAAGCGTGTGGGGCGCGATGGCGCGGAGACGATGAGGCTTGAACGGATCGTGCTGACGCCGGCAGGTTGATGCCGAACGCCCTTAAAGTCCTCGAAGACGCCATCACTCGTTGCACGCGTTGCCCGCGGCTGGTGGAGTACCGGGAGCGGGTGGCGCGTGAGAAGCGGCGCATGTACCGCGATCAGGAATACTGGGGCCGTCCCGTCCCAGGATTTGGCGATCCCACGGCGCGAATCCTCATTCTGGGCCTGGCTCCAGCGGCCCACGGCGCGAATCGGACCGGGCGCATGTTCACCGGCGACCGTTCGGGCGACTTCCTTTACCGAACGCTTCACGAGGTCGGTCTGGCCTCGCAACCGGAAAGTCTGAGCCGCAGCGATGGTCTGCGGCTGCGCGATGTGTTCATCAGCGCCTCGTGCCGCTGTGCCCCGCCGGCGAACAAGCCGGCGCCGGGGGAGATCCGCAATTGCCGGTGGTGGCTGGAACAGGAACTCGCGCTGCTGAAGCACGTTCGCGTCGTGGTGGCGCTGGGGCGGATCGCCTTCGACGATTACCTCACCCTGCTTCGAGACGAAGGCCACGTTGGCCGCCGATCGGCCTTTGCTTTCGCTCACAATAGGGTTCACAATCCCGGTCTGGTCCTTCCGGCCCTGATCAGTTCTTACCACCCCAGCCAGCAGAACACTCAGACCGGTAAGTTGACCTACTCCATGTTCCGTGAAGTGTTCGTCGAGGCAATGCGGCTTGCGGACGCCCGAAACTCCCTCTAAACCCGGTACCCGCCATGCGATATGTACTGCAAAGAGGCATCTGTGTTCCAGGACGATCCTTATCAGGCCTACCTCAGCGAAAACATTCCCTCAAGCAACCCGGTTGGATTGGTGACGGCTCTGTACGAAGGTGCCATCAAGGCAGTGCAGGAAGCGCGCCACTGTCTGGAGACCGAGGAGATCTGGGGACGCTCGAAGGCGATCTCCAAAGCCGTCGATATTCTGACTGAGCTGATTCTCTCGCTCGACCACGAAAAAGGCGGCGATCTGAGCAAAAGGCTGCAGGAGCTTTATGGCTACATGCAGCATCGTCTGCTCACTGCGCACGCCAACCAGGAAGATCAGCCGATGGCCGAGGTAATCTCTCTGCTGACCACCATGCTGGATGGCTGGTACAAAGTGGGTGAGCGGCTCTCGCAGGAGGCGAGCGAAGCCGCGGCCGAACAGACCGAAGCGGCTGCCGAAATGCCCGCCGATACGATTCCGACGCCTTACGGCTATGACTTCGCGCCGGCCGAAGTCGGCACCGCCGCGTTTACCTTCTGATTCGCGCTGTCCCTGGCGAGACCGGTCTCGATCATGTGCGAGAGGCCGAGACCTCCCTGCGCCGCGATCGACTGCGCGAACTGGGTCTGTGCCATATCCATGGCGGATTCGCCGCCCGAATCGCTGTCGTCGTCGCTGCCCGAATCCTTCGCCGCTTCGCGAATGGTCTTCAGCATCTCACCGATCAGCAGCGCCTCGAACTGTTGCGCGAGATTGTGAAGTTTCTCGGGCGAAGGCGCCGCGTTCGTATCGGCGCCATGTGGATGGCCGAGCGTATTGACGGAGCCGATGGTCATCGTCAGATGATCTCCAGTTGCGCGTCCAGAGCTCCGGCGGCGCGCAGGTTTTCGAGAATGGCAATCACGTCGCGCGTGGTGGATCCGATGGCCGACAGCGCCTTCACCAGTTCCTCGACCGTGGCGCCCTGCTTGAGTACGACGTTGCGGGCCTTTTCGTCCTTCACCGCCACATTCGTCTGCGGGATCACCTGCGTCGTCCCGTTCGGCGAGAACGGAGCCGGCTGCGAAACGTCGAAGGTAGTTTGAATCACAACGCTGAGATTGCCGTGCAGCACTGCGACGGGAGCGATGCGGACGTCCTTGCCCAGCACGATGGTACCGGTGCGCTCGTTCACGACGACACGGGCGGCGCGATCGGGTTCCACGGTGAGTGTTTCGAGCTCAGAGATGAACTCGGTAGATTGCCTGTCGTAAGAGGGGGGCAGAGTGACCGATACCAGCGCCGCGTTGTCGGCGTGCGCAATCGGCGCGGCCGACGTGAAGTGCTTGTTCACGGCAGCGGCGATGCGTGCCGAAGTAGTGAAGTCAGCATCGCGCAGTTGAAGATGCACAGTGTTGCCGATCGGCAGGGATGGTGCCGCCTTTTCAATCAGCACGCCGTTCGGGATGCGGCCCACGGTGGGATGGTTTACTGTCTGGACGCTCTGGGACCGGCCCGCAACGAATCCTCCCGTAACGACCTGGCCCTGCACAGTGGCGTAGACCTGTCCATTGATCCCGCGCAGCGTGGTCAGGACAAGCAGGCCGCCCTGGAGGTTTGAGCAGTCGCCCATGGCCGCTACAGTGGCATCCACCGCGGTGCCTGGCTGTGCAAAAGGTGGCAGCGTCGCCGTGACCATCACGGCAGCCGTATTCTTCACTGTGATGAGCGCCGGATTCACGCTGACGCCCATCTGTTGCAGCATGTTGGCCAGGCTCTGCGCGGGAAATACCGTCTGCTGGCGGTCGCCGGTGCCCGCCAGGCCCACCACCAGTCCGTACCCGATGAGCTGATTGCTGCGCACACCCTCAATGGAGACAAGATCCTTCAGGCGGACGTGCTCGCCTTCGTTGGAGCCCAGCAGGAGAAGCGGCGTCAGACAAAGGATGAGAAGTCGTTTCATGAATGCCTCTAGAACGGAAGCAGGCCCAGGATAATCCGGTACAAAATGTTCGGGCGGCGCGCGGCATCGTTCACCACGCCTTTGCCGTTGATTCGCACTTCGAGCTGGCCGACGCTGGACGACTGCACCACATTGGCGTTCGACAGGTCAGCGGGCCGCACCACTCCTCGAACCGTAACCACCTGATTCTCCGAGTTCACGCCGATCATCTTCGAGCCCTCGATCACCAGATAGCCGTTGGGCAGCACGTCTACGACGCGTGCAGTCAGTGTAGTGTCCAGAGTCGTCTGGCGGCTGGTGGTGCCCTCGCCGTCGAGACTCGTATTCGTCTTGCTGTTGAGAAGATTGGCCAGCTTGCTCGAGGCGGGCAGTGCCTTGGCGAGCTGTGTCACCGATGAAGTGGCCGCCGAAGCGCGCGATGTCTTGGTCGTGCCGGTGGAGACAGCCGAGGCTGATTCTGCCACCAGAATGGTGACGATGTCGTCGATGTGACGGGCGCGAACGTCGGCCCCCAGATCGCCCAGCGGCGTGGCGCCGGCCCACAGTGAACCTGGATCGTCTTGCGGTGAAGTAGCCGCGCGCCGATGCGCTTGTTCGATATAGAGATCGAGTGGGGTCTTGGCGGTTGGGTCGCTGTTCTTGTTCTTCTTCGGTGATGCCGCCAGCGCCAGACACAATGAGATCGCCAGACACAGTGCGCGTTTCATGATTTCTGATCCTTCGCGATGAGGCCGGCGGCAACGCCGGGAACTACAGATACTTTGCCTTTGTCTTCGACGCGAGCGTGGAATCTGCGTCCGCTGGTCGCGTTGCGCACAACGATGGTAGCGCCGCGATTGCCTGATTCTTCCGCGATGCCCGCCGTGCGCACCATGGCGCCTTCGGCATTCACCACCACTTCCACCGTGTCACCGCGGGAAATGTCCCTGGGATGGTCCAGCAGGTTCTCCAGCAGCGGCTCGCCGGCGCCGACCGGGCGCCGCGGCACCATGCCGACGGCTTCCTTCAGATCGGCGACCACGCCAATCGCCTGTAACGGCCCTTCGTAGGATTCCTCACGCACGTCTGCTGCTTCAATTGGCACGTCGGTGTGCAGTGGATTGACCGCCACCACCCGCGTCCCCTTGACTGTGAGCATCACGCTCGCCCAGATACCGAATCGCTTGTGGTCCCCATAGGTGACATAGCCTCGCCAGAGCACGGGAGCGGAGGACCGCACGCTGGCGCTGGAAAGCGGAAAGACCAGTTCACCGGCGGGAGCGGGCATGCGGCTGCGGTCCACGATCTCAATGTGCACATCGCGGCCGGCCAGCGACTTCTTCATGGCTTCGACAATGCGATCGGGATCGGGCACCGACATCGCCCAGCCGAAGCAGACATCGTGGGCGATCGCGCCCTCCAGGTGATTTGCCTTTGCCAGCCGCTGTAGTTCGGCAACGTGAAAGGTGCGCTGCCACCCTGGCGCGGGAGAGTAGCCGACCGGAAAGTCCGGCGGCAGTGAGGAGAACAAAGGCACTGCCGCCGCGAGATCCCGCGCGTAGATTCGTTCCGCGTTGATGGGATGGCAGCCCGCCGCGGGGAGGACAGCCGCGAGCAGAATCGTGAAGATCATGATGTGAGCTGATTCACCTGCTGGTACATTTCATCGGCGGCCTTGACGACGCGCGAATTCGCTTCGTAGGCGCGCTGGCTCTGAATGAGGTTGACGAACTCCTCCACCACGCTGACGTTCGATTGCTCGGTGTAGCCCTGCAGCAGCGTACCCAGACCCTCGGGTCCGCCGGGGTTGCCCACCTGGGCGTCGCCAGAGGCGTCGGTCGGCTGGTAGAGAGTCGAACCGAGGCTGTTGAGGCCGGCTGGGTTCTGGAACAGCGCGAGCTGGATCTGCCCTGCCTTCTGCGCGGCAGTCTGGTTGGGCTGCGTGTAGCTCACCGTGCCGTCCATGGCGATGGTGATGGTCTGAGCGGTGGAGGGTATTGTGATCTGCGGTTCCAGCGAGTCGCCGTTGGCAGTCACCATATTGCCGTTGCGGTCAAGCTGGAACGAGCCGGAACGCGAGTAGGCGAGTGTGCCATCGGCTCGGCGGATCTGGAAGAAGCCGTTGCCCTGAATCACCAGATCGAGCGGATTGTCGGTCTCGGTGAAATTGCCCTGGGTGAAGATGATCTCGTTCGAGGCGGCGCGAGTGCCCAGGCCAAGCTGCAATCCGGCCGGTACCGTGGTCTGCTGGCCTGCCGAGGCGCCTGGCTGGATCATGTTCTGATAGATCAGATCCTGAAACTGTGCGCGCCGGGCCTTGAAGCCCGCGGTGTTCGCGTTGGCCAGGTTGTTGGCGATGTTGTCGACGTTCAACTCCTGAGCGTTCATGCCGCTGGCGGCGCTATACAGAGCTCGAATCATCCCTCTTCTCCTTTACGAGCCGGTCTTGGCGACCTGCTCGATCGCCTGACGGTTCATCTCCGAGCCAATCTTGATGGCTCTTTGCAGCATGTCGAAATGCCGCAGCAGTGTCACCAGCCGGACGGTCCCCTGTGCCCCGCCGGCGTTCGATCCTTCCAGCTTTCCCTGGCTGATGGTGGCCTCGTCGGCTGGGATTGAGCCGGCTTTCGAGTTCGTCGCGCGGAAATAGGCGGAACCCGTCTTGGTCAGCTCCGACGGGCTCTGGAAGTTCACCAGCTCCAGTTGTCCGAGCGTCGCGCCGTTCTGACTGACCTCTCCTTCGGGATTGACGACGATCGGATCAGTCGACTGCACCTGCAGGGTTTTGTCGTTGGTGAGCCGCACCGGGTATCCTTCGGCGGTCACCAGCGTTCCGTTCGACGAGATGTGGAAATTCCCGTTGCGGGTGTACAGCGGAGCGCCGCCGGGGCCGTTAACGGTGAAGAAACCGGGACCGTTCAGGGCGAGATCGGTGTTGTTTCCCGTGGCCTGGAGCACGCCCTGGCTGAAGTCGGTCCAGGGTTTTTCCACCACCGGCGAGACTGCCGTTAACGGGTTGTCGGTATCGGCCAGCTCGGGCGCGACGTAGGTGCTGTAGAACTCGCGGTCCGCCTTGTAGCCCCCGGTGGATGTGTTGGCGAGATTGTTGGCCAGCATGTCCAGCGAGTCCATGCGCGCCTGTAGTCCGCCAGCCGCGGTAATCGTAAGCGGGTCCATAAAGCGACTCCAATAGTGCAACCGGGAGACCGCGCCGGAAGAAAGTGTGAAATGCGCCTCTGGCCCTGCGATATGAACAGTGCACGCCGCCGTGCGTTCCCGGCAGTGGTCTGTCCTGCCGTCGAAATTTCGAGCGCACCGCGGTCCGATGCGCGATTTTTTGACAGCGTCCTGTTGTGTCTTCGGCGCGATCTCCCCTGAATTGAGCGAATCCCCGCTGGTCAGGCGTGTGCACATAACGCGGCGTGGCCACAGTCCCGGCATACACCGCGCCGCCTCCGGCAATTCCGGACAGCGCTCCGCCACAGCACACCTCCAGCGACGCCTCGTCCCCGTGCCAGCCCGGACAGGAGAGTCCGTTCGCGCGGCTGCTCCATCAGGTGCGCGACCAGAACGAGTCCGATAGCGGCAAGTCGGAAAAGGACGCGCAGGAAAAGAATAAGGATAAGGTTGCCACACAGCCTTCAACCGCCGCTCCCGCCGCTGTTCCAGTTTCCGTGCAGCCCCAGAAGGTCGTGCCGTTCAGCGGACTCCTGAGCCTCAGCGGGACGGAGGAGAAGTCGGAAAACGTTCAGGGCATTTCGGAACTGGCCGGGCAGGCAGCAACGGACGGCGGAAAGAAATCGCAAGCCGTTGCCGGCATCACCTCGGGCGTATCCCTCCTGATGCATTCCATTGTGGGCTTCAGCGCACCGCAGGTCACGCAACAGGAAACGCAGGGCAAGCCGGCAAGCCGCCAGGGCACTCCACTAAGCCCCATTGTCCCGACGCCGTCCGCTCGGACGCAGCTCTCGCTGGCCGGCACATCCGACAACGCGTCGGCCTCCCCGAACAATGGCGAGACCCTGAACGCCGCTCCACAGGCGCCGCTGCAGAGCGACCTCAAGGCGCCGGTGTCCGCGGCCCAGCTCGCCTTCGCGGCTCGTCTGCATACGAATCACGCGGATGTTGAGCCGGCGTCCTCGGCAACGCCCACACCGCAGAAGCAGACATCGGTGCAGCCTCAGGCTCCTGCCCCGGCGGCGCACGCACAGGCCGGGACTCCGAAGCCTGCCAGCCAGGCAGCCGACGAATCCGCTGACACGGCCCAGGCTTCCACGCCTGCCCCACAGGCAACATCACAGCAGGCTCCGGCAGAAACCGGCGAGAAGACGGAAAGAGCTGAGACGCACGCTCCGCCATCTCCCGCCGCGCCCGAAGCGCCCGCTGCGCCGCGCGCCGATGCATCGCAGAAGATCGATCAGCCCGCGGATGTCAGATCGGCCGAAATGGACCCTGCGCCCGCCGCAAACGCAAACAACACCGCGGTGCGCGACGTGCGGCTTCAGGTGGCGGGTGCGGGCGATCAGCGCGTCGATGTGCGTGTCATGGATCGCGGCGGCGAGCTCAGAGTCAGCGTTCGCGCCGATGATCCCTCGCTCGTGCGCTCGCTGCAGGATAACGTGGCCGAGCTTTCCACGCGCCTCGATCAGGCGCATTTCCGCTCTGAAGTATGGACACCGCGCACACAGGCGGTGGAGCAAACGAATTCCGCGAATACCAACGGCAGGACCTTCTCGAACGGCGAGGATACCCTCGGTCGTGAAGCCCGGGGCCAACAACAAAACGGACGTCAACAGCAGCAGCCCGCGTGGGTGGACGATTTCGAAGAGAACCCGGCGGCCGGGAAAGCAGGGAGTTTCACACCATGGCAGCGATAGCATCCGCGGTACACTCCGCGATCACGCCGCATGTTGCGCACACGGCGAATTCGACGAACACGAACAACACAAACTCGACAAACAGCTCCTCGTCCGATGACAGCTCGTCCACCAGCGATTCGATTGCGAATGATGCGCTGGCCAACGAGCAGACGTTTCTGCAACTGCTGGTCTCGCAGCTCAAAAATCAGGATCCTACCAGTCCGATGGACGGCACGCAGTTCGTGACGCAGCTCGCGCAGTTCAGCCAGTTGGAACAGGACCTGGCCATGCGCAAGGATCTGGACAAGATCGCCGGCGTCATCACCACCACTGGCGGCGCCACCGGTGTCACCGGGAATGGAACGCAGCAATAAATAAGGGGGAACCATGGGAGTATTTAGCGCTTTTTCCGTTGCACTTTCGGCGTTGCAGGCTGAGTCCGGCGCCATTGACACGACCGGCAACAACCTGGCGAACCTCAACACCACCGGGTTCAAGGGCAGCAGTGTGGATTTCCGGGATATGGTAAGCCAGGCGATCGGCGTTGGCGCATCCGCCACCAGCGTCGGCCTCGGCGTGACCACCCCGCTGAACATCCAGCAGTTCACGCAGGGCTCGCTTCAAACCAGCGCCAGCCCGCTCGACTGCGCAATCCAGGGGAATGGGTTCTTTATCGTGAGGAACGCCAGCGGCGACCAGCTCTATACGCGTGACGGCTCTTTCACGGTGAATGCCGACGGCACCTTGATAACCCAGTCCGGCGAGTTTGTGCAGGGATGGACCGCCACGCCCACCGGGTTGAACACGAGCGGCGCAATCAGCAACATCACCGTGCCAGCAGGGACGGTTCTGCCTCCATCCGCGACTCAGAATGTTACGCTGGACCTCAACCTGAACGCACTGGCGGCCACCGATGCTACTTCGACCTTCTCGCAGCCGGTCCAGATTTACGATTCTCTCGGCGGCGCCCACACCCTGACATTCACTTTCACCAAGACTGCGGCCAACGCCTGGAGTGCGACCGTGACGATTCCCGGCGCTGATGTCGGCTCCACTTCCGGACCCACGACGATCGGTACCGCGGATTTCACATTCGATCCGAATACCGGCCTGCTCTTGTCGCCGGCGGCCGGCGCGCCAGTCGCGCTCACCATCACTGGTCTCGCCGACGGCGCCACTTTCCCCGCCGCCATCAACTGGAACCTCTACGACACCAGCGGAGCGGGTTCACTCACCCAGTATGCGCAGCCTTCCTCGCTGGCCTCCTCCACGCAGGATGGCCGCGCGGCCGCGCAGATGACGTCGGTCGCAATCACGGACGGCGGCCAGGTGCTGGCGACCTTCTCCGATGGCCAGACCCGCGTTGAAGGTCAGCTTGCCGTGGCCAACATCCGAAATCCCAATACCTTGAAGAACGTCGGTCTGAACGACTTCGCCGCCACCGGCGCCACTGCCGCGCCCGCCATCGGAACACCGGAAACCGGTGGGCGCGGGTCGATTCTCGGCAGCACGCTGGAAGCATCCAACGTGGACATGGCCACGCAGTTCACCAATCTCATCATTTATCAGCGCGGCTATCAGGCGGCTACCAAGGTCATCAGCACCGCCGACTCGATGACCCAGGATCTGGTGAACCTCATTCGGTAAGTGGAGCTGACCGATGACGCCGGTGGAAGAACTCGGAGACCTCGCCGGAATCCCGCTCGAACTCGAAGCGGTGCTCGACCGGCGTGTCTTCACCGTGAACGATATCCTCGCGCTCGAGCCGGGCAGCCTGATTCGTATGGACCGCTCGGCGGGCGAGAACATCGACCTCTACATCGGCGGCGCTCATGTCGCCTACGGTGAGGTGGTGGTGATGGAGAACATGATGTGCATTCGCCTCACGGATTTCCACGAACAGCAATAACGCGCCAAATACCTGGAGAATAGAGAGCATGATCGAACAAACTCTGGCTGTTTTCCTGGTATTGGCCCTGTTGATTCTGGCTTTGTGGTTCCTCCGCCGGAAAGGGCTGGCTAAGATGAACCTCTCGCTGGGCGGACGCCGTGCCGGCGCGGGAGAGATTCAGGTGGTGGATCGGAAAGCTCTCACCGCCAGCCACTCAATCCACCTTGTTCGTGTGAAGGATCGTCTGATTCTTGTCGGCATCTCGCCGGGAAGCTGTCAGGCGTTGCACACATTCGTAGCGGAGCCGGCCGTGCCGGATACTCCCGGGAGCATTGGATGAACCCTCTCCTCAGCCCGTTCTTCGCGTTTGCGGGCGCACCGCAGGCCGGCGGGCTGCTGAATTCCATTGGCGTGACCGCGGGCAATGGCGCCCATGGCACCACACTCAGCGTCCCCATGCAAATCGCGCTGGGACTCACGCTGCTCACCCTCCTCCCCGCTGCGTTGATGTGCATTACGCCGTTCCTGCGGATCACCGTGGTGCTCCATTTTCTGCGGCAGGCTCTGGGAACGCAAACGGCGCCGTCCAACCAGGTACTGCTCGGCCTGGCCTTGTTCCTGGCAATGTTAATTGTCCAGCCTGTGGCTTCGGATATCTACACACAGGCCTGGCAGCCGCTGGAAAAAGGGCAAATCACCGCCGACCAGGCTTTCGATCAGGCCGCCACGCCATTGCGTAAGTTCATGGTGAAGTTCGCGCGTGAGAAGGACATCCGCCTGTTCGTCGAAATCTCGAGAGAGGCGGCGCCGCGCACCCCCAACGATATCAGCCTGAAGGTTCTGATTCCGGCCTACATCCTCTCTGAACTGCGCGCCGGCTTTCAGATCGGCGCGGTGCTTTACCTGCCGTTTCTGGTGATCGATCTGGTAGTTGCGTCGGTCACATTGTCCATCGGCATGATGCAATTGCCGCCGGTGATGGTCTCGGCGCCGTTTAAGATCCTGCTGTTCGTCCTCGTGGATGGCTGGAATCTGGTGATCGGCTCACTGATGAAGAGCTTCTACTCATGAACCCGCAAATGGCGGTGCACATTATCGGCGAGAGCATGATGGCGGCGTTCTGGCTGGCCGCTCCCTTGCTGATCGTTGCCTTTGCGGTCGGCATTTTTATCAACCTGATTCAGATTGCAACGTCGATGCAGGACACCGTGTTCGCCACGGTGCCTCGTCTGGCTGCGTTTCTCTTCGGCTTTCTCCTCCTCATGCCATGGATGCTGCACCGCGCCACCAGCTACGCGTTCGCGATCTTCAGCGATCTGGCCCGGTATGCACGTTGACCTCACCCTCACCGCGTCCACTCTCTTTGCGTTTCTGCTGGTCCTGGGACGCCTCGCTGGTGCTTTCTCGTTCGTCCCGTTTCCCGGAGCGCAGGCCGGTCCCACCACCGCAAGAGTTTTGCTGGCCCTTGCCTGTACCTTTGCGCTGTACCCGCGCTGGCCCGTTGTGGATGTGTCCTCGGCAAGCCTTGGGCTGATGGTGTCCTGGATTCTCTCAGAGGCGGCCCTCGGCATCGCCATCGGACTGCTGGTGGGCTTCATCGGCGAGGCGCTCATCGTCGGCATGCAAATGCTGAGCCTTCAGGCCGGTTACGGATATGCGTCGGTAGTCGATCCGAATACCCAGGCCGATTCGGGAATCCTGCCGATGATGGCGCAGATCACGGCCGGGCTGCTCTTCTTTGCGACCGGACTGGACCAGCGCGTGATCATGGCGTTCGCCCTGAGCCTCGATCGCTATCCGCCGGGCAGCTTCAGCCTCACCCGGGGTCTGGCGGAGAGCGTGATTCTAGTCGGTTCCAACATCTTCTCTGTCGGGCTGCGCCTGGCCTTTCCCGTGATTGGCCTGCTGCTGATGACCGACGTATCTCTGGCGCTTCTCGGCCGCGTCAACGCCCAGTTGCAGCTGGTGCAGCAGGCGTTCTCTGCGAAGATGCTGCTCACCCTGGTGGCGCTCTCGGCCATTCTTATTGTGGTCCCGTCGCTGTACGAGTCCTTCGCGGCGCAGGTATTCAATGTCATTCGCGAGTTCTTCCTGCGTTGAGCAAATAGGCCATGGCTGGCGATCATTCAGCGAAGACAGAGAAACCCACACCACAACGCCTCAAAAAGGCGCGTGAACAGGGCCAGTTTCTCTCCGCGCGCTCCTTCGTCTCCGCCCTGCAGTTTGTCGCTCTGCTCATCATCCTTGCCAACTGGCTGCCGAAGTGGGAGTCGCAGATCGAGGCTTCCACGCGCACCGTCATCCTGCGCGCCTTCGGCGGCGATATCGGCCCGGAGGAGTGGCCCGTTCTGATCCAAACACTCTTCACCGACACACTGCTCCCCATCGCCGAGGCTGGCGGTCTGCTCCTCCTTATCACGATTGGAATCCAGCTCAGCCTGACGAAGTTCGGCTTCAGTCTCGCCCGCCTTACGCCGAAATTTGAGAACTTCAATCCGGTCACCCGGCTCAGGGAATTGCCGAAGCAGAATCTCTGGTCGTTGCTGGAAGCCGTTCTGTTGCTGGTGGTGGTCGGGTTGTCGGTGCAGTCCATCGCTCGCGACAACGTCGGCACCTTCCTGCGCCTGCCGCTGCAGAGCGTCCACGTGGCCACGGCTCAGGTATCCGACGCTCTTCAGAACGTGTTGTGGAAGGCCGCGGGCGTTTTCGTCGTGTTTGGGTCAATCGACCTGTTCCGCCAGTACCAGAAGCACATGTCCGGCCTGCGCATGAGCAAGCAGGAAATCCGCGACGAGTTGAAACGCCAGGAAGGCGACCCCTACATCAAGGCGCGCGTCCGCCGCCTGCGGCGCGATCTGTTGCGCCGCCAGATGATGAAGGAAGTTCCGAAAGCCACCGCCGTCCTCGTCAACCCGACGCACTACGCCGTGGCCATTCGTTACGAAATGGACACCATGGCCTGCCCCGTGGTGGTCGCCAAGGGCCGCAACTGGCTGGCGCTGCGTATCCGCGCCATCGCCACGAGCCATAACATCCCCATCATCGAGAACCCACCCCTGGCCAGGGCCCTTTACCAGGCTGCCGATGTCGGCCAGGCGATCCCAGCGGAGTTCTACCGGGCCATCGCCGAGGTTCTCGCCTACGTGTACAAGCTAATGGGCCATAAAGTGCCTGCGTAACCGGGAATGGCGACGCAATCTCAGGTCATACCTGCCCCCAAAGGCGAGGGCTTGTTCGGCACCCGGCTTACGGCCGGGCATCTCAGCGAGATGGCGGTTCCCATTGCGGTGCTCGGCATCGTGGTGGCGCTCATCACGCCCATGCCGCCATTCATGCTGGACATCCTCATCGTGCTTGACATCACCATGTCGGTGATCGTGCTGATGGTGGCTATGTACATCCTGAAGCCGGTCGATTTCAGCGTTTTCCCGACGACACTCCTGCTGTTAACCCTGTTTCGTCTCGCGCTCAATGTCAGTTCGGCACGGCTGATTCTGCTCAATGGCAACACCGGCACCTCCGCTGCGGGACAGGTGATCGAATCGTTCGGGAACTTCGTGGTCGGCGGCAACTACATCATTGGCGCGGTCATCTTCCTGGTGCTCATCGCCATCCAGTACGTCGTCATCAACCACGGCGCCGTGCGCATTTCGGAAGTGGCCGCCCGCTTCACTTTGGACGCATTACCCGGCAAGCAGATGTCGATCGACGCCGACCTCAACGCCGGCCTCATCAACGAAGCGGAAGCGCGCCAGCGGCGTAAACAGCTCGCCAGCGAAGCGGAATTCTACGGGGCCATGGACGGCGCGTCCCGCTTTACGCAGCGCGATGCCATCGCGTCGATTCTCATCACCGGCATCAACATCATTGCAGGCTTCCTGATCGGCGTCTTTCAGCACAACATGGAGTTGCGGCACGCCATTGAGACCTACACCGTGCTGACCATCGGCGACGGTCTGGTCACGGTGATTCCGGCGCTGATGATCTCGGTCTCCGGCGGCCTCATCGTCACTCGCGCCAGTTCCGATGCGCGGGTCGGCGTCGAGTTCCAGAAGCAGTTGTTTGGCAGAACCACCCCCCTGTTTCTCGCCAGCGGCGTGCTCGTGGCACTGTCGGCCTTCCCTGGCCTCCCCACCATTCCGTTCCTGATCATGGGTGGCGGACTCGGTGCGGTGGCCTTCCTGAAGCGTCAAAAAGCTGACGCTGCCGTTAAGCAACAGACGCTGGCGCCAGTTGCACCCGCCAAAGAGAACCTCGAAACCATGCTCCGCGTGGAACCGGTGTCCATCGAGGTGGGTCTCGGGCTGGCCGGTCTGGTGGCCGGCGGAAACAACTCCCCCCTCCTTCAGCGCATCGCCGGTATCCGCAAACAACTGGTGACCAGCCTCGGGTATTTACTCCCCCCCGTGCGCGTCACCGACAACCTCTCGCTGCGGTCCCGTGAATACATCGTGCTCCTCAAAGGCACCGAGCTTTCGCGCTATGAGCTGCTGCCCGGAAGCGAGCTGGCAATCCCTACCGCCAAGGCAGACAAGACCTTTCAGGGCCAGCAGACTCGCGAGCCCGCGTTCGGCCTGCCCGCCCTCTGGGTACCCACGGATCGCGTCGATGCAGCCCGCGCCGCCGGCTACACCGTGGTGGACGCCGTCAATATCCTCGGCACACACTTCTCGGAGACCATCCGTCGCCACGCACACGAGCTGTTCTCGCGCCAGGACGCTAAGGGCTTTTGCGACCGTGTGGCTCAGGACAATCCCCGAGTGGTGGAGGATCTGGTCCCGAAGTTGCTCTCACTGGCCGTAGTTCAGCGTGTGTTGCAGAACCTGCTGCGCGAGCGGGTTTCGATTCGCGATGGCGTTTCGATCCTCGAAGCCCTCGGAGAGGCGGCGCCGACCAGCAAGAATCCGGTGCTCCTGACCGAGTATGTGCGGCAGTCCATTCGAAGGACGGTCGTGAAGCCCTACCTGAATCAGAAAGGCGAGCTGCCTGCGTGGCTCATGGATGCTTCCGTCGAGCAGATGGTGGAGGGCGCCGTTCAGCACACCGAGCAGAACAGCATCCTCGCCCTTTCGCCGCAGGTGGTGCGCGACATCCTCAACCGGATCGAACGCCGCGTGGAAAAGCCGGAGGTGCCGGTGTGCGTGATCACCAGCTCCGGCGCCCGCTACTTCCTCCGCCAGATCGTCGAACCATCGCTTGCCAACCTGTTCTTCCTTTCGCATAACGAAGTGCCTGCCGGGGTGAAGGTGCTTTCACTGGGAGTGATCTGAGGTCCCCATGAGAATCAAGTCATATTTTGCGGAATCGGTGGAAGACGCCATGGATAAGGCCCGGATCGAGCTGGGGCCCGAGGCCATGCTCATGAACACCAGGGAGGCCGATCCGGAATCCCGCCGCTTCGGCCGCTACGAAGTGGTGTTCGGCCTAGCTGCCTCCGAGGTCGCGGCTGCCGCCCAAACGCCCATCGTTGCTTTTCCCGCCGCCACAACCACGCCGCCGCCGGACACACTCTCGCGCGAGATCGCGGAGCTTCGCCGTCAGGTCGATACCGTGAAGCGCTCCATGTCCCGCCAGACGTTTCAAATGCGCTGGACCGCTCCCGGTGCTTCACCCGAGTTTGCCGAACAGTACATGCGCCTGCTCAGCGCCGAATTCAGCGACGAATGCGCGCACGACCTCGTGCAGGCTGCCGAAGCGAGGCTCAACGGTAGTCGCAATGCCACGCCGGAAGAGGCCCGGGACGCCGTCCAGACCGAACTCGAATCGCGCTTCGATGCCGCCGCCAATCTGGGTTTATCGGGCGCCGAGCGCCGCGTGACTGCTCTTGTTGGTCCTCCCGGTTCGGGCAAGACCACCACCATCGTGAAGCTCGCCCTGAAGTACGGACTTACCAGCAAGCGGCCCCTGCAGATCCTCTCCACCGACGCATTTCGCGTCGCTGCCTCCGAGCAGTTGCGCGCTTATGCCGCCATCATCGGCATCGCGTTCCAGCCCGTGGAATCGATGGCCGGTCTCGCGCAGGCTCTGGAAGAGGCCAGCGGCAAGGATCTCGTGCTGATCGACACGCCCGGCTTCGGTCCCGGCGATACCGAAGAAGCGGCTGAGCTCGCTCTGTTTCTGTCGCGCCACCGCCTCATCGAAACGCAACTGGTGATGCCCGCAACCCTGCGGCCCGCCGCGCTCGCGCGCATTGTCGAACGGTTTTCCGTATTCCAGCCTGCCCGCCTTCTGTTCACGAACGTCGACGAGACGGAAGCGCTGGGCGGCATCGTAGAGCAGGCGATCCGTACACGATTGCCGCTGTCTTATTTTGGGTGCGGTCAGCAGATTCCCGAAGACCTCCGCGAGGCTTCGAAGGACGAGCTGATCCGAAAGGTGTTCGAGGGATGGCAGGAACCAGCGCTGACAGCAGTCTAGGCACTAATCCGGGACCGGAGATCTTCGGCTACGCTCCCCGGGCCGAACGGTCGCCTGAGGAGCGCGAGCGGCTCATTCTGGAGCACATGCCCCAGGTGAACTGGATCGCTTCGCGCATCCAGGAGAAGCTCCCGCCAAACATCCAGTTGGAGGATCTCATCTCCGCCGGCATCATCGGGCTGATCGCCGCGATCGACAACTTTGACCCCAGCCACAACGCCACGCTGAGGACCTACGCCGAATACAAGATTCGCGGCGCCATTCTGGACAGCATCCGTGGGCTTGATGGCATCCCCACGCACAAGCGCAAGCGCGTGAAAGTGATGGAAGCGGCCATCTCCAGTGCGGAACAGCGCCTCAAGCGCGCGCCCAACGAAGAGGAAATTGCCGCCGAACTGGGCATCTCCGTCACCGAATACCAGCAGTGGCTGGTGGATCTGCGCGGCGTTTCTCTGGGCAGTCTGGACATCGTTGAGGATGGCGAGGAAATCAGCCTGCTCAAGTTCATCGCCGGCGATGAGATGGATTCGCCTGCACGCATCCTGGAGCGGTCCGAGCTTGAGCGCGTCATCATGGCCGGCATCGGCAAGATGCCGGAGAACGAACGCACCGTCCTGAGCCTCTATTACAAGGAAGAACTCAACCTCCGCGAGATCGCGCCCATCATGAACCTCCACGTGACGCGCGTTTCGCAGTTGCGGCTGCAGGGCATTCTGCGGTTGCGCGCCTATATCGAAAAGAAGTGGCCAAGCCGGAAGGGGATTTACTGATATGACCGCTCCGGAACGCACACAGCTTGCCGCCGAGCTCTCCAACGAGTGGACTTCGCGGCTGAAGGCTGCCGTCGATATGATGGCGCAACAGCCGCTCACCGTCAGTGCCTCGCCCGCCAGTCCGGAAGAGGCTTCGCGAGCCTCTGAACTGCCCTCGCTTGAGTATTCGTTCAGTCACGCGCCGGCCTCCCCGTTGCGCGTTTGCACGCCTGCCGAAACCAGTGCCGGCATCGCGAAGGTCGTTCTCACCGCCAGCGGAATCGAGGAATTCGATGACAGCCTGCTGAAGGAAACCTGGCAGGAGATTCTCACTCAGGCCGCCAGCGGCCTCGCGCAGCAGGTCAGCATGCGCATCGGCAGCGCCGTGAGTTCCGCCAATGCTATCGAGGCTTCGGGTCCTCTGCCCGAGGGCGTGGTCTCCACCGCGGTCCTCGCCATCGCTGGCAACGAGTTTCCGCTGCTGTTCATCAGCTTTCCCGCAGCTTTGCTGGATTCTCTCACCACGCACGAGGAGGAAGAGGCCCACGGCGAGACCGGCGAGCTGATTGCAGCCTCCGTGCCGGCAAAGGAAAAAGGAACGCTTCCCCCCACGCTCGATCTGCTGCTCGACGTCGAGATGCCCGTCAGCGTTTCCTTCGGGCGGACCTTCCTGCCCGTCCGCGAAGTGCTGAAGCTGGCTACCGGCTCCATCATCGAACTCGACCGCCCCGTGAATCAATACGTGGAAGTGGTCGTAAACAACTGCGTCATCGCCCGTGGGGAGGTGGTCGTCATCGAAGGAAACTACGGCGTCCGCATTCACGAGATCATCAGCCGTGGCGACCGTATGGCCCTGCAACACCTCACCAATATGAATCCCTATCAGCCGGCAAGGATTAGCGCATGAACGTCCTAGAACAGCTCCTTCTCAGTCCCGGCCTGCCTTATGTGGTTCTGGCGGCCGGCCTCATTACGTGCATCGTTCTGTTCCTGTCGGTCAAGCTCGAGTTAAGGCGCCGTTCTGGTGTCGCCCGCGAACGGAACCAGGTGGAGGAGACCGTAGATGGCCTCAGCGCCGCTTTCGAGCAGATCCGTGCGCGTCTGGAAGACGCAGTGCAACCGCAGGCCCCCGTTCCGGTATGGTCGGGCAGCCCGTCCGTGAATCTCAGCCGCAAGGGCCAGGTTCTGCGCTTGTACCGGCGCGGTGACACCCCGCGGCAAATCGCCTCCGCCCTTGGCATGCGCCAGGGGGAAGTGGACCTTATCCTTAAGGTCCATCAAATGGTACTCAACAGTGCGGCCGGAGCCAGGGCCGCAGATTCGCTCTAAAGGCCATGACCGGCAGGCGATATAGCGATATGACTCCGTTCAGCAACAAAGGCGGTAAAGCATGAGAATCGATCCAGCCGGCGGCGGAAACGTCAGCGGCGCGCAAAACACGGGGCAGACGCACGGCGCCGGCGGCTCCCAGGCGAGCCACGGCAGCCAGACCTCGGTCGAACGCGATCGCGTGGACCTGTCCGGGGCCAGCAGTCTCATCGCGCTTTCGGCGGGAATCGTCTCGCCGGCGCGCCAGTCGAAAATCGCCGCGCTGACCGCGCAGGTCCAGAACGGCACCTATAACGTGGACCCGGCTCAGGTGGCGAGTGCAATTGTGAACCACATGCTCGGGGCGTAGCAGGTCCTATGGCAACGGAACATGTTCGTCAGTCCCTGGAAGACGCGGACGAGTGTCTTCGCCGCGCCATAGCGCAACTCGTCGAGATGCGTTTCGGCATCCCGCGGTGTGGTCCCGCGCTCGACAGCGCGGTGGAGAAACTCCGCTCCGCGATTGAGAATCCGATGCACGGATCCGAGCGTGACGATCTCAAGCCCGTGGTGCAGCGTATTCGCGCCCACGCCGTGCGCGTT
>Ga0335082_10002724_pt1 | contig 19074 bp, 16 predicted proteins | sample Lox_Sample_41_FD_206718 | JGI IMG/M metagenome (GOLD analysis project Ga0335082, IMG submission 206718) | Soil microbial communities from Loxahatchee National Wildlife Refuge, Florida, United States - Lox_Sample_4.1 | ecosystem: Environmental > Terrestrial > Soil > Wetlands | place: USA...
GCAGCGTTGCATCGGTCCGCGCGACGGCGACCAGGCACAAGACGGCGAAGATCGCTTGCGCGACCCGACGCCACAGAGACCATGGCTCGGCGCCGCCGCGCGGCGACGCGGCGCTCGGTCTATCCGGGTCCCTGATCGTCATCGGTCTTCACCCATCCCCTTCCGACAACGCGAGTTCCAACTCGATCTCGTCGCGGATTGGAATCCCGTGCTCGCCGAACTCGGGAATCGTCGGCTTGAGCCGCCGGGCCGCGACCATCGCGCCCGGGTGGACGGCCACGATCCGGAATCCCCGCCGCTGATAGAACCGCAGCGCCCTCAGGTTATCGTTCGTGGTCGTCAGTCGTAAGATGGGGATGCCCCGCCCCCGCAGCAATCGTCCGAGCGCCGCAACCAGGGCCGTGCCCGCGCCGCGCCCCGGCACGGCCGCATCCAGCGTGACGAGCTCCGCGTCCCGCCCATCGTCGGAGATCCGGTAGGTCGCCAGGCCCTCCCTGTCTCCGGCAACGAGGGCCGGCAGCGCATCGGCCTCGAACCGCTGCCCATGGGCGACCACCATCGTCCCGCCCCAATGGTGGGTCAGCAGGGCACGGATCCAGCCCTGATCATCCGCCGTCTTCTGCCGAACGGTCATCATGGCGGGCTTGAAAACCGCGCTCAAAGTTCCCACTATGTTCCATGTCGGTTGCCCACTTGGGGACAGCTGGCTCGATCTTTGACATCGTGGATAGGTCAGACGCGACGCGCAAGGCGGTGGCCGCCGCTGCAACGGCGGAGTTGCGGCGCTTCCCGCTGGGCATGGGGTCCTTTGTTCAAATCGACATCGGTGGAGGGCTGGCCCCACGTGGCGGCCCCTCCTCCGGCAACTGTCACGCCGGACCAGGGGGCACCCGCAGGGTGCCCCTACAGGCAGCGGGATCGGCGACCTCCCCGCTGGGCATGGGGTCCTTCGTTCAAAATTGACAGGGGCGGTCCCCGTGGCCGCCCTCCCTAGCAACCGTCACGCCAAACCAGGGCGCCCACCTTGGGGCGCGTGCCCTACAGGCGGGACCGGCGCCTTCCCCGCTGGGCATGGGGTCCTTCGCTCGATCTCTGGATGACCGGGGGATCAGCCTTCCGGTTTCTTCAGGAAATCGTCGATCCTGGGCTGCAGCAGGCCGGCCTTGAACTGCGGCAGCTCGAACAGCCAGCCGGAGACCCGGTCGCTGATGGTCTTGGCCTCGTCGACCGCCGCGCTTCCTGGGGCCGCGGAGGCGGTCACGCGCATCCAGGTGCCGCCGTCCATGGCCAGCAGTTCGACCTTCAGGGTCAGCCCGTCGAAGGTGGTGGCTTCGGCAGTTCCGGCCTTGACCGCCTTGTCCGTGTTCTTGTCGGCCCGCACGTCGTCGAGGTCGATGGCGGTAAAGGCCTCCGTCAGCCGCTTGAGGGCGTCGGGGTCGGCGCTCTTGCCCTCGGGGAGCGGCGCGAGCGTGAAGTCGGTCGCCGCCTTGTCGGCCTTGCTCACCGTCACGGCCGGCGCCGCCGTCGGCTCGAACTGCAGGCGCTGGATCTTGTCGGCCGGTATGTCGACCACCGTCCGGTCGACCCAGTCGACGGCGGAGGTCGGCAGCTCGACGAAGCCCTGGGCCAGCCAGGCCTGCGCGTTCCCCGGCTTGCGCACGTAGAGGCCGTGCAGGCCGTTGAGGTCGGTGGTGTAGTTCTGCTTGCCGACGATGAGGTCGGCGAGCGGCTTGCCGTCGGCCCCGACCAAGGTCACCTGCTTCGACTTGGCGTCCTTGGCCGTGATGTCCTCGACCTCGAGCCGCGCATAGCGGTCTGGCTGGTCGGTCTTCGCCTCCAGCAGCCGCAGGTCGGCGAGACCGGCCACGGCCTGCCGCAGCTTGTCCGCCAGCACCGGATAGCCGTCCTTCTCGGCAAGCACCCAGCCGTCGCCCTTGCGCACGATCGTGAACTTGCCGGAGGCGCTGGCGATCGTGGCGCTCTGCAGGTCGTTGGCATGCGCTAGGAGGCCGCCGAAGACGGGCGCGCCGCCGGCCGCGACCGGCGCCTGGATGCGGCTCTCGTGGATCACAGCATAGCCGGCGCCCAGCACGCTGACGGCGGTGACGGCGAGCAGAACGATGAACGTCGTCGGCCTCATGGCGCCCCTGCCTTTCGCTCAGCTGCCCGCGGCGGCCCGCTGCCGCTGCCGGAGCGCCCGCCGCCACAGCGCCACGACCAGCGCCAGGATGGCGACGATGGCCGGCACGGCCGCGATGTTCGCCAGCATCACCCAGGTCTGCAGCCGGTCGATGTCCTGCTGGAGCGCGCGCTGCACCTCGCGCAACTGGGCGCGCAGCGTCAGCACCTGGTTGCGGAAGGTGCGCACGGTGTCCTGCTGCTCGGCGCTCAGCAGGACCGCGCTGCCGGCGCCGGCCTTCTGGTCGCTCTCGAGCGAGGCCAGCTTCTTCTGCGCTCCCTCGAGCTGCTTGCTCAGCTCCTCCTCGGTGGCCAGGTACTTGGCCTCGGCGTCGGAGCGGATCTGCTCCACGGTGGTGAAGGGCCGGCTGGAGAGGCCGCGGCCTCGGAGGTTTGCCAGCGCCGCGCCGCCCGCCAGGTTCTCGATCGAGTTGATCACGAAGTCGGCATTGTGGGCGATCGGCACGGCCAGCTGGGCGTCGCCGCCGTCCTGGACGTTCAGCCAAGCCTCGTCGGACAGCATGTCGACGTCCGTGACCAGGATCAGGTTGATCGGCTGGCTCGACTCCTTGAGCGATGGCGCGGCCGGCGTGGTCGTCGCGGCGCTCGTGCTGCCGCCGTTCGCGCTGCTGCTGTCGCTGCTGCCGGCGTCCGCGGCCTTGGGTGGCGCCGGCGGGCCATCGGGAAAGGCGCTCTTGGCGGGGCCGGTGACGCGCGCCGCCAGCGGATAGCTGAGCCCGCTCGGCTGGAACGCGTTCATGAGGCCGGCCGGGTCGGGCATCGACTGCAGCTGCTGGGCGTCGATCAGCATGGAATCGGGGCTCGACTGCACCAGCGGCTCCATCTTGGTCGTCGCGTCCGGGAGCCGCACCAGCGCCCCGGCGCTGAACAGCCGGAGCACCTCGAGCTGGCCGGTGACGACGTCGTTCTGGTCGAGGGTGCTCTTGTCCAGCGTGAGCCAGGGCAGGTATTGCACGATGACCGCCCGGCCGTTGCTCATCGCCTGCACCTGCATCGCCGCGTGCCGGTCGCCGACCACCTTGCCCGGCGACAGCGCCACGCCCCAGGCCTGCATCAGGCGCTCGAGGTTCGAGGCGGTCTCGGGTGGCGGCGCGCCCATGCGCGCGTTGCGCGCCATATTCTCGGCCAGCGGATCGGCGAAGATCATGGTCGGGCCGCCGCGCATGACGAACTGGTCGATGGCGTACTGCGTCTTGTCGCTCAGGTCGTGCGGATGGACGATGACCAGCGCCTTCACGTCGTCGCCGATCTTGTCGATGTCGCCGCCCAAGACGCGCAGGTCGAAGAACTGCCGCATCTGCTCGTAGATCTGCCACGGCCGGTAGTTGCTCTGCGGCCCGCCGCTGAGGCCGACGGTGTCGATCAGCGCCACCACCGGCTTGTCGGGATGGGCCAGGTCATAGACCAGCCGCGTCAGGTCGTACTCGAGGAAAGCCTCGCGGTCCGGCGCGAGGAAGGGAATGGAATCGGTGTCGTCGGTGGTGTTCGTCCCGACGAGGCCGAAATAGCCGCGATTCCCCGTCGCATCGTAGGGCACGCCGCGCAACCCGAAGGCGGCGGCCCGATCCTCCTCCGGCGAGAACGGCTCGGGGTCGATGAGCTCCAGCGAGATCCGGTCGCCCGACAACTTGACGTAGCTCGCCAGCATCTCGCGCACTCGCGCCGCATAGGGCTTGAGTGCCGGGCTGCCGTCGAGCAGCGGGCGCGATTCGTAGAGCCGCAGCCTTACCGGCTCCTTCATCCCCTTGAGCATGGCGACGGTGCTGTCGGAGAGCGTGTAGAGGCCGTTCTCCGTGAGGTCGAGGCGGGCGGCACCGAGCTCCAGCGTCGAGAACAGGTTGACCGCCAGGAAGCAGACGATGGCGAGGGCGATGCCAATGCCGGTCAGCGTTCCGCGGTTCATCCGTCGCAGGGTTTGAAGCATCGCTATGCCGCCTTCTTCAGCTCGATGACCTGCGTGTTGATGAACAGGCAGAGCAGGATCAAGGAGACCAGGAAGATCGCCGTCGGCAGGCTGATCACGCCCTTGGCGATAGCTGCGAAATGAGTAAGGAACGAGAGCGAGCCGACGAGATCGACCACATAGGCCGGCGCCCAGCCGCGGAAGGCATCGAGCACGAAATCGAGCCCGCTCATCAGGAACAGGAACGAGACCGCGGCGCCGACGATGAAGGCGATCACCTGGTTCTTGGTGAGCGCCGACAGGCAGGAGCTGAGGGCCAGGAAGGCGCCCGCCATCAGCCAGCTGCCGATGTAGCTCGCGACGATCACCCCATTGTCCGGCGCACCCAGATAGTTGACCGTCAGCCACATCGGGAAGGTGAGCGCGAGCGCGATGGTCGTGAACGCCCAGGCGGCCAGGAACTTACCGAGCACCGCCTCGATCGGCGTGATCGGCAGGGTCATCAGCAGCTCGATGGTGCCGGAGCGCCGCTCCTCCGCCCACAGCCGCATGCCGATCGCCGGCACCAGCACCATGAACAGCCAGGGATGGAAGATGAAGAAGGCGCCGAGATCGGCCTGGCCGCGCTGAAAGAAGCCGCCGACATAGAAGCCGAACGCGCCCGCCAGGGCGAGGAAGATCACAATGAACACGTAGGCGAGCGGCGAGATGAAATAAGCCGCCAGCTCGCGCTTGGCTATGACGATGACGTTGCGCATGTGCTTTTCCGGCTCAGGCCCCGCTGGTGATGCTGCGGAAGACGTCGTCCAGGCGTCCGCGCTCGCTCGACAGCTCCTGGACACCGATCGCATGCTCGCGGAGGGCGGCGCCGACCTCCGCCGTGATGCTGCGGCCGCTCGCCGATCGCACCATCAGATCCACCACGCCGTCGACCTGCGCCATCAGGTCCACGCGCGCCACCTCGGGCAGCGGCCGCAGCACCTCCATCGCCCGCTGCGCCTCGCCGGCGCTGAGACGCAAAGAGACGGCATTGTGCCGGTCCGACTTGGCGCGCAGCGCCTCGGGTGTGCCGTCGGCGACGACGCGGCCGCGGGCGATGATGATGGCCCGATTGCACAGCGCCTCCACCTCTTCGAGGATGTGGGTCGAGATGACGATCGCCTTGCTGGGCGCCATGGTGCGGATCAGCTCGCGCACCTCGTGCTTCTGGTTGGGATCGAGGCCGTCGGTCGGCTCATCCAGGATCAGCACGTCGGGATCGTGCAGTATGGCCTGCGCCAAGGCGACGCGACGTCTATAGCCCTTGGACAGCGTCTCGATCCGCTGGCGCATCACCCCGCCGAGATGCATGCGCTCCACCACATCATCCAGGCGCCGGCGCCGATCAGGCCCGGCGAGGCCGCGGACGGAGGCGACGAAATCCAGGAAGCCGGCCGGCGTCATGTCGACATAGAGCGGCGCGCCTTCGGGCAGGTAGCCGAGCCGACGCTTCACCGCCACCGGATCGGCGCCGACATCGGCGCCGCAGACGATGGCCGTCCCGCTGCTGGGCGCCAGGAAGCCGGCGATCATGCGCATGGTCGTCGTCTTGCCGGCGCCGTTCGGCCCGAGGAAGCCCAGCACGCCGCCCCGTTGCACCGCGAAGCTGACGTTGTCGACGGCGGTGATGGGGCCGAAGTGCCTGCTCAATCCTCTGACGTCGAGGAGCGTCACCATGTTCCCACTCGGTTGCAGGCGACAGGAACTGCCGCCCAATTTTGCGGCACAGGAGTGATTCGAGCGCCCAACCTTGTCAAGTGGCCCGAGGTCGCACCGTCCGCCCTCAGGGCCGACCGCGGCTACTCGGCGGGAAGCGGGGCCGCAGCGCCCCGAATCTCGCCCAGGGCCTGGACGATCACGCGATAGGAGGACGACAAGGCGAGCCAGGCCATGACGGCGGCGACCGCCAGGTCGGGCCAGCCGGTGCCGCTGGCGAACACCCCGGAAGCGGCGAGCATGACCGCCAGGTTGCCGATGGCGTCGTTGCGGCTGCAGAGCCAGACCGAGCGGCGGTTGCTGTCGCCGGCGCGGTGCCGATACAGCAGGACGGCGACGCCGAGATTGGCGGCCAGGGCGAGAAAGCCGACCACGCCCATGACCGCCGAGCTGGGCACGGTCTGCCCGACGAGGTTGTAGACCGCGGCGCCGATGACCCACAGGCCGAACAGGCCCATGGATGCGCCCTTGACCAGGGCGGCCGCGGCGCGGCGGGTCAGGGTCAGCCCCAGAACCGCAAGACCGAGCCCGTAGTTGGCGGCATCGCCGAGGAAATCCAGCGCATCGGCCTGGAGCGACACGGAGTCGCCGAGCAGCCCGGAAACACCCTCGACCAGGAACATGCCGGCGTTGACAGCAAGCGCGATCCAGAGCACGCGCCGAAAGCCGTCATCGCGCGCCGGGCCGTCATACTGGTGGCAGCAGGAGGCCGACATCTAGTCCTCGTCGCCCTGCGGCTCGGCCACATGCTCGAGCATGTCGACGACGACGCAGCGGACGTGATCGTCGGCGGCCGCATAGAACACCTGCTTGCCATGCCGCTCGGCGCGCACGATACGGGCGGCGCGCAACAGGCGCAGGTGATGGCTGACCAGCGAAGCGCTCAGCTCCAGCCGATCGGCGATCTCGCCGACCGAAGTCGGCGCATCGAGGCAGGTGAGCACGATGCGCAGGCGTGTGGGATCGCCCAGAAGGCGGAACAGGTCGGCCAGTTCCGCAGCATGCTCATCGGCAAGCAACAGGGCCGAGCGCGAGGAGCGGCGATGATTGCTCGTTAACTTATTCATTTGAACAACTGTTCATATATCAGAGACGTACCACTCCGTCAAGCAGACCACTCGCCGCGAAATCCGAGTTCCGAGTCCCCCTAAAGCTGGGCGCGATGGAGGCGCAGGGCGTTGCCGATGACGGAGACCGAACTCAGGCTCATGGCGGCGGCGGCCACGATCGGCGAGAGCAGCGTTCCCGTGAAGGGATAGAGCACCCCGGCAGCGAGCGGCACGCCCAGCGCGTTATAGACGAACGCCAGGAACAGATTCTGCCGGATGTTGCGCATGGTCGCGTGACTGAGGCGGCGTGCCCGCAGCAGGCCCGAGAGATCGCCCTTGACCAGAGTGACGCCGGCACTCGCAATCGCTACGTCGGTGCCCGTGCCCATGGCGATGCCGACATCGGCCTCCGCCAGGGCGGGTGCGTCGTTGACACCGTCGCCGGCCATCGCCACGACCCGGCCCTGCTGACGCAGCTTGCGGACCGCCGCGCCCTTGTCTTGCGGCAGCACCTCCGCCTCCACATCGTCGATGCCGAGCCGGTGCGCCACGGCAATGGCGGTGGCGCGGTGATCGCCCGTCAGCATGACGATGCGCAGGCCTTCGGCCTTCAGGGCCGCCAGCGCGGGCGGCGTCGACGGCTTGATCGGATCGGCGACGGCGATGAGGCCGGCGACCGCATCGTTGATCGCCAGGAACATCACGGTCGCGCCGTCCGCTCTCAGCTTGTCGGCGTCTCCCGCGGCCGCGATGTGGAGCGTTTCGAGCAGCTTGATATTGCCGAGCGCCACGCGCCGACCATCGATCTTGCCGATGACGCCCATGCCAGTCTCGGCGTGGAAGTCGGCGACGTCGGCCAGCTGCGCGCCGCGGGACTGCGCTTCGGCGATGATCGCCGCCGCCAGGGGATGCTCGCTCGACCGCTCGAGGCTGGCTGCGAGCTGGATGACAGCGGACTCGTCGAATGCGGTCTGCGGCACGACCCCGATTACCCGCGGCTTTCCCTCAGTCAGCGTGCCCGTCTTGTCGACGACGAGCGTATCCACCTTCTCCAACCGCTCGAGGGATTCTGCATTCTTGATCAGCACGCCTGCCTGGGCACCGCGGCCCACGCCGACCATGATCGACATCGGAGTCGCAAGGCCGAGGGCGCAGGGACAGGCGATGATGAGGACGCTGACGGCCGCGATCAGCGCGAAGGCGAACGCCGGCGTCGGTCCGAACAGGAGCCACGCGATGAAAGCAATCACGGCGACGATAACGACCGCAGGTACGAACCAGGCCGAGACGGTATCGGCCAGCTGCTGGATTGGCGCGCGGCTGCGCTGCGCCTCCGCCACCATCTGCGCGATCTGCGCCAGCAGCGTGTCGCCGCCGACCTTCTCGGCCTGGATCACGACACTGCCGCTGCCATTGAGCGTGCCGCCGATCACCTTGTCGCCGAGGCTCTTTTCGACCGGCAGGGACTCGCCGGTCATCATGGATTCGTCGACGACGCTGCGACCCTCGACCACGGAGCCGTCGACCGGCACCTTCTCCCCGGGCCGCACGCGCAGACGGTCGCCGACCTGGATCTGCTCGACGAGAACCTCCTCGTCCTCGCCGCCGGCGGTCAGCCGGCGTGCGGTCTTCGGCGCCAGCTTCAGGAGCCCCCGCAAGGCGCCGCTCGTGCGCTCACGCGCGCGCAGCTCCAGCACCTGCCCCAGCAGCACGAGCACGGTGATGACGGCGGCGGCCTCGAAATAGAGGCCGACCTCGCCCATGACGCCGCGATAGGAGGCAGGAAAGACGTCGGGCGCGAGCACCGCCACCGCGCTGTAGAGGAAGGCGGCGCCGGTCCCGATCGCGATCAGGGTGAACATGTTGAGGCGCCAGGTGACGATCGACCGCCAGCCGCGCTCGAAGAACGGCCAGCCGCCCCACAGCACCACCGGCGCGGCGAGGGCGAACTGGAGCCATGCCGATAGGCGCGGCGCAATCAGCTCATGCGTGGGAAAGCCGATGAGATGCGGGCCCATGGCGAGGACTAGGACAGGCAGCATCAGCGCCGCACCGATCCAGAAGCGCCGCATCATGTCCGCCAATTCCGGGTTCGGCGCCGCCTCGACCGTCACGGTGCGCGGCTCGAGCGTCATCCCGCAGATCGGACAATTGCCGGGATGGTCCTGCACGATCAGCGGGTGCATCGGACAGGTGTATTCGACGCGCGTCGTGGCGGGCACGCCCGCGGGCCCCAGCGCCATGCCGCACTCGGGACAGGATCCGGGCCCCTTCCGGCGCACCTCCGGATGCATCGGGCAGGTGTAGGTGGCGCCGGGGTCACTTGCGCCAGGTTTCGCCGCAGTGGCGTGCGATGGCTGCTCGCGATGATCGTACCCACGGCAGGCCGTCTCGGCCTCGGCGAAGCGCGCTGGGTCGGCGAGGAATTTGCCGCGGCAGGCGGCGCAACAGAAATACCAGATGCGACCACCATGCTCGGCACGATGCGGCGTCTTTGCTGGATCGACGGTCATGCCGCAGACGGGATCGATCGCAGACTCTCCAACCTGAGATTTCTCCGGCGATTCAATGGTTTCGATCAAATGCGTACTCCCGACCAGCCCGGCGAGGGTCGAAGAATCTGCTTGTCATGTATACCCCAGGGGGGTATGGTGTCAAGGCCATGAAGCCGAAGACACAGGCATCCTGCCGCTCGCGCCTGCGCCGCATCGAAGGCCAGGTGCGCGGCATCGAGCGGATGATCGATGAGGAACGGTACTGCATCGACATCCTCACTCAGCTGCGTGCCGTGCACGCCGCCCTCAAGAAGGTGGAGGACGAGGTGCTCAAGGACCATGTCGAGCATTGCGTGCACGACGCCATCCGCGGCGGCAAGACCGAGGAGCAGTTCGAGAAGATCAACGAGCTGCTGCAGGTCCTGGAGAAGCGCACGACTTGAAGCCGGCGCGCCCGCTGCCAAGATTCAGGGCATCGAATCACCCCAGCAAGGACACACGGGATGTTAGACGGGTTCAGGCCGATCGCCGATCGGCCGGCAGCCACCACGCACGAGCCGATGGACACTGGACAGGGCGACGGCGAGCTGCTCGACGCCTATTCGCGCGCCGTCGCGGCGGCGGTCGATCGCGTGGCGCCGGCCGTCGTCCATCTGCAGGCGCGCCGCCGTGGCCAGAACGCGGCGGAGACGGAGAACGAGGTGCCGCTGGGCTCCGGCTCCGGCGTCATCTTCACGCCCGACGGGTTCATTCTCACCAACAGCCATGTCGTGCATGGTGCGACCGCGATCGAAGCGACTCTGACCGACGGGCGCTCGTTTCCGGCCTACCTCGTCGGCGACGATCCCGACAGCGATCTCGCGGTCCTGCGGCTGCATGCGGACAGTTTGGCCCATGCCGAACTCGGAGACTCCGCCGCGATCCGCGTCGGCCAGCTCGTGATCGCCATCGGCAATCCCTTCGGCTTCCAATGCTCGGTGACGGCGGGCGTGGTCAGCGCCCTCGGCCGCTCGCTGCGTTCGGGCACCGGGCGGCTGATCGACGACATCGTGCAGACCGATGCCGCGCTCAATCCCGGCAACTCCGGCGGGCCGCTGGTGACGGCGCAAGGCCGCATCATCGGCATCAACACCGCCATCATCCGCCCGGCCCAGGGCCTCTGCTTCGCCATCGCCAGCAACACCGCGCAGTTCGTCGTGGCTGAACTGCTGCGCCATGGCAAGGTGCGGCGCAGCTTCATCGGCGTCGGCGGACAGACCGTGGCGCTGCCCCGCCGCATGGTCCGCTTCCACGGATTGCAGGCGGAGGCGGGCGCGCGCGTGATGTCGATCGCGCTTCGCAGCCCGGCGGCCAGCGCCGGCCTGCAGGTCGGCGACACCATCGTCGCCTTCAATGGCACGCCTGTGACCGGCGTCGATGCGCTGCACCGGCTGCTGACCGCCGACCGCGCGGGGAAGCAGACCGAACTCACGGTGCTGCGGCTGACGCAGAAGCTCACGCTGCCGATCGTACCTGCGGAGCGGCCGGATGCTGCCTAGTCGGTGCGACCGTAGAGGAGCGTGACGTTGATGCGGCGGTGCTCGTAGCCGTCCTTGAAGCGGAACGCGTCGGTCGAGTGCGCGATCATGCCATTGAAGATGGCGGCCCGATTGCAGCGATAGGGCACGGTGACGGCGCTTGCATCCGGCTCATCGATCAGCGACTGGATCATCGTCGCCTGAGCCCCGCGATCGCGCCGGAGATAGTGCTCCGGCACGAGCTTGTTCCAGATCACGAGGCCGCCCCTTTCTCGGTCTTCGTTGGCATCGTCGGGCGTGAGCCAGAAGTTCACGGCCACGGCACCGTCGTCGGCATGGGGCCCGAGCCCGGAGAACGGTCCGCAATATTTGTAGGCCCAGGCCAGCGAGAGCGGGTGTCGGCCTAGCAACGCCGGCAGGCGCTCGCGCAGCTCCCGCGCGATCTGCAGCAGAAGCGGACAGCAGAAGCCGTTGAAGAGCGTGGCGCTGACCTCGTTCTTGAAGGTCATCTGGAACCAGATGGTGGACTCCACACAGAAGCGCCACAGATCCTGCCGCGCCGCCGATGTCAGCAGCCCGTCGAACCAAGTGAAACCGGGCGCATTGGAGCGATAGTCGCGTTCGACGGCGGCCCCATCCCAGTCCCCAAGGGCGCCTTCGGGACGCAGCGGCGTCTCTCGCAGGTTGATCAGGCGGTTGTAGTGGGCGACGAGCCGCGGCCACGCCGCCGGCGCTATCTCGAACGTCTTGTCGTCGCGCACCTGCGCGAGCAGCGCCCGATAGTCGGCGAGCACATCAACGAGTTGCCGCGGCGCCGCGTCGTGATCGACGAGATAGGCAAGCTGATCGATATCATGCTGGAGCTTCACGCGGTTAGTCTGGCGGAACGTCGCGGCGGTCCCGGCACCGCCGGGACGGCGGAAGTCCTGCACCGGCTCGATCAAAAAGCGCGCGGCCTCGTCGAGCCGACCGGCCGCGATCAGCAGGACCGCCAGCTGTCGGAAGGTGAGTTGGCTGTCGGGCCTCAGCCGCAGGGCCGCGCGGAAGGCCGCTTCGGCCTCGGAGAGATGGCCTTGCGTGAACAGCACGACTCCGAGGTTGTGCTGCGTCTCCGGGAGAGTCGGGTCGAGCCGCGCCGCCTCACGCAGGTTCGCGGCAGCCTCATCCAGCCGACCGGCGGTCCGTAGCGCGTTGCCGAGATTCGCGTGGGCGGGTGCGCTGCGCGGCTCCGCCTCCGTCCCGCCGCGAAAGCTGGCGATGGCAGCCTCGAGGTCGCCCCTGGCCTGCAGCGCATTGCCGAGGGCGAGGTGGCCGGCAGCGGCGCCCGGATCGAGCCGGATCGCCGTGCGGAAGCAGGCGATGGCCTCGTCCAGTCGGCCGAGCCGCCCGAGCAGCGCACCGAGATTGCCGTGCAGATCCGCGCGCTCCGGGTGATGCGCGATCGCCTGCCGCAGCAGATCGATGGCGATGGCCGGGCGGCCGGCCGCGGCGGCGACGCCGGCCAGCAGGAACTGCGCGTCGGCATTGCCGGGTTGCTTGGCCAGCACCGTGCGACAATGCTGCTCGGCCTCGGCCAAGCGGCCGGCCTGGTGCGCGGCCGCCGCGCGGCGCAACAGGCCTGCGAGATCGTCCGTCGCGGCCGTCGGCTCTGCCATCGCGCTAGAGCGCGAGCCGTGCGTCGACCCAGGCGCCGTTCTTGGAGCTCGACTCGACGGCGGCGGCGATGAACTTCACGCCGCGCGCGCCGTCCTCGACGGTCGGCACCAGCAGTGCGCTCGGATCGGGCTTGCGTTTGGCGCGGCGCGCCGTGATCTGCTCGGCGAGGTCGCGATAGAGGTTGGCGAAGCCCTCGAGATAGCCCTCGGGGTGGCCGGGCGGGATGCGCGTCGCGTAGGCGGCGGCGGGACCGAGACTCGGCCCGCCACGCGACAGCGTCTGCGGCGGCTTCCCCAGGGGCGCGAAGCGCAGCTGGTTGGGATGCTCCTGGCTCCATTCCAGGCCGGCCTTTTCGCCGTAGACGCGCACGCGCAGGGCGTTCTCGTTGCCGGGAGAAACCTGGCTCGCCCACAGCATGCCGCGGGCACCGTTGTCGTAGCGCAGCATCACGTGGACGTTGTCATCCAGGCGCCGCCCCGGGACGAAGCGGCCGAGATCGGCCGCCAGCTCCGTCACCTGCAGTCCGCTGATGAAGCCGGCAAGGTTGTGCGCATGGGTGCCGATGTCGCCGAGGCAGCCGCCGGGGCCGGCACGCTGTGGATCGACCCGCCAGCCCGCTTGCTTGTGGCCGGTCTCCTCCAGCTTGGTCGCCAGCCAGTCCTGCGCGTACTCGGCCTGGATCACGCGGATGCGGCCGAGCTCGCCGGCCGCCACCATCTCGCGCGCCTGTCGCACCAGCGGATAGCCGGTGTAGTTGTGGGTGAGGCCGAAGACGAGGCCGCTCTTGCGCACGGCCTGCACGAGGTCGAGCGCATCCTCGACGGTCGTGGTCATCGGCTTGTCGCAGACCACGTCGATGCCGCGGTCGAGGAAGGCGCGGGCGATGGCGTGGTGGCTGTCGTTGGGCGTGACGATGCTGACCGCCTCGATGCCGTCGGAGCGCTTCGCTTCGGTGGCGGCCATCTCGCTGTAGCTCGTATAGATGCGACCCGACGCCAAGCCGAGATCGGCGCCAGAGTCCTTGGCGCGCTCTGGGACCGAAGAGAGTGCGCCCGCGACGAGGTCGTAGCGGCCGTCCATGCGGGCGCAGAGGCGGTGGACGGCGCCGATGAAGGCGCCGCGGCCGCCGCCGACCATGCCGAGGCGAAGCGGCCTGCTAGTGCGGGCATCCGAGGTGGCGTCGACCATGGCGGCCTCCCTCAGTTGATGCCGAGCATGCGCCGGTTGGCGGCCTGGTCGGTGCCGGCGCCGGCGAAATCGTCGAAGGCCTTGTCGGTGACGCGGATAATGTGGTCGGCGATGAACTTGGCGCCCTCGCGCGCGCCGTCCTCGGGATGCTTGAGACAGCATTCCCACTCCAGGACGGCCCAGCCCGGGAAGTCGTACTGTGCGAGTTTCGAGAAGATGGATCTGAAATCGACTTGGCCGTCGCCGAGCGAGCGGAAGCGGCCGGCGCGGTCGGTCCAGGACTGATAGCCGCCGTAGACGCCCTGGCGCCCGGTCGGATTGAACTCGGCATCCTTTACGTGAAACATGCGGATGCGTTCGTGGTAGATGTCGATATATTCGAGATAGTCGAGCTGCTGCAGCACGAAGTGGCTGGGGTCGAAGAGGATGTTGCAGCGCTCGTGGCCGCCGACGCGCTCCAGGAACATCTCGAAGCTCGCGCCGTCATGGAGATCCTCGCCGGGGTGGATCTCGTAGCAGACGTTCACGCCCTGGGCATCGAAGGCGTCGAGGATGGGGCGCCAGCGCTTGGCCAGCTCGTCGAACGCGGTCTCGATCAGGCCGGGCGGCCGCTGCGGCCAGGGGTAGATGTAGGGCCAGGCGAGCGCGCCGGAGAAGGTGGCGTGCTCGGTGACGCCCAGGCGGCGCGAGGCCTTGGCAGCCAGCTTGCACTGCTCGATCGCCCAGGAGGTGCGCGCCTCGGGCTTTCCGCGCACCTGCGGCGCGGCGAATCCGTCGAAGGCGGTGTCGTAGGCGGGATGCACGGCGACCAGCTGACCTTGGAGGTGGGTCGACAGCTCCGTCACCTGCAGGCCACGCTCTTTGAGGATGCCCTTCACCTCGTCGCAGTAGGCCTGACTCTCGGCCGCCTTCTCGAGATCGAACAGTCGGCGATCCCAGCTCGGGATCTGCAGGCCCTTGAAGCCGAGATCGGCGGCCCACTTGGCGATGGCCGGCAGGCTGTCGAACGGCGGCGCGTCGCCGGCGAACTGCGCCAGAAAGATCGCGGGTCCCTTGATCGTCTTCATCGCCATTCCTCCCCTCGTCCTTTGTGACTCACGCTGCCGCGCCAACGCGGTAGGAGACGCTCATCGCGGGCGCACCCTTCAGGGTCTGGTAGACGACGCAGTAGCGCTCGGTCAGCGTGAGCAGCTTGTCAAGTTGCTCCGGCGGCGCGTCGGTGTCGAGCGTGAAGCTGAGGCGAATGGTCTTGAAGCCGACCGGCGCATCCTTGGCGACGCCCAGAGTGCCGCGGAAGTCGAGATCGCCCTCCGCCCTCACGCGCCCGCTGCGAATCGGGATCGACAGGGCCGTCGAGACCGCCTTCAGCGTGACGCCGGCGCAGGCGACCAGCGCCTCCAGCAGCATGTCGCCCGAGCACAGCGACAGCCCGTCGCCGCCCGTGGCCGGATGCAGGCCCGCCTCGGCGAGCGCGCGGCCGGTATCGACCTTGCAGGTGATGGTCTCGGCGCCGAGCTCACCGCTGGCCTTCAAGGTGATGACGGCCGCGTTCGGTTCGTCGCGATAGCGCGCCTTGAACGGCGCCTGCAGGGAACGGAGCTGTTCGGCATCCATGTCGATGACTCCCGCGATGACTGAGCGCCCACTATCGGCGGAGGGGCGGAGATTTGACAAGGCCGGCCGCTCTGGCGCATGACCGGCGGACCTCTCCTCAAGGATTGCACCCTCCATGAAGAAGCTCGACGAATCCGCCCGCGACGTCTTCATCATCGCGGTCACGCCGTTCACCGACAGCGGCGCCATCGACTACGCCAGTGTCGACCGCATGGTCGAGTTCTACGTGGAGCGCGGCGTGGTCGGCATGACCATCCTCGGCATGATGGGCGAGGCCCAGAAGCTGACGGCCGAGGAGTCGGTGGCCGTGGCGCGCCATGTGCTGAAGCGGGTCGGCGACCGCGTGCCCGTGGTGGTCGGCGTCTCCAGTCCCGGTTTCGCCGCCATGCGCGAGCTGACGGCGGCGGTGATGGATGCCGGTGCCGCCGGCGTGATGGTGGCGCCGCCCTCGACCCTGAAGACCGACGGCGACATCATCCGCTACTACGTCAATGTCGTCGGCGAGATCGGGACCGACGTGCCGTTCGTGCTGCAGGACTATCCGCAGTCGACCGGCGTCGTGATCGCGCCGACCGTTATCACCGAGATCGTGAAGCGGCTGCCGAGCTGCGTGATGCTGAAGCACGAAGACTGGCCGGGGCTGGCCAAGATCGCGGCGGTGCGGGCGGCCTCGCAGGCGGGTGAGACCCGGCGCATCAGCATCCTCGTCGGCAACGGCGCCATCATGCTGCCGGAGGATCTGCGGCGCGGGGCCGACGGCGCCATGACCGGCTTCTCCTATCCGGAGATGATGGTCGAGGTCTGCCGCGCCCACTTCGCCGGCAAGCTCGACCGCGCCGCCGATCTCTTCGACGCCTATCTGCCGCTCGCCCGCTACGAGCTGCAGCCCGGCCTCGGCATGGCCATCCGGAAGTACGTGCTGGCCAAGCGCGGAGCCATCGCCTCCCCAGCCCTGCGCAAGCCGGCGCCGCTGCTGACGCCCGACGACAGGGCGGAGATCGAGCGGCTGATGGAGCGGCAGGCCCGCCGGCTGAAGGAGCTTACCTGATGGACCTCGGCATCGCCGGCAAGCGTGCCCTGGTGCTGGGCGCCAGCCGCGGGCTCGGCCGGGCCATCGCGACGGCGCTGGCGGCCGAGGGCGCCAAGGTCGTGCTCGCCGCCCGCAACCGCGAGCGGCTGGCGGAGGTGGCGGCCGCTCTCAAGGGCCAGAGCGAGCCGGTCGACCTCGGCGATCCCGGGTCGATCGAGCGGCTGGCCCAGGCGGTGCTGGCGGCCGGCGGTGTCGACATCCTCATCAACAACACGGGCGGCCCGCCGACCGGCTCGATCCTCCAGATCGAGGGCGAGGCGTGGCGCAGCTGGTACCAGGCGATGGCGATCAGCATCTTCGAGCTGACGCGGCAGCTGCTCCCGCCCATGCAGGACAAGCGCTGGGGCCGCATCGTCACCGTCGTCTCCTCCGGCGTGGAGCAGCCGATCGCCAACCTCGGCCAGTCCAACGCCATCCGCGCCTCGATCGCCGGCTGGGCGAAGAGTCTGGCCAACGAGGTGGCGGCCCAGGGCATCACCGTGAACTGCGTGGTGCCGGGACGCATTCAGACCGAGCGGGTCGGGGAGATCGACGCCGCCAACGCCAAGCGGCAGGGGGTCGACGTCGCCACGGTCGCCGCCCAGTCGCGGGCCACGATCCCGCTTGGCCGTTACGGCACGCCGGAGGAGTTTGCCGCCGTGGTCGCCTTCCTGGCGAGCGCGCCGGCGGCCTATGTGACGGGCTCGCTGGTGCGGGTGGATGGGGGGCTGATCAAATCGGTCTGACGGTCCGTCGCGATTCGAGCGATGGACCCCATGTCCAGCGGGACGGCGCCGGAAGAGTTCCGCAAAGGCGCCCTCCTTAAGTCTGGCCTTGCGCCGTTGCGGCTCCTCTTTCGATCGAAGGACCCCATGCCAAGCGGTGATCAGGGGCTTTACGCGGAGGCGCGCGGCCGCGGAGGGGCGGGACGGCCCTGTCGTGCTTTTGCCCGCCCAGCACCGGCAACTGACTGCGATTTTGAGCGAAGCACCCCATGTCCAGCGGGAGCTCAGGGAAGAAAATTCACCACAGAGGACACAGAGTCCAAGCCGCCTCTGTGACCTCCGTGCTCTCTGTGGTTGACCTTTGCGGCGGCAAACGCGCCCGCTGAATCTTGAGCGATGGACCCCATGTCCAGCGAGCTTTGCTGGCATTGGGGTTGTCCGGCGCGCGGCCTGGGCCCCCCAACCGGGAAAGCCATCCCTGCATGGGGATCGATTCCGAGCGATGGACCCCATGTCCAGCGAGGGCAGATGCGGGCGACCACACGGGGTCGCCCCGACGGGTCATCGATTCTGAGCGATGGACCCCATGTCCAGCGGGAAAGGGCGCAGGGGTTTCCCCCGCCCAGCGACGCAAACGTCGTCGCTGGGCCCGCTGTCCAACGGCAGGCGAACGGCAACATCCGATACACGATGTCAAAGATCGAGCCGGCCGGCGAAGGTACCGACCGACGAGAACATTGTAGGAACATACGTGCCGAAAATCAAGGCGGAAACGGCTGTTCGCGGACCAGGGCGGCGGTGCGCTGCAGCCATTCGGCGGGATCGTGCCGGTGATAGGGGTGCTCGGCCGACTCGATGCGGTCGAGGAAGCCCCGGTAGATGGCGGCCTGGCGGGCGGCGGCGAGCGGGGCGAGCAGGTGGGCGGCGCGGGACGGGTGGCAGCCGGGGACGGCGTCGCGCCAGAGCCGCAGCCAGTGCTCGCGGAGGGGCGCGGCCGCATCGGCCGGGACGCGGGTGAGGAAGGCGGGCTGGTCTAGGAGCGGATGGCCGACGGCGCTGTCGCCCCAGTCGAGCAGCGTAAGCAGCCGGCCCTCGCCGCGAAAGTTGCCGGAGTGGAAGTCGCCGTGGACGAGCGTGTCGGGGAGGCCGCAAGCGGCAATGGCGGCGAACCGGTCGGGGAGGGCGCGCAGAAATTCGCGCAACGTGGCGCGGTCGTCGGCGGGGAGGTCATCGGCCGTGCGCGCGACCACGTCGGCAATCGCGGCGCCGAGGGCGGGCGGGCGCCAGTCCGGCAGCCCGAGCGCGAGCAGCGCGTCGACATGCCCGATCCAGGCGCGCTGCAGGCCGACGAGCAGCATCACCATCTCTGCGAGCTGCGACGGCTCGGCCTCGTACAGATCGTCGCCGGCGATCTCCGCGAGAAGCATGCGGCCGCCATCGTGGCCGAGCAGGGTCGGGACGCGCTCGCCGGCGAGGCGTTCCAGCAGACTGCCCTCATGGGCGAAGAACGGCGGCACGACCTTCAGCCAGGCCGTCTCGTTCTGCAGCGGGATGCGCCACAGGCTCGACAGGTTCCAGGTGCGCACCTGAACCGGCGTCGCCGAGCGCCGCAGCCCGCGCCCGGCCAGGACGGAATCCGCCCAGGCCAGATCGGCGGCCGGTCCGCCGGGGCGCGCGAAGGGGTGACGCAGCGGATGGTCCTCGAGCGTGCTGGCCCACGGTTCGGCCGCGACGGGACGGGCGATCTCGGCGAGGTAGGTGACGCGGCCGCCGTGCGGACGGTCGCGCTCGGCGTGAAGCAGCCGCAGGATGGTGACGTCGATGCCGTGGCGCTCGCGGACGGCAGCGACGACCGGCTCGACCTCCTGCCACCAGGGCGTCGCGACGGGCACGGCCGGCAGGCT
>Ga0335082_10002725_pt1 | contig 19073 bp, 14 predicted proteins | sample Lox_Sample_41_FD_206718 | JGI IMG/M metagenome (GOLD analysis project Ga0335082, IMG submission 206718) | Soil microbial communities from Loxahatchee National Wildlife Refuge, Florida, United States - Lox_Sample_4.1 | ecosystem: Environmental > Terrestrial > Soil > Wetlands | place: USA...
GCGCATGTGAACGAACCGCCGGAGCTGTGGCAGGAGCGCGTCCCCAGCCGCCTCAAGGCGCGGGCGCCGAAGCTGATGCACACGGCCGAGGGCGACGTGTGGTCGTTCGACGACGGCAAGAAGCTCCGCCCGCTCGGCCTCACCGCCACCGCCGGGTTGAGCTACGTGCAGTTCCGCGCCTCCGGCCTGCGCTACGACGCGATCCGGCCGGGAAGCTTCGACACCGCCGCGCGCCTCAAAGACCTCGACGCCGACGGGCTCTACGCGCAGATCCTGTATCCGAGCGTCACCCTCGCCGGCGCCCGCACCTACTCGGACGACCGCGAGCTGCAGTGCGCCTGTGTGCGCGCCTACAACGAATGGCTCTCGGCGTTCTGCGCGCCGTCCGGCGGCCGCCTCATTCCGCAGGCCATCATTCCGACCACCGGCATCGCCGACGCCGTCGCCGAGTTGGAGTGGGCGATCAAGCATGGGCACAAGGGGGCGCTCATCGCGACCTTCCCGAACGGGAGCTACGAGCCCGACCCGCAGGACGACCGCTTCTGGGCGATCGCGCAGGAGGCGGACTACCCCCTCGGGATCCACATCGGCAGCTTCAGCGAGGCCGGCCTGCAACCGACCGTCGCACAGGGGACGTTGAGCTTTCTCGCCCACGCGGGCGGGTCGAAGTCCGGCGCCGACTCGATTCCGGCGACGACCAAGGTGCTGTTCTCCGGCGCCTGCGACAAATTTCCCCGCCTGCGCTTCGTGATCGTGGAAGGGAACATCGGCTGGATTCCGACCGTGATGGAGCAGGTCGACGACATGTTCCTGCGCTACCGCTGGTACACCGGCGCCAGCGAGGTGATGACGACGATGCCGAGCCGGCTGTTCCACCGCAATTTCTGGGCGACGTTCATGATCGATACGATCGGCATCGAGCTGCGCCACCACATGAACGTCGATCACCTCATGTGGTCGACCGACTACCCGCACACCGGCACGGACTGGCCGAACAACCGCGTCACCATCGCGCGCCTCTTTCGCGGCGTCCCGAAGGACGAGGTGAAGAAGATGCTGCACGCCAACTGCAAGGCGCTCTATCGCCTCGACCACATCCCCGACCGGCTGCCCGAGACCGCGGCGACCGGACGGTGAGCGCGCCCCGCGTCTACCAGCCGGCCAACCGCCGGCCGCCCGTCCGGCGCGACCGCTGAGCCGATGCCACCGCCACTCGCCGGCGTGCGCGTGCTCGATCTCTCGACCGAGATCGCCGGCCCCTATTGCACGAAGCTGCTCGCCGACGCCGGCGCCGAGGTGCTGAAAGTCGAGGCCCCGGACGGCGATCCGCTGCGGCGCTGGAGCGCGTCGGGACACGCGCTGGCGGCCGGCGAGGACGGGGCGCTGTTTCGCTTCCTCAACACGTCGAAGCGCAGCGCCGTGGTCGACTACCGGAGGCCGGCCGGACGCGAGCAGGTCCTCAGCCTCGCAGCCGCGGCAGACCTGGTCGTCGAGAGCTTCGCGCCCGGCGTGATCGAGTCGCTCGGCTTCGGACCGGAGGCGATCTGGAGGCGCGATCGTCGCCCATCGCTCGTCTCGATCTCCCCGTTCGGGCGCGGCGGCCCCTGGAGCCAGCGTCCGGCCACCGAGTTCACGCTGCAGGCAGGGTGCGGCTCGACCGCCGCCCGCGGCACGACCGACCGGCCGCCGATCGCCGCCGGGGGCCGGCTGGGCGAGTGGTTGGGCGGTGCCTACGCCGCGGTGGCCGCGCTCACCGCCCTGCGCGGTACCCGCGGCCCCGGACGCGGGGATCACATCGACCTGGCGTTGTTCGAGGTGATGGCGCTGACCATGACACCGAACGTGATGGTCTGGGAGAGCCTCGCCGGCCAGCCCGGGCCGTTCGCGCGCACGGTGGAGATTCCCTCGATCGAGCCGGCCCAAGACGGCTACGTCGGGTTCTGCACCATCACCGCGCAGCAGTGGCGGGACTTTCTGGTGCTGATCGAGCGCTCGGACCTGGTCGACGACGAGACCCTGGCGCGCTGGGATGAGCGCGTGCGCCGCGTGCGGGACGTCAACGACATGATCCACCAGTGGACTCGCCAGCACGCGGTCGACGACATCGTCGAGCGGGCCGCGGCGCTGCGCATCCCGGTGGCCGCGATCGGTACCGGCGAGACCGTCACCCGATTCGACCACTTCGTCGAGCGGGGCGCGTTCGTTCCCCACCCCGGCGCATCCTATCCGCAGCCGCGTCCCCCCTACCGATTGTCGGACGCCTCGCTCCGCCCGCTCTCCCCGGCCCCCGGGCTGGGGGCGCACCGCGGCGAGTGGCTCGGCGACGCCGCGCGTCCGCCCGCCGACGCGCCACCCGCGGCGCCCGTGGAGTCCGAGCGCCCGCTGTCCGGTCTCCGGATCATCGACTTCACGGCCTTCTGGGCGGGCCCGTTCGCGACCAACTACCTCGCCGCCATGGGCGCCGATGTGATCAAGGTCGAGTCGATCCAGCGCCCCGACGGGATGCGTTTCCAGAGCGTCCGCCCGCCCACCAGCGATCGTTGGTGGGAGTGGAGCGCGTTGTTCCAGACCGTCAACCTGGGCAAGCGCGGGATCACGATCGATCTCAGCCGGCCGGCGGGTGTCGACCTGATGAAGCGTTTACTCGCTCATGCCGACGCCGCGGTGGAGAACTTCTCCCCGCGGGTGATGAACAACCTCGGGCTGGTCTACGAGGAGCTCGCCGCGCTCAACCCGCGGCTGATCATGGTGCGGATGCCCGCGTTCGGCTTGGACGGTCCCTGGCGTGACCGCGTGGGCTTCGCGCAGACGATGGAGCAGCTCACCGGCATGGCCTGGTTGACCGGTTTCCCCGACGGCCCGCCGGTCCTGCCGCGCGGCCCTTGCGATCCGCTCGCCGGCCTGCACGCGTTGGTCGCGCTGCTCGTCGCGCTCGAGCACCGCGAGCGCACCGGCAGAGGACAGCTCGTCGAGGCGACCATGGTCGAGGCGGCGCTCAACGCGGCGGCCGAGATGGTGCTCGAGTACGGCGCCTACGGCGCCCGCTTGACGCGCGACGGGAACCGCGGCCCGGTCGGCGCGCCGCAGAACCTCTACCCCTGTCGGGGTACGGACCGTTGGCTGGCGCTGGCGGTCAGCAGCGACGACCAGTGGCGGGCGTTGGTCGGCGCGCTCGGAGCGCCACCGTGGTCGCACGATCCGGCGCTGGCGACCGCGGCCGGCCGCCGCGCCCTGCACGACCGCATCGACGCAGGCCTCGGCGCCTGGTGCGCCGATCGCGACGCCGAGGCCGCCGCCGAGGAGCTCGTCCGACTCGGCATCCCAGCCGCCGCAGTCCGCCCGGCCGCCCGGATGGGCGAGCAGCCGCACCTCCGCGCGCGCGGCTTCTTCGAAACCGTCGACCATCCGGTCGTCGGCACGCACACCCACCCTGGGTTGCCCCTGCGCCTCAGCGCCCAGCCGTCGCGCTGGTACACCCGCCCGGCGCCGACCCTCGGCGAGCACACCGATCAGGTCCTGCGCGAGCTCCTGGGCCTGGACGACGACGAACTCGCACGGCTGCGCGCCGACGGCATCATCGGCGACCGCCCAGCCGGCTTGTGAGCCGGCCGCCCCGCACTGTCGGCGTGACGCGCCGCCGGACTACCCGCCCTGAGACGCCTGCGACGTGGGCGTCGCGGTCGGGATCGGGATGCACGTACCGTCGAGGCAGGTGCCCTTCGCGCTGTTGATCCTACAGTCGATGCCGTCCGCGCTCGGCTCGCTCACGCACGCCCCGGTGTGGTCGGGATAGTCGTAGGTGCAGGTGTTCCCGTCGTTGCAGGTGTTGGTCGCGCACCCTGGCGTCCCCGCGACGCAGAACGCCGAGAGCGGCGTGTCACGGTCAGCTTCACCCTGCGCGTCGGAACCAGAGTTCTGCGCGCCGACGCCCGCCCCGACGAAGAATACCCCATTCAAGATCGTCGCGCCGGAGGCCACACCGCTTGGCACCGCGGCGGCCTGGATCGACTTGATGACCTTCCCGTCGGCACGACCCAAGAAGTTCACGTTCGGCACCGGGGTCCCACCGGTCACCACGAGGCCGGGAACTCCCATGGTCGGACCGAAGCTGGAAGCGAGATCCGAGTTCTCCCACAGGATGGAGCCGGTGCTCGGGTCGAGCGCGTGGATGTACGGTTTCTGGGGCGCAAAGACACTGAACCCCGGACCGGTGCTGAATGCGATCTGGCCGTCGCCAACCGACGAGGAAGCGATGATGCCGCCGTTCGGTCCGCCGCCGACCACGTTGGTGCTCCAGTACGGCTCGATCTTCCCGGTCATCGGATTCACGCCGTCGCGGTCGAGCAGGTAGTACGTGCCGTCCTTGTTGCCGATGCCGACCACATCGCGCATCACGCCGCCGATCTCGACCTCGAACAGGTTCGGCACGGCGCCGAACGCGAGGTCGTTGTTGTCCACCTGCCTTGGCCGCCACACCCACACCGGGTCGCCGGCCAGGGTCAGGGCGAACACGGCCTCGTCATACGGAGGCATGGGCGGGTTGGGAGGAGGCGTATTCGGGTCGTCGTCCGTATCGCAGTTGCTCGACGCCGTGTAGAGCATGCCGCGGCGGAGATCGATCGCCGCCGACGACCACACGTTGCTGCAGGCATCGCTCGTGCGGACGAAGTCGCAGCCTGAGCGGGTGGAGAAGAAGTCGTCGGGGAGACCCAGCTCGGCGGTGGTGTGAAAGCCGTCAAAGTGATGAACCTCGTCGGACACGAGCGGCCGGCAGGTGGTTCCGGTCTGCAAATCGAAGAACCACACCAGCCGCCCGTCGCGCGCGTCGACCGCGTAGTACCCGCCCTTGCCCGGGGCGTCGTCGTTCACGTCCATGCCGAAATACACGAGCCCGTTGGCCACGGTCGGGCTCGACTCGACCTCGTTGCGCTCGGTGTGCTCGTCGCAGGTCGTGCATCCGGTGCCGGCCGTGAAGCGCCAGAGCTCGTCACCGGTGCGCGCGTCGAGGCAGTAGACGTTCATGCCGCCGGCCGCATAGACGCGCGGCACCCCGTCGATCCACGCGATCGTCGGCGACGCCGACCACGGGAATGATGCACCGGGATCCGGATCCGTGGTGAACGACCAGACGCGGCTGCCGTTCTCCGCGCGCAGGGCATAGATGGTGTGATCCCACGACGTCGTGACCACGACCTGTGTGCGTCCTTCGTTGGGCAGGTCGAGCACGGCCACGGCGGCCTGTGCGTTGATCATGCCGCTGGTCATGTACTTCCATTTCGGAATCAGCTGCGGGGCCGTGCTGGCATTGAGCATGCGCTCGCGTGGGTTGAAGTAGGTCCGCCGCAGGCTGCCGCCCAGCATGAGCCACTCGTCGGCGCGCGACGGCAGGACGGCGAGGCCGTCCGGAAAGGTCAGCCCGCGCTCGATCAGCTCCGGGGCGGCGGGCGCCCCGGCGTCGTCGAAGGCGACCTTGCGCACCGTTCCCTTGCCGGCCACCGTGTTCATCTGCGCATCGAGCCCGATGTCGGCGTAGTAGACGGTCCCCGCCGAGTCGACCGCCAGGCCGGCCGGGTTGCCGCCGCTGCCGGGCGGGAAGAGCTCGCGGATGAACGTGCCGTCCGCGTCATGCTCGCGGATGCCGGCGCCGGCGGCGCCCAGGCCCACCACCTGGGAGACGAACCAGTGCCCGTTCGGGCCGCGCGCGACGCCGAGCGAGGCGACCGCGTCGGTGTAGGTGATGAACGGGCTCTTGGCCGGGACGACGGTGCCACAGTCGGCGACGCTGCTGGGGAACGGCGGCGCGAAGCGCTGCACCGCGCCCGGAGGCGTCGCCTCGGCGACATAGATGTTGCCGGCGTCGTCCACGGCCATCGTCCCGGGAGTGCGCAGCGTCTGGTCGAGGACGCAGCCCTGCGTGTAGTCGGGGGGGAAGAACACGACGAGCTGGCCATCCGCCGGGCCGCCATGGGAGCCGATGGCGCTGCCGAACAGGCGTCCCTGCCCGTCGACGGCGCACCCGATCGGGTCGCCGACCATCGTCTCGTTCTCGCGCGGCGGCAGCGGCAGCTTCTGGAGGAAGGTGCCGTCGGGCGCGAAGATCGCCCATCCGGGCCGCACCGCCGGCTGGCCGGTGTCCTCGCCGGTGACGAACTGGCCGGCGCCGCCCGGGAGCAGGCAGGCCTGTCCGTTCACGTGTGCGTGGGAGGACGGGATGGTGGTGGTCACCGCGGCGGTGGCGAGATCGATCTCGTCGAGCTGGTTGTTCTGCGGGCTGAGCAGCACCTCGCCCGCCGGCCCCAACGCACAGCTCGAGAGGGCCTTGGTCACCGCCAGCACCAGCTCGTTGATGCTCACCATGCCGTCGCGGTTGTTGTCGACGGCGTCGCAGGTACTGAGCGCCTCGCTGCCGAGCGAGATGTCCACGGCGCGGATCAGCTCGTCGATGCTGACGCTGTCGTCGCCGTTGCAATCGGCGACGCAGCCGAGACTCGCTCCCGGCACCCCCAGCAGCGCGGAGACCAGCAGCACACCGGTCCAACGACGGGATAGTGATCGCATGGGCATCCTTCCTCTCGAGTCGCGCGAGACGGTGGCTGGCGGGTGTGCGGCGGGGGGTCCCTAATACCGCGTCTACTCTGCCTTCATCGGTCGTTTGATGCCAGGGGAATTGCCTCGGCCTCGGCCAGCCACAGCGCCGGCGAGGCGTCGGCCGGCATGCGCCAGTCGCCGCGCGGCGACAGCGCTCCGCCGGAGCCCACCTTGGGGCCGTCGGGCATGCAATCGCGCTTGAACTGGTTGGCAAAGAAACGGCGCACGAACACCAGCAGCCAGCGCCGAATCTCGGCCAGCGGGTAGCGGCCGTCGAAGGCGTGCAGCGCGAGCCGAGCCACGCGGCGCGGCCCGCTGCCGAAGCGGAGCACGTGGTAGAGAAAGAAGTCGTGCAGCTCGTAGGGTCCGACGATCTCCTCGGAGTGCTGCACGATCTCCCCGTCGGCGCCGGGACGCAGCAGCTCAGGGCTGATCGGGGTCGCCAGGACGTCGCGGAGCACCGCCTGCACCTTGGCGTCATCGTGGAAGATGACCTCGGCGACCCAGGTGATCAGATAGGTGATGAGCGTCTTCGGCACGCCGGCGTTGACGCCGTAGTGCGACATGTGGTCGCCGCCGTAGGTACACCAGCCGAGCGCGATCTCCGACAGGTCGCCGGTGCCGACATCGATGCCCGCGTGCTGCGATGCGGTGGCGAACAGCACCAGCTTGCGCAGCCACGCCTGCACGTTCTCGAAGGTGAGGTCTTCCCGCTCGGGAGGATGGCCGATGGCGGCGTATACCGACTCGCTCAGGCCGGTGATCGCGATCTCGCGGCCGGTCGCGCCGATCGCGTCGATCAGCCGGCGGGCGTTGGTCCGCGTCCGGTCGGTGGTGCCGAACCCGGGCATGGTGACGGCGATGATGCGGCGGCGCTCGAGGCCGAGCAGGTCGGCCGCGTGCGCGGCGACCAGCAGCGCGTGGGTGGAGTCCTGCCCACCCGAGACGCCGACCACCAAGTGGCGCGCGTTGGGCGGCAGCGTCTCGAGGCGGCGCGCCAGCGACGTCGCCTGAATCAGAAACACCTCGCGGCAGCGCTGGTCGCGCAGCGCGGGATCGGCGGGCACGAACGGGTGCGCATCGACCCGGCGCACGAGTTGGCCGAAGACCTGCGCTGCGCGCGGGTCCGGCGCCCGCTCGCACTCGACCACGCGCACCGGAGGCGCATACGCCCGCGCGTTGGAGCCGAACGACGACTGCTGCATGCGGTCGAGCGCCAGCGCGTGCAGGTCGGCGTCGACCAGCGCGTGCGTGCCGTCCATCGCGAAGCGCGGCGTCTCGGCGACCAGCTGCCCGCGGTCGGCGATGAGGCCGTGACCGTCCCAGGCGAGGTCCGACGTCGACTCGCCGAAGCCCGCGGCGCTGTAGAGCTGGACGGCGAGGTTGCGCGCCGCCGACGAGCGCACCAGCTCCTGCCGGTACTCCCATTTCGCCACGGTGATGTTCGACGCGGCGAGATTGGCGAGCACCGTCGCCCCGGCCAACGCCGCAAGCGTGCCGGGCGAGACCGGCACCCAGAGATCCTCGCAGACGTCGGTGTGCAGCACGAAGCCCGGCAGATGCGACACGCGCACCAGCACATCGGTGCCGAACGGCACGTCGCGGCCCAACAGCGCCACCACCGCCGAGCGCGCCGCGCTGGCGGGCTGAAACCAGCGCAGCTCGTAGGCCTCGCGGTAGTTCCATGGATACGACTTCGGCGCCGCGCACAGCGCGTGCCCGCGGTACAGGGTCACGGCGCAGTTGAAGAGCACGTCGTCGACCACCAGCGGCACCCCCACCGAGAGCACCAGGTTCCAGTCGGCCGTCGCGGCGGCCACCCGTTCCAGCGCCGACAAGGCGGCGCGGCGCAGCGGTTCCTGAAAGAACAGGTCGCCGCAGGTGTACGCCGTCAGCCCGAGCTCGGGACAGCACGCGTAGTGCGCCCCCGCCCGATAGACCTGCTCGAGCACCTCGAGATGGGCGGCGGCGTTGAAGCTCGGATCGGCGACGCGGACGCGCGGCACGCACACCGCGACACGGGCAAACCCGTGTGTGCGCACGTCCAGAAAGGCCTGCTCGCTTTCCGCCGTCGCCGCCGACATGGCGGCTCATAGTAGACGCATTCGGCGTCGAAATCCCACCCCGCCGCCCGGCAGCAGCCGGGCGTGACTTTTTTTCTCAAGTTGTGTAACTGCGCTCCCGCAACGCGTGATCTGCCATGGGCTCGGTCATCGACTTCGACGCACGCCGCCGCCGGGCGACCCGCCCGCCGGCCCGCCCGCAGCCGGCGGTGGGCGCGAACATGATCGCGTGCAGCCACTGCGGCGAGCCGCACCCAATCGTGAAGCTGCAGGGCGGCGAGCAGCGCTGCGTGACCGCGTTCTTCGACGGCAGCAACTGGTTCTGCCGCAACCGCGGCTGCCGGCGCGCCTGGCTGGAGAGCAGCGAGGACCGCTGACGCGCCCGCCGGCGTCGGGAAGTTTGCCGGCGCTGTGACGGTTCCGTATTCTGGGCGCAGAAAGCGAGGACGTCCCATGCATCGAGCGCTGTTGTGCGTCGCCCTACTCGCGCTGCTCCCCTTGCCCCACCGCGCCGCCGCCGACGACACGCCGCTGCGCCGCACCATCGCGGTGAACGGCGCCGGCGAGGTGAAGGTCCCGCCCGATCTGGCCGTCGTCTCGTTCGCCGTGGAGACCACCGCTCCGACCGCCGGCGCGGCGGTGGCGGAGAACGCGCGCCAGAGCGCCGCCGTCGCCGATGCCGTGCGGCAGCTACTCGCTTCGAACGGCAAGGTGACGACGACGCGGTACTCGCTCGACCCGGTCTACGAGCAGCGCGAGCGCGGCTCCGCTCCGGCCGCGCCGCGCATCACCGGCTACGTGGCGCGCAACCAAGTGCGGGCGGAGACCCGCGCGATCGACTCGATCGGCAAGCTGATCGACGCCGCCGCCAAGGCGGGGGCGAACCGGGTCGACGGGCTCGACTTCACCCTCGAGCAGCGCGCCCAGGCGCAGACCGACGCCCTGCAACGGGCCGGCGAGGACGCGCGCCGTCAGGCCGAGGCCACCGCCGCCGCGCTCGGCGTCAAGCTCGGCAAGGTGCTCGCCGCCTCGACCAACGCCGCCCCCATCATCGCGCCGCGCCCGTTCGCCCGCGTTGGGATGGCGATGGCCGACGCCAGCGCGCCGACGCCGGTGGAGGCCGGCGACGTCACCGTCAGCGCCATGCTGCAGGTGACCTACGAGATCGAGTGACGCCGCGCTAGATGGCGAGCCCGCCCGCGATCGCCGTGCGGGTCGCGGCGCGCAGGCCCTCGACGGCGTCGCCGGCCACCGCCGCGGCGTCGATCGGTGGGCAGAACAGCACCTCGATCTCGTGGCCCGGCTGCAGCCGCCACCACGGCCGCTTGGCGAGGGCGGCGAAGCTGCCGCGGATGGCGGTCGGCAGCACCGGCAGGCGGTTGCCGACCGCGAAGTGGAAGGCGCCCTTCTTGAACTCCTGCAGCCCGCCGGTGATCGTCCGCGTCCCCTCGACGAAGAAGATCACGTGGCCGCGGATATTGCGCAGCGCGGCCTCGGCGATGCTGCGCAGCGCACCCGCCCGATCGGCGCGGTCGATGATGATCTGCCCGGCCGGCCGCAGCGCCCAACCGAACACCGGCCAACGCGTCAGCTCGCGCTTGGCGACGAAGCGATACGGCGGCGGCACGACGCGGATCAGCGCCAAGATGTCGAGCAGGCTGGCGTGGTTGGCGCAGATCACGTAGCTGCGCGACCAATCGATCGGGACGAGCGCGCGGACCCGCAGCCGGATGCCGGTGAGCGCGAGCAGGACGCTCGTCCACAGGTCCTGCGCGACCCAGCCGGCGAAGCGGGCGTTGGTCTCGAGGGCGCGGTCGAGAATGTCCGAGCGGCCGAGCCGCGCGCGCAGGAGCCCGTACCAATAGCGCGGGTAGATCACCGACAGCAGCAGCGCGCCGACCACCCCCGTCCATGCCGCGCACAGCGAGATGCGCACGCAGTTGAAAGGGATCAGCAGCGCGACCGGAAATCGCACGCCGCGGGCGACGGGCGGCACGCTGCACTCGGAGTCGGGACTGACGTCGCTCATGGGTGCAACCCCGCTCCGGCGATCCCCGCCTCTTCGGGGAGGCCGAGCATGCAGTTCATGTTTTGGATCGCCGAGGACGCCGCGCCCTTGCCGAGGTTGTCGAGCGCCCCGAACACCACGGCGCGGCGGCGCGTCTCGTCGACATCGACGCCGATGTGCACGAAGTTCGATCCGGCCAGGTTGGCGACGCTCGGATACGGCAGGTACTGCCAGCTCGCCGCCGGGTCCTTCTCGAACGCGAGCACGCGCACGAACGGCTCGTCGCGGTAGAAGGCCCGATAGAGGTCGAGCAGGTCGGCGCGCGTGACCCGGCGGGTGAGGAAGCCGTGGCAGCCGGCGAGGATCCCGCGGGTGAACGGACAATAGTAGGGCGTGAAGTGCACGGTCACCGCCGCGCCGGCGACGCCGGTGAGCTCCTGCTCGATCTCGTAGGTGTGGCGGTGGTCGATGACGTTGTACGGGAACACCGAGTTGCCGATCTCGCTGTGATGCGCCGGCACCGACGGCTCGGCGCCCGCTCCGGAGCTGCCCGACAGGCCGTCGACCACGACGCGGTCGAGCTCGATCAGCCGCTCCTTCACCAGCGGCGCCAGGCTGAGGATCGCCGTGTAGGCAAAGCAGCCCGGGTTGGCCACCAGGCGCGCGCGGCGGATCGCCTCGCGGTGGAGCTCGGTGGCGCCATACGGCGCCTCGCCCACGAGCTCCCAGCACGTGTGCGTGGCCTTGTAGACGCGCTCGAACACGGCGCGGTCCTTGAGACGAAAATCGGAGCCGATGTCGACCACCTTCGCGCCGGCGTCGAGGTAGCGCGGCGCCTTGGTCATCGACTCGCGCGATGGCGTGCAGAGGAACACGACATCGCACGGCGCGGTCTCCTCCTCGCGGATGAACCGCATTCTGCGCCCGAGCAGGTTGCGGTGCACCGCTTCGAGGTTCTTGTCCGCGCGCGACGTCACCCACGCGACGCGTGCCTGGGGGTGGCCGAGCAGCAGGCGCAGCAGCTCCCCGCCCGAATATCCCGATCCGCCGACGATGCCGACCTGGACCGTCGATGCCTTCACCCTGTTCTCCCTTGGCGAATCCTACGTTGCCGTTCGGTCCGCATTCAGCGAGGTTCCTAGCGCGCCGGGGCGCCGAGTGAAAGCGGCGTCCGCCCCGGCTTCTCTACGGTTGTAGCTCGTTCTGGGCGGCGAAGAACCACACGCGCCCCCACATGCGGATCAACAGGAAGGCTTCGCCCCAGACGAAGGAACCGGTGAGGCCGAGAAGAGCGGTCATGTCGAAGGTCAGGGCGATCGCCTGATAGCCCAGCCACACCGCCAGCCCGGTGAGCTGCAACGCGCAGGCGAGCGGAAACGCCCGCTCGCCCCCGCGCGCGACGAACACGAGCGCCCACGCATACGCCGACAGGGCGCCACGGCGGGCGCGGCCCACCCGCAGGCGCGCTTGATCGTGCACCGCGACGAGAAACACGAAGCCGAGCACCCAGACCGCGACCGCCGCCGCACCGATCTGGTACCAGATCATCGGCGCCGGATTGGTGCGCGTCCACCGCAGCAGCTCGTAGGCCGCGCTGGCGACCGCGGCGGTGAACAGGGCGAGGACGACGAGCGCGATGGCGAAGAGCGCGGCCATGGTCGGTGCGAGCCGGAGCCCGCGCGCCCACACCGAGCCCAGCTCGGCGGCGGTCCCCTGCAGCGCGGCGATCACGACGCCGTGGAGCCACCACCACAGCACGCTGTGCACGGTCGCGAGCACCACGGCCACCGTGAGCAGGCCGCGCAGCCCCTCTCGGTGGTGGTACCAGAGATCGACCCACACGTCGGGGTCGAGCGAGCGGAACAGCGTGCGGGTGGCCAGCGAGCTCTCCAACGCGTCGCTCAGCCATGCACCGCCGGCCAGGGCAAAGGCGAGCCCGAACAGCCCGATGATCAGCCACAGCGCGAGGACCAGGGGCCACTGCTGCAACGCCGCGCGGGCCCCCCTCAGGTAGGCGCGCACCATCAAAAGCCGGTGAGGGCGAGCAACGCCCCCTGCAGCCAGAGCCCCCAGCGCCCGGCCAGACGGATGATGCCGCGCGTCGCCGGCGTGCGCATGCGCGAGTTGTTGAGACGGTTGACGTCGAGCGCCAGCTTGTCGTCCGGATCGACCACCGCATAGGCCGCCTGCCGGGTGCTGGTGATGTCGATCCGGTACCAGCGGTCGATCCCGTCCCACGTTTCGCGCGTCTCGCTGCCGTCGTCGAACACGACCAGGATGTCGACCGGCATACGGACCTCGCCGCGGCGCTCGATCACCACCTCGGTCCGGTAGCGCGGCGGCTCGCCCCCTGGTCCACCCCCCACCTCGCCCTGTGGCGCCGGCTGCAGGGGCGGCACCTCGTGGACGTCCACCCGCGCGACGGCGTAGTCGAGCACGCCGGTCCCGTCGAAGAGCTGCGAGAACAGCGGCGCGAGATCCTCCTCCACCTGGTCGTCGACGAACCCTCGCCAGTCGCGGCTGGTCGGGTGGCGGAAGCGCCAGGCGAGAAAGTACTCGCGCAGGGCGTCGCGCAGGCGATCGTCACCGAGCAGGCGGTCGACCGTGCGCAGCGCCAGCGCCGCCTTCGCGTAGACCACCGACTGATAGCTCTCGCTGTCCAGCATCTTGAACGACGGTTTGTCGATCGGATCCCACTCGCCCGCCGCCAGATAGCGGAAGCGCTCGATCGGCACCCACCCGACGCCGATGCCGAACAGATCGACGTAGCTGTGTCCGGCGCCGTAGGTATCGTCCATGATGACGCCCTCGACGTAGGACGTGAGGCCTTCGTCGAGCCACGCCTCGTTGACCTCGTCGTTCGCCACCATGCCGTACCAGTACTGGTGGCCGAACTCGTGGATGGTGACGATCTCGGGAATGCGCAGCCCGGCCGGCATCCACCAGGCGGTGCCGACCGTGATCAGCATCGGGTACTCCATCCCCCCGGCCCCGGAGCCGCCCGGCCCCGGGTCGACCACGGTCAGCACCGGGTAGGGATAGGGGCCGAACCACTGGGCGTAGCGGGTCATCGCCGCGCGCAGCGCGCCCAGGTAGCGCGGCGCCTGGGACAGGTGATGCGGTTGGATGAGCAGGCGAACCTGGACGTCGCCGATCCGCTCCTCGACGACGCGGAAGCGCGGGTCGGCGGTCCACGCGAAGTCGTGCACGTCCTCGGCGTGCACCGTGACGGTCTTGGTACCGTCGCCGTTGTCGCGTTCGCCGCGTATCTCGCCGGTGGCGCCGACGACGTAGGGGGACGGGACGGTGAGGGTCACGTCGTAGGTGCCGAAGTCGGCGAAGAACTCGCTGACGGCGTGATACTGATGGGCGCGCCACTGCCCGTCCTTGAACACCGCGATCTTCGGAAACCACTGGGCGACGAAGAAGAAGGGCGCCGCGTGACCGGCGCGCATGAAGACGCGCGGCAAGCGGGCGACGAAGGCGAAGCGGATCTCGAGCGTGTCGCCGGGCCGCACCGGTTTGGCCAGCGGCAGGCGCGCCAGCGTGCGATCGGAGGGGTTGCCGTCGTCCGGGCTGACGAACTCGAGGTCGCCGGTGACGTTGCGATCGCCGATCTGGATCGCCGCCACGTCGATCCGGCCCCACTCGCCCGGATAGCGCGCCTGCCAGCGCTCGGCGTCCTCGCCCATTCCGTTCATCAGCGAGGTGTGGTTGTTGGCGAACGCGTTCAGGTAGAGGTGGAGAAACAGCTCCGTCGCCGGAACCCGCGACGGGTTGCGCCAATGCAGCACGGCCGTGCCACTGACCTCGCGCGCATCCGGGTCGAGCACCGCGTCGATCGTGTACGAGGCGACCCGCGGCGCCAGCTCGGCCGCCGACGCGGCGCGCGCGAGGCCGCCGGCGATGAGCGCGACCGCGAGCGTCCAGCGGCGCGCCGCGCGGGCGCGTCGCCGGCGATCAGGCGTGCGGGTCCCGTCGGCCAGACGGGACGCTGGCATCGCGTTACGAGCCCTTCTTGTCCTTCTCCGGCCGGCGGAACTGATCGTGGCAGCTCTTGCAGATGGCGAAGACCTTCTTCGCCTTCTCGTGCAGGTTCTCGGTGTCGCCCGCCGACGCGGCATTGGAGAGCGACTGCGCCTTGTCCTCGAGCTGCTTGGCGAGCGCCTCGAACTTGTCCCAGTTCTCCCAGATCGCCGGCAGCGCGCGCGAGTTCGGATCGGTGCTGCCCTTCGGGAACAGGCTGGGGATCTGATGCGCGCTCATGCTGATGGCCTGCGCCTCGCGCTGGATCACGGCCACGTCGAACCCTTCCCCGCCGCCGAGATTGAAGGCATTGTTGATGTCCTCGGCGTGCTGCCCCATGCTCTTCATGAGCTCGTGGCGATCGCGGATCGGCCCCGGCGGCAGCTTGGCGTGCTCGTGCTTCTCGTCCGAGCGCGCCGCGCCGGGATGGAACGCCAACAGACCGACGGACACGATCGCCAACCACCTCGCCGTGTTTCGCATCGCTCCCTCCTTGCCGAATGCCCCGGACCTCGACTGACGCCGCAGCGCGCCGACGGCTCGGTGCGGATCAGTCGCCCCCGACCTTGTGCCGGACCGGCGGCACTGTTTTCAAGTATTTCGCGATCGAGCGCAACTCCGCTTCGGGCACCTGGGCATACCCGGGGCCGCCGCCGATCCCGTCGATGACCTCGCTCATCAAGCCCTGCACGTTGTCCATGTTGGGCTTCATCCCGGTCTGCAGCAGCTGTACGATGTTGTTCTCGGTCCACTTGCCGAGGCCGGTCTCGGCGTCGGGAGTGATGTTGGGCACCGGGTCTCCCGCCGGTCCGTCGTCGGTCCCGGCCAGATAGAGCGCGGCATCGGGCGCGCCGAAGCGCGTGCGCGGCGTATGGCAGTCGGTGCAGATGGCCACGTGAGTGGCGAGATACCGGCCGCGGACGACCGGCACGGTCGGCGCGACCGCCGGCGCCACCACCCGCGGCGCGAACAGCAGGCGCCACACGCGGTACGCCAGCCGGGGCAGCGGCAGACTCACCTCCGCCGGTCGGTTCTCGCGCCGCACCGGCGGCAGCGAGCGCAGGTAGGCGACCAGGTCCTGCACGTCGGCATCGGACATGCCGGCATACAGGGGATACGGCATCACCGGCGCCGCGACGCCTCGGCCGCGAATGTCGCCGGCGCGAATCGCCGCGACGACCTCGGCGTCGCTCCAGTTGCCGAGGCCGGTGTCGGAGTCGGGCGTGATGTTGGTCCCGTAGAAGGTGCCGAACGGAGTCTTGATCGCCGCGCCGCCGGCGCCAACTGGCCCATCACTGCTGGTGTGACAGCCGCACCCGCCGGCCATGGCAAAGACCATCCTCCCGCGGGCCGGATCGCCGGCGGCGCCAGCCGACGGAGGCCATCCCGCCGTCGCGAGCAACAGGACCGCGAGCAGGGATCGCGCCGCCATCGGCCTCACACGTTGAATCGAAAGTGGATGATGTCGCCGTCCTGCACCACGTACTCCTTGCCTTCCAGCCGCAACTTGCCGGCTTCGCGGCACTTGGCCTCGGAGCCCAGGCGGATGAACTCGTCGTAGGCGACGACCTCGGCGCGGATGAAGCCGCGCTCGATGTCGCTGTGGATCTTGCCGGCCGCCTTCACCGCCGGCGTGCCGCGGCGGATCGGCCAGGCCCGCACCTCGTCCTCGCCGGTGGTGAGGAAGCTGATCAGATCGAGGAGCGCGTAGGCCGTTTGCACGAAGCGGTCGCGCGCCGACTCGGTGAGCCCGAGGTCGGCGAGGAAGGCAGCGCGGTCGGCGGGCTCCAGCGCTGCGATCTCCATTTCGATCTGCGCGCAGAGGGCGAGGGCCGGAACCGCGTCGGCCTCGAGCCGGGCAAGCACCGCTGCCGCCAACGGCGCCGCCGCGGCCGATTCCGCGACGTTGACCACCACCAGCAGCGGCAACCGGCTGAGCAGCCCGAACCCCGACAGGGCGCGCTCCTCGGCCGCGCTCAGCGCGATACGCCGCAACGGCGTCTCCGCCTCGAGGGCGACGCGGCAGCGCTCCAGGAGCTCGACCTCCTGTTCCTTGCCCTTCTCCTTGCGCAGGCGTTCGAGGCGCTTCTCGACGATGGCCAGATCGGCGAGCACCAGCTCGCCCTTGAACGTCTCGATGTCGCGCGCCGGATCGGCCGCATCCTGCGTCGCCGGATCGGGGAACCCGCGCACGACCTGCGCGAGGGCATCGGCGTCGCGCATCTGGACGAGCGTGGCCTGGTCGACGACGCTGTCGCTGCGCTCGCCGCTGCCCGGGAAGTCGACGAATACGACCTCCGCATAGGTCGTCTTGCGCGGGGTGAAGATGGCGCTCAAGCGGTCGATGCGCGTATCCGGAACCTTGATCGCACCGAGGTTGGGCTTGCCCGGGTCCCCGTAGCCGCCCACCGACGCGTGCAGGCCGGTGAGCGCGTTGAACACCGTGGACTTACCAGCGCGCGGAAACCCGACGATACCCACCTTCATGGCGTTCGCCCGGGAGGGGTGGTCCGGAGCATGGGAATCACGCGCTCACGCGCGGGGGTTCCACGAGGGACGCAGGCGACGGAAGGGGAAGAACGGCAACCTTCGTGGCGTGGCCGGTGACCGTCAGTAGACCCACTCGCCTTTGGCGTAGCGAAAGATCTCCGTAACCTCGGTCGTATCGACGACCTTCGCCTCGGCCTGATCGGCTTCACCCTGCGACGCTCCCGTCTTCTCGTAGACCAGCTCCTTGTAGACGATGGTGGCGACCGGCGTGCCGTTGGACGAGCGCTCTTTCAAGACGCAGTCGTAGTCCTTGCTGTAGCCGACGAAGTGACCGGTCACCCCGCTGGGCTGCTTCTCCCACTTGATGCCCTTGCGATTGTCACGCTCGCGGGTTTCGAGGAACCCCATCCACTTCACGCAGAAGGCCTTCAGCTGCTCGGCGATCTGTTCGTCGCTGGGGCCACCCCCCGCGCCCTTCTGGGACTTCTCCGCCTTGGCGGGCTTGGCGTCCTGCGCCGCTGCGCTCAGGCTCATCAGCACCGCCATTCCGATCGAGAGCAGCATTGTCCGCATCGAATCCTCCGCTCACCGCCCGTCGAGTACACCGACGCCGCGGCCGCGCGTTGGCGGCGGCTTCCCGCTCGCGCGCGTGCCCTGCCCTACACCGAATTCGCAACCCGGTAAAGTCGAACATCGCCCATACGGAATGGCTGGCGGCGCGCCGCCACCTAGGGCGTGAGCCCGACGAACGGGCGCTTGGCGCGCGACGCCATGATCCCGTGCGCGGCGCGCAGCTCGGCCATGCCGACGTTGTGCCCGGTGTACTCGGGCGGCTGCCGGAGCATCCAGATGATTCCTTCGGCGGGGACCTCGGTCGGTTCCCAATCGTCGTGGTCGACGTCGGGCAGGTTGGCGACGAACCCCTCCGACGCCACCGGCACGTCGATGCGGAACGTGTTCACCGCGACCCCGTAGGGGCGGAGTTGCTGTGCGGCGTCGACGCTCATGCGTTCCATCGCCGCCTTCGACATGCCGTAGGCCATCAGACCCGGGAACGGATGGAGCGCCGCGGCGGACGAGACGTTGACGATCGCCCCGCGGCGGCGCGCGATCATGCCCTCCATCACCAGCTCGGTTGCCTGCAGCGCGGCGCGCGTGTTGACCGCCATGATGAGGTCGTAGCGCTTGAGCGGCAGGCGCAGATCGCCCGGGAAGGTGATCGCCGCGTTGTTGATCAGGATGTCGATGCGGCCCAACCGTTCGACCGTTCGCTCCACCATGCGCGCGACCTCGCCCTCGCTGGCGAGGTTGGTCGGCACGGCCAGGCCGCGCCGCCCCGCGGCCTCGACCTGGCGGACCGTCTCGTCGATCGTCCCTGGCAACTTGAGCGGCGCATCGTCGGTGGCGCGCGCCGCGCACGCCACGTCGGCTCCGGCCTGCGCCAGCGCGATCGCCACCGCGCGCCCGACGCCGCGGCTGGCTCCGGTCACCAGCGCTACTGTGTCGCGTAGCTCCATGTCCTGCTCTTTAGGGTGCGAAGCTTCATCGGTTCAAGGGCTCGCGACCTCACTGCCAACCCCGACCCCCGATCCCCGGCCCCGTTCGCTCGCAGCGAAAGTTTGCTTCAATCCGTCCCCTTCGGCAGATTGCAAGAGTTACCTTGGAGGTTTGGTTCGGTGACGCGAAGCGTGATTCGTCGGCTGCAGAGAAGCCGCGCGCGGTGGCTGGTCGTCTCGCTGTCGGTCGGAGTGGCCGCCACACCAGCCGCCGCCAAGACCACGGGAATCTACGGATTCTCGGGCATGGACATGGGGCTCTACTGCAGCAACGCCGGCTTCGGGTGCCATTCGGCGGCGGCCGACACGGTGGCGCCGCTGGTGCGCTTCGAGGGTCCGACC